>Ga0228698_1000235_pt1 | contig 48094 bp, 45 predicted proteins | sample McNCre117_Aug_MG_FD_178015 | JGI IMG/M metagenome (GOLD analysis project Ga0228698, IMG submission 178015) | Freshwater microbial communities from McNutts Creek, Athens, Georgia, United States - 1-17_Aug_MG | ecosystem: Environmental > Aquatic > Freshwater > Creek | place: USA: Georgia... | reverse complement strand
GCACGCGCTGGGGGCGCAGGTGACCGTGTCTGCCCGGCACCGGGGCGCGCTCGAGGCCTTTGTGACCACCCATCCCGGTGCCCAGGCCCTGGCCCTGGATGTCACCGATGCCCAGGCCGTGCAGGCCGCCACGCAGACCCTGGTGGCCCAGCATGGCCGCATTGATCTGGCGCTGTATTGCGCCGGCCATTACCGCGCCATGTCGGCGCAAAGCTTTGATCTGGCCGATGCCAGCCGGCATCAGCAGGTCAATTACCAGGGCGCCCTGAACTGGCTGGCGGCGATGCTGCCGGTGGCCGCGCGCCAGGCCGACGCCGGCCAGCCTGCGCACCTGAGCCTGGTGGCCAGTGTGGCCGGCTACCGGGGCCTGCCCAACGCCCTGGCCTACGGCCCCACCAAGGCCGCCCTGATCAACCTGGCCGAGGTGCTGTACATGGATCTGCAGCCCAAGGGTGTGGGCGTCTCGCTGATCAACCCCGGCTTTGTCGACACCCCGCTTACCGCGCAAAATGCCTTCCACATGCCCGCGCTGATCAGCCCCGAAACCGCCGCCCTCGACATCGTGCAAGGCTGGGAGCGCGGTGATTTCGAGATCGACTTTCCCAAGCGATTCACCCGTTTGCTCAAGGCCATGCGTCACTTGCCAAACTGGCTGTACCTGGGCGCCGTGCGGCGTGCAGTGCGTGTCTGACGACGCCACCTTGCCTCAGGGCGTCAGCGGCCTGCGCTCCTCCGATTGGCGGGTCCAGCGCGTCATCAGCCTGTTCGAGGGTCTGTGCCCGGCCGATATCCCGCGCCTGGGGCAGATCTACCACCCCCAGGCCCGCTTCAAGGATCCGTTCAACGATGTGCGCGGCGTGCCGGCCATCGCGGCCATCTTTGCGCACATGTTCAAGCAGGTGGAAGCGCCGCGCTTTGCCGTCATCGCGGTGGTGCCGCACGCCGACGAGGCTTTCCTGACCTGGGATTTCAACTTCGTCACCAAGGGCCGTGGCGGCCGTCCGATGCGCATCCACGGCGCCAGCCACCTGATGTTTGACGAGCACGGCCTGGTGACACTGCACCGCGATTACTGGGATGCCGCCGAAGAGCTGTACGAAAAGCTTCCGGTGCTGGGCCGGCTGATGCGATGGCTCAAGCGGCAGTCATCGGCTTCGGTGTGAAGCCTGGTCTCAGTTCTGGCCTTCGGTCAGGGTGTCGAGCTGGAAATTGCCGCCCTTGTGCACCAGCCAGATGTCGACGTAGGTGGCCTTGCCCAGCTTGGCAGGCGCCGGAAACGGGCCCGCCTTGCGGATCATCTGGATGATCCAGGGTGCGACTTCGGCGGCGCCTGGCGGGCGCCGGAAACGCACATCCAGCACCGTGCCGTCTGCGTCGACCTCGGTTTCAACAATCGCCACGCCGTACAGCAGCGGTGGCATCTTGCCTTTCCAGACGCGCATCGGGTACGTGGCGTAAATGTGCTTGGCCGCGTCCTTGCGGTAGGTCTGATCCGAGTCGGCCTCACTGGGCTGCGACGCGGCAGGCAGGGGTGAGGGCACCATCGCAAACTGCGCGTGAGCAGGCGCGCCGGCCAGGCAAGCGGCCAGGCACAGCGCAGGCTTGGCCAGTGATCGAGGCAGTCGCAAGGCGGCAAACATGGCAGATCCAGCGTGTGGTGGGTGCGCCAACTTCGCGCAGGGGCGGTGATGCATTGACCCTATCACAGGGTACGACAAGGTTACATCGTCCAAATGCACACTCGTAGGATTAACGCAACCAACCTTTACGTCTGAAATAGATGAAAGGGGCCGCCACCGACGCCACCATCAGCGCCAGCGCGAAGGGGTAGCCCCAGGGTTGGTCCAGCTCGGGCATGTTCTTGAAGTTCATGCCGTAGATGCTGGCGATCAGCGTGGGCGGCAGCAGTGCCACGCTGGCCACCGAGAAGATCTTGATGATCTTGTTCTGGTTGATGTTGATGAAGCCCACCGTGGCGTCCATCAGGAAGTTGATCTTGTCGAACAGGAAGGCCGTGTGGCTGTCCAGCGAGTCGATGTCGCGCAGAATCTGGCGTGCTTCCTCGAACTGCTCGGCATTGAGCATGCGGCTGCGCATCATGAAGCTCACGGCGCGGCGCGTGTCCATCACATTGCGCCGGATGCGGCCGTTCAGGTCTTCTTCCTTGGCGATGGCCGACAGCGCCGCGCCGGCCGCCTGGTCGTCCACGTCCTGCTTGAGCACGCGGGCGCTGACTTTTTCCAGGCTGTCGTAGATGCCCTCCAGCGCATCGGCCGAGTACTCTGCATCGGCGTCATACAGCTTCAGCAGCACGTCCTTGGCGTCACCAATCAGCGCCGGAATGCGACGAGCCCGCAGGCGCAGCAGGCGGAACACCGGCAGGTCTTCGCCATGCACCGAGAACAGCACGCCGTCTTTCAGGATGAAGGCCACGCGCACGTTGCGCGGCGTGACGTCGTCATCGATCAGGAAGTCGGAGCGGATGTGCAACTCGCCGTTGTCTTCCTCGTAGAAGCGGGCAGATTCCTCGAGGTCGTCGTCGACGATGTCCTCGGGCAGCACCAGGCCAAAACGTTGACCGATCCAGTCCTTCTCCATCGGAGAGGGCGATTCCATGTCAACCCAGACGGGCTGGCCATGGGCCAGGGTGTCGGGGCTGTCAATCTCTTGCTGAGCCAGCCGGCCTTGGGCCAGCGTGAACACATTGAGCATGCAGGTCTCCAGCGCGTCGCGGCGGCCTTGCAGCGGGCGGCCGGCGTTGGTCTTGGGGATGTGATGGGCTGGAACCGCCTCACCCCAGACCAAGCCTGGAGTGGACGGTCACCGAGGGTGACTCTGGTCCAAAAGAGTGCTCCTGAGAGACGAAGCCGGGATTATGTCATTGCCCGCCGAGCGATGGGCCGGGGGGCACCACGCTGTCAGGTCGTGGGCATCAGCCGTTCGATGGTCTCGATCAGCTGCAAGGGGCTGAAGGGCTTGATCAGGTATTCATCGGCACCAGCCTGTTGGCCAGCATCACGGTCCTTGATCTGACCGCGTGCAGTGAGCAGCACCACGCGGGTGCCCCGCAGGTCGGGGTTGGCGCGCACCTGCGTGCACACCTGCAAGCCGTCCAGGTCACCCGGCATCATCACGTCCAGCAAGATGAGGTCGGGGCGGACTTCCGTGGCCATGCGCAAGCCGGACACGCCATCGGCGGCCTCGTGGATCTCGTAGGGCTCGAACTCGAGCGTCATGCGGATCAGCTTCCGGATATCGGCCTGGTCCTCGACGATCAGAACGCGTTTCATGGCAGTGGCTCCGAAGTGCTTCGGGCAAAGATACAAGTGACCTCAATGACCCGCAGTGCCGCGCACACCCTTGGTGCACGGCATCCCGTTACTGCATTGTCCGCCTGATCGACCAGCCACAAATCAAGGCGTGGCGGGTATATCAGGTGCTGTTTCAGGTTTCGTGAAACCGCCCGGACAGGTTGACAACCATCAGGATATCAGTCACCGCCCCGTGGCGGCCCGGCAAGGTGACCTTGCCGCGACAAAGTTGCACAAATGCGCCAGCGCAAGGGCACCTGGTTGCCAATCAGGCTGCTGCCATGGCCGAGATGCGTTCGCGCACCAGGCTTTCAAGGTCGTCAAAGGGCACCGGCTTGTGGAAGACCCGCACGCCATCGGGCAAGCCGCCGCGGCGCGTGATCTCGGCGTCGGTCAAGGCCGAGACGACGATGATCTCCAGGTCGCCATAGCTCTGGCCCACCGCGCGCAAGGAAGCGATCATCCTGAAGCCGTCCATGCCCGGCATGTTCAGGTCGGTGACCAGCAGATCGGGGCACGCCTGGCCCATCTTGAGCAGCGCTTCAAAGCCGTTGGCCGCCGGCGTGACGTCGATGGGCAGATCCCAGCCTGCGATGACCAGACAGAACAGCCGCAGCAGCTCCGGCTCGTCTTCGACCACCATCATGCGCAGGCGGTTGCCAGGCGCCTGCACATTGGTTTGTGGAGCCGGCTCGTTGCCGGTCAGGGCGGCGCGGCGCTCTTCGATGAGTTTTTCAACCGCCACCCGGGAGATACGCCGATGGCCGCCTGCCGTCTTCCAGGCGGGCAGCACGCCGCTTTCCACCCACAGTTGAACGGTTCGCAGCGCCACACCCAAGCGCTCTGCAGCTTCTCGTGTGGACAGGACGTCTTCGTTTGTGGCGCTCTTTCGCATGGCGCGGTCGGGGCGGCCGACCCTCTCTTCACTTGCACAGGGCAAGTCGGGTGAACTGAAGCTGGCCGCCGATGTGCACCCCAACCCAGGGTATGTGCGGGATTTGGCCGCCAGCATGACAGCGGCCACTTTACCGCGTTTGCTGGCCGGTCAGGCCCGTAACCCAAGCAAACCATCGGCCTTGCGGCGGAGGCTGTTGCAAAACCCGCTGGATGCCCAACAAACGCACACCCTGGTAAATCCCTTGATGCTACTGCTGGACATGGGCTTGTCACAAGCGCGCAAACAGGAGTACGCTGGGCTCGGACGGACAAGGCTTGAGGGCCTCACCGGATGACCGGTGCGATCCGTTCGGTTACCCGATAACCCTTTTGAAAGGACGCTCTGATGAACCTGACGATCAGCGGACATCATCTGGACGTGACCCCTGCCCTGCGTGAGTACGTTCTCACCAAGCTGGACCGTGTCACGAGGCACTTCGATCAAGTGGTCGACATCAGCGTGTTGCTATCGGTCGAGAAGAACAAGGAGAAGGAGCGACGGCAGAAGGCCGAGGTGACGCTCCACGCCAAAGGAAAGGAAATCTTTGTCGAGCAGTCCCACGAAGATCTGTATGCTGCCATCGACCAGTTGATGGACAAGCTGGATCGCCAGGTGGTGCGCCACAAGGATCGTCTGCACGATCACCATCACGCCCCCGCCAAGCGCCTGGACGCCGGCGTGATCTGATTGGCGTCATCCGACGCCGGTAATCGGGCCCCTTCGGGGGCCTTTTTTGTCGCTCAGGCCAGGCAATCTGCGGCAACATCGCAACATCCCGCAGTCGCGGGTGTTACTTACTGTGCAGTGCAGCAATGCGTTTCTATAATCATTTTTCTGTCACAGGGCCCGTGATTGCGCCGGTCGATTTGCTGCCGTGATGTCCGGGAAACGCCATGAACCGTCTCTCCGCGATCCTGCCCGCCACCAACGTCATGGTGGATGTGGAAGCCACCAGCAAGAAGCGCGCTTTCGAGCACGCTGGCCTGCTGTTTGAAAACCAGCACGCGATTGCGCGGGCCACGGTCACCGACAACCTGTTCGCCCGCGAGCGTCTGGGCTCGACCGGCCTGGGTCATGGCGTGGCCATTCCCCATGGTCGCATCAAGGGTTTGAAAAACCCGCTGGCGGCGGTGCTGCGCGTGCAGCAGCCCATCCCCTTTGACGCCCCTGACGACGAACCGGTCAGCCTGCTGATCTTTCTGCTGGTGCCTGAAGCGGCCACCCAGCGCCACCTCGAGATCCTCTCCGAGATCGCCGAGATGCTCTCCGACCGCGAACTGCGCGAACGTCTGAAGACCGCGCCCGACGCCGAAGCCCTGCACAAGCTGATCGCCGGCTGGGCGCCGCTGAAGTCGGTGGCCTGAGCGCAGCAGCAGGCTTGCGGTGAAACCCACCTCCATCAGCGCCGAAGCGCTGTTCGAAGCCCACCGCAAGGCCCTGCGCTGGGAGTGGATCGCTGGCCACGCCCACCCCGAGCGGCGCTTCGATGAAGCCGCCGTGCGTGATGCGCAATCGGCCGCCGATCTGGTCGGCTACCTCAACTACATCCACCCTTATCGGGTGCAGATCGTCGGCCGTCGCGAGGTCAAGTACCTGGCCGAGTCGGCCCTGGACGACCAGGAGCGTCGCATCTCGCGCATCGTCACCCTGGAGCCGCCAGTGATCATCGTGGCCGATGGCGTGGCGCCGCCCGATCGCCTGGTGGCCATGTGCGACCGCGCCGAGATTCCGCTGTTCGTCACCACCGAATCCGCCGGCCAGGTCATCGACTTCGTGCGCGCTTTCGTGGCGCAACTGTTTGCCGATCGCATCACCCGCCATGGGGTCTTCATGGACATCCTGGGCATGGGCGTGCTGCTCACCGGCGAATCCGGCCTGGGCAAGAGCGAGCTGGGCCTGGAGCTCATCTCGCGTGGCCATGGCCTGGTGGCCGATGATGCCGTCGACCTGTACAAGGTCTCGCAAAGCGCCCTGGAAGGCCGCTGCCCCGAGCTGCTGATGAACCTGCTCGAGGTGCGCGGCATCGGCCTGCTCGACATCAAGGCCATCTTTGGCGAGACGGCGGTGCGTCGCAAGATGCGGCTCAAGCTGATCGTGCACCTGGTTCGCAAGGAGACCATGGAGCGCGAGTTCGAGCGCCTGCCCTACGAGCCGCTGTATGAGGAAATCCTGGGCATTGCCGTGCGCAAGGTGGTGATCACCGTGGATGCCGGCCGCAACCTGGCCGTGCTGGTCGAGGCCGCCGTGCGCAACACCATCCTGCAATTGCGTGGCATCGACACCTACCAAGAGTTCATCGAGCGCCACCAGCGCGCCATGCAGAACCCCGACGATTGACCGCTACTTGCCCCGGTGCGGGCAGGCCGTCTTGGTGCACACGGCATACAGCGACAGCGCGTGGTCCTGCAGCTCAAAGCCGTGTTGCTCTGCAATCGCCCGCTGGCGCTGCTCGATCTGCGGGTCGTAAAACTCTTCCACGCGGCCGCAAGTCAGGCACACCAGGTGGTCATGGTGCTGGCCCTGGTTCAGCTCGAACACCGACTTGCCCGATTCAAAGTGGCTGCGCGACAGCAGGCCTGCCTGCTCAAACTGCATCAGCACGCGGTACACCGTGGCCAGGCCCACATCGGCGCCATCGTGCAGCAAGGCCTTGTACACATCTTCGGCCGTCATGTGGCGCTGCGTGGTGCGCTGAAACACTTCCAGCACCTTGATGCGGGGCAGGGTGGCCTTCAGACCGCTGCTCTTGAGTTCGTCGGCGTGGGTCATGGCGTTGCAGGCAGGCGTTGCAAGAGGTGGATGGCTAGAATCGACGCATGATAGCCAGCCAGGCCCGGCTGGCTTGTTGGCAATTCTCTCCCACCGCATGGCAGGTCTCTTGAGCACCTTCAATACTCTCTGGCGCGCCCTTCGTCTGGCGCGTGCACCGCTGGCACTGTTCAGTGCGCTGGCGCTGGGGGGCTGCTCCATGCTGCCTTCGCTGCCGTCGTGGCCCTCGCTGCCTTCCCTGCCGTCGCTGCAGTCCGGTGAATCGTTCCTGGGTGTGGTCACGCCCTACCGCATGGACATCGTGCAGGGCAATGTGGTCACCAAGGAGCAGGCCGCCTATGTCAAGCCCGGCATGAGCCGCCTGCAGGTGCGCGACATCCTGGGCTCGCCCATGTTGACCGACGTCTTCCACGCCGACCGCTGGGATTACGTCTTCACCATCAAGCGCCAGGGCACCGAGCCGCAGCGCCGTGCCGTGGTGGTGTACTTCAAGGACGACAAGCTGGAGCGTCTGGATGCGCCCGAGCTGCCCAGCGAACAGGAATTCGTGGCCAGCATCAGCCAGGTCAAGCCCAGCGGCAAGAAGCCCGTGCTCGAGCTGACGGCCGAGCAGAAGGCCGCCCTGCCTGTGCCGCCCAAGCCGGCTGCCGAGCCGGTGGTGCCCATGGGCGCGGTGCGCACCTACCCCCCGCTGGAGCCGTCCTGATGAGCGCCCCCTTGCGCATTGCCATCGCCGGTGCATCGGGCCGCATGGGCCGCATGCTGATCGACGCCGTGCTGGCCTCGCCCGATTGCACCCTGGCCGGTGCACTGGATGTGCCCGGCAGTCCGTCTATCGGCCAGGATGCTGGTGCCTACGCCGGCAAGACAACCGGTGTTCGCATTGACAGTGACTTGCGCACCGGCTTGCAGGCTGCCCAGGTGCTGATCGATTTCACCCGCCCCGAAGGCACCCTGGCCCACCTGGCCGTCTGCCGCGAATTGGGCGTCAAGCTGGTCATTGGCACCACCGGGTTCACCGATGCCCAAAAGGCCCAAATCAACGACGCCGCCAGCCAGGTGGCGATCATGATGGCGCCCAACATGAGCGTGGGTGTCAACGTGGTGCTCAAGCTGCTGGCCCAGGCCGCCAAGGCCCTGAACGAAGGCTACGACATCGAGGTCATCGAGGCCCATCACCGCCACAAGGTCGATGCCCCCAGTGGCACGGCCCTGAAGATGGGCGAAGTGCTGGCCGATGCCATGGGCCGCAAGCTGGCCGATTGCGCGGTGTACGCCCGCGAAGGGGTCACCGGTGAGCGTGATCCGTCCACCATCGGCTTTGCCACCATACGCGGTGGCGACATCGTGGGTGATCACACGGTGCTGTTTGCCGGCACCGGCGAGCGCATCGAGATCTCGCACAGAAGCAGCAGCCGGGTCACCTATGCCCAGGGCAGCCTGCGCGCGGCGCGCTTCCTGGCTGGCCGCGAGCACGGCCTGTACGACATGAACGACGTGCTGGGTCTGGCCTGATCGCTGCGGCGAATCGGGCCTGTTGAACATGGGTGGTCTTGCGCAGTTCTGGGCCGAAAGCGACGCCATCGGCCGCCTGGTGGTGGCCTTGCTGCTGGGCTTGTCGGTGTGTGCCTGGGTGCTGATCTTCTGGAAGGGCTGGGTGCTGCAGCGCGCCCGCCGCGACATCGCCACCGCCGTGCCGGCCTTCTGGGCGGCCGAATCGCTGGCCGCCGGCCAGGCACGCCTGGCGGCGCTTGACCGTGAACAGGTGCTGCTGCCGCTGCTGGCCGCCGCCACCCGGGCCGAGGCGCAGGCCACGCTGGCGGCGCGGGCCACGCAGGGCTCGCAGCTCACGCGCCGGCTGCGTGACGCCCTGCACCAGGGCCTGGCGCACCTGCAGTTTGGCCAGGTCATGCTGGCCTCCATCGGCAGCACCTCGCCTTTCATCGGCCTGTTTGGCACGGTCTGGGGCATCTACCACGCGCTGCTCAGCATCTCGGCGGCCGGTGCCATCACCATCGACAAGGTGGCCGGCCCGGTGGGCGAAGCCCTGGTGATGACCGCTGCCGGCCTGGCCGTGGCCATTCCGGCCGTGCTGGCCTACAACCTCTTTGGCAAATGGGTGGCCGCCTGCGAGGCCGAACTCGAAGGCTTTGCGCTGGATCTGCGCGAGATGGCGCTGGATGCGCCGCCGCCGCCCACCCACCACTGATCGCCCGCAGCCATGGCCTTCGGACGTCTTGAGCGCAGCGGCAGCCCGCAGCCGATGAGCGAGATCAACATGACGCCGCTGATCGACGTGATGCTGGTGTTGCTGGTCATCTTCATCATCACCGCGCCCCTGATGAGCGCCAGCCTGCGCCTGGACTTGCCCAAGGCACAGGGCGCGCAGGCCAGTGACGCGCCGCAGTTCGTCACCGTGGCCGTCAATGCGCAGGGCCAGTTGCACTGGGGCGACGAGCCCACCGATGAAGCGCGGCTCACCGCCCGCGTGCGCGAGGCCGCGCTGCGCAACCCGGGCACCGAGGTGCAATTGCGGGCCGACAAGGCTGTGCCCTATGGGCGCATCGCCGAGCTGATCGGCCTGGTGCAGGCCGGTGGCCTCAGCCGCATCGGCTTTGTGACCGAAACAGCAGGCGGCGGCGCGCGGTAAGCCCGCACCCCCCTCCTACAATCGGGGCATGAACGAGAAATACGCCCCCGCCGAGGTTGAAGCCGCTGCCCACGCCCACTGGGCCCAGCCGCTCTGGAACGGTCACAACGCCTACCGCGTGACCGAAGACGCCAGCAAGTCCAAGTTTTACGCCTGCTCGATGCTGCCGTACCCCAGCGGCAAGCTGCACATGGGCCATGTGCGCAACTACACCATCAACGACATGCTGGCCCGCCAGCTGCGCATGAAGGGCATGAACGTGCTGATGCCCATGGGCTGGGATGCGTTCGGGCTGCCCGCTGAAAACGCGGCCATGAAGAACAAGGTGCCGCCGGCGCAGTGGACGTATTCCAACATCGCCCACATGAAGGGCCAGATGCAGGCCATGGGCCTGGCCATCGACTGGTCGCGCGAGGTGGCCACCTGCACGCCGCAGTACTACAAGTGGAACCAGTGGCTGTTCCTGCAGATGCTCAAGGCCGGCATCGCCGAGCGTCGCACGCAGGTCGTCAACTGGGATCCGGTCGATCAAACCGTGCTGGCCAACGAGCAGGTGATCGACGGCCGCGGCTGGCGCTCGGGCGCCCCCGTTGAAAAGCGCGAGATCCCGGGCTACTACCTCAAGATCACCGACTACGCCGACGAACTGCTGTCGGCCGTGTCCAACCCCGAAGACCCGAACTACCTGTCGGGCTGGCCCGAGCGCGTGCGGCTGATGCAGGAAAACTGGATCGGCAAGAGCGAAGGCGTGCGCTTTGCGTTCCCGCACCGCATCACCGATGCATCCGGGCAGGTGCTGGGCGAGGGCAAGCTGTGGGTGTTCACCACCCGCGCCGACACCATCATGGGCGTCACCTTCTGCGCTGTGGCGCCCGAGCATCCGCTGGCGCTGCATGCCGCCGCCAGCCAGCCTGAGGTGGCCGGCTTCATCGCCGAATGTGCCCAGGGTGGCACCACCGAGGCCGAACTGGCCACGCAAGAGAAAAAAGGCGTGCCCACCGGCCTGACGGTGACGCACCCGATCACCGGTGCAGCGGTGCCGGTGTGGGTGGGCAACTATGTGCTGATGAGTTATGGCGACGGCGCCGTGATGGGCGTGCCCGCCCACGACGAGCGCGACTTCGCCTTTGCCCGCAAGTACGGCCTCGACATCCGTCAGGTGGTGGCCGTGGAGGGCAAGGCCTTCAGCACCGAGGCCTGGGACGACAGCTATGGCGACAAGCAGGCTGGCCGCTGCGTCAACTCGGGTGAACTGGACGGCCTGGGCCACAAGGCCGCCGTGGGCCGTGTGGCCGAGTTGCTGGCCGCCAAGGGCCTGGGCGAGAAGAAAACCACCTGGCGCCTGCGCGACTGGGGCATCAGCCGCCAGCGCTACTGGGGCACGCCCATCCCGATCATCCACTGCGACGACTGCGGCGCGGTGCCGGTGCCCGAAAAGGACCTGCCGGTGGTGCTGCCCGAAGACTGCATCCCCGATGGCAGCGGCAACCCGCTGAACAAGCGCGCCGACTTCCTGAACGTGGCCTGCCCCTGCTGCGGCAAGCCTGCGCGCCGTGAAACCGACACCATGGACACCTTCGTGGATTCGTCCTGGTACTTCATGCGTTATTGCGATCCGAGCAACCCCGATGCGATGGTGGCCGGCGGCACCCAATACTGGATGCCCATGGACCAGTACATCGGTGGCATCGAGCACGCCATCCTGCACCTGCTGTATGCGCGCTTCTGGACCAAGGTGATGCGCGACCTGAAGCTGGTCAGCGTGAGCGAGCCCTTCACCCGCCTGCTCACCCAGGGCATGGTGCTCAACCACATCTACAGCCGCCGGGGCGACAAGGGTGGCATCGAGTACTTCTGGCCGCACGAGGTCGAGGACATCCGCGACGAATCGGGCAAGGTCACCCAGGCCCGTGTGAAGGCCGATGGCACGCTGGTGGATTACGAGGGCGTGGGCACCATGTCCAAGTCCAAGAACAACGGCGTCGATCCGCAAGAGCTGATCGACCGTTACGGCGCCGACACCGCCCGCCTGTTCGTGATGTTCGCCTCACCGCCCGAGCAGACGCTGGAGTGGAACGACGCTGGTGTTGAAGGCGCGCACCGCTTCCTCAAGCGGGTGTGGGCCTTTGGTGCCCGCCACGAGGCGCTGATCCAGGGCGCGGCCCACAGCGTGCCCACCGAGCTGCGCGCCGAGGCCAAGGCCCTGCGCCGCGAGGTGCACACCGTGCTGCGCCAGATCAGCTACGACTACGAGCGCATGCAATACAACACCGTGGTGTCGGGCGCGATGAAGCTGCTCAACGCCCTCGAAGGCTTCAAGCCCGATGGCAGCGCCGGTGATGCGGCGGTGCTGCGCGAAGGCTTCTCGGTGCTGCTGCGTGGCCTGTACCCGGCCTGCCCGCACATCACCCACGGCCTGTGGCAAAGCCTGGGCTATGCCCAGCAAGCCGGCGACCTGCTGGACACCGCCTGGCCGGCTGTGGATGAAGCGGCGCTGGTGCAGGACGAGATCGAGCTGGTGCTGCAGATCAGCGGCAAGCTGCGCGGCGCGCTCAAGGTCAGCGCCAGCGCCGACAAGGCCGCCATCGAGGCCGCCGCCCTGGCCTCGCCCGAGTTCGCCAAGTTCTCCGAAGGCAAGCCGGCCAAGAAGGTCATCGTGGTGCCCGGCCGCCTGGTCAACGTGGTGGTCTGAGCCTGGTGATGACCCACGCTGCCCGCCGCCCATCCTTGCCGCGCCGCACCTGGCTGGGCGGCCTGCTGGGGGGCGGTGCGCTGCTGCTCGGTGGCTGCGGCTTTGAGCTGCGCCGCACGCCGCCGCTGCCTTTCACCCGCGTGGCGCTCAGCGGCTTCACGCCGGCCTCGCCCCTGGGCCGCGAGCTGCGCGAGCGCCTGCTGGCCGCGCCGGTGCAGGTGATCGACAACCTCGGCCAGGCCGAGGTGGTGCTGCAAGCCCTGACCGACAAGCGCGAAAAAAGCGTGGTCGCCTCCACGGCCTCGGGCCAGGTGCGCGAAGTGCAGCTGCGCCTGAAGTTCGAGTTCCGCATCAGCTCACCCGGTGGCCGCGAGCTGGTGCCGCCCACCGAGTTGCTGCTGTCGCGCGACATGAGCTACAGCGAGACCAACGCCCTGGCCAAGGCCCAGGAAGAATCCGAGTTGTATGCCGCCATGCAGACCGACATCGTGCAGCAGGTGCTGCGGCGCATGGCACGTCTGCCCGGCCCGGGCGGTGCAGCCGCCTCGTCGCCGGCCCGCTGACCTTCTCACAGGCCCACCATGCAACTGCGCAGCGAGCAACTGGCCCAGCACCTGACGCGGGGGCTGCAGCCGATCTACACCATCCATGGCGACGAGCCGCTGCTGGCGCAAGAGGCGGGCGACGCCATCCGCGCGGCGGGGCGTGCGGCCGGCTACACCGAACGCAAGGTGTTCACCGTCAGCGGTGCGCACTTTGACTGGTCGGGCCTGCTGGGGGCCGCCCAGGCCATGAGCCTGTTTGCCGAGCGCCAGCTGATCGAGATCCGCATTCCCACCGGCAAGCCGGGCAAGGATGGCAGCGAGGCGCTGCAGCGTTATTGCGAGCACCTGTCCGACGATGTGCTGACCATCGTGCACCTGCCCAGGCTGGATCGCCAGCAGCAGCAAGGGGCCTGGTTTGGCGCACTCGATCAATCGGGCGTCAGCATCCAGGTGCTGCCCATCGAGCGGCGGGCCTTGCCGCAATGGCTGGCCCAGCGCCTGGCCGCCCAAGGCCAGCGCGTGGTCGACGGTGAAGCCGGCCAGCACACGCTGGCCTTTTTTGCCGACCGCGTTGAAGGCAACCTGCTGGCCGCCCACCAAGAGCTGCAAAAGCTGGCCCTGCTGTACCCGGCCGGTGAACTGAGCCTGGAGCAGGTGGAGGCCGCCGTGCTCAATGTGGCGCGTTACGACGTGTTCAAGCTGGGTGAGGCCGTGCTGGCCGGCCAGACCGCCCGCGTGCTGCGCATGCTGGCCGGCCTGCGCGCCGAAGGCGAAGCCGCCGTGCTGGTGCACTGGAGCCTGTCCGAAGACATCCGCAACCTCAAGCGCGTGAAAGACGCGCTGCAGGCCGGCAAGCCCTTGCCCATGGCCATGCGCGAAGCGCGTGTCTGGGGCCCCAAGGAGCGTTTGTATGAACGCGCCGTGCCCCTGCTGGCCGAGCACCAGCTTGATCACCTGGTTGAAGCCGCCAGCATCTGCGACGGCATCATCAAGGGCCTGAAGCACCCGCAATGGCCCCTCGAACCCTGGGACGCGCTGGGCCGCCTGGCCCTGCTGCTGGTGCAAGCCGTGGCCGCGCCGCCTACGCCGCGCGGCAAGGCCCCCATGCTCAAACGGTTGGCGCTGGAAGCCTGAATCCGGGTGCCTGGTTTGAGGTCTGACTGGGCGTGATGCTGAACTGTTCGCCCCGCTGACGTGTGCGGTGCGCAGATGGCCCGGGGGTCGTTCTCCGGGACCACGCTCCCGGGGCACCGCCGCTGGTGCTGCTAGGCCTGACTATCCTCACCGGCGGTGCCACCACCAAGCAAGAGGTCACCGGGAATGGGCCCTGCGCCCGCCCCCCGAACCATCTGCGCGTTGGGCTCGGCGGCGCCCTTGCAGCCCGCTGCGGGTTGCCATTCCGACCGCGCCCACTACGATTGAATTCAGTACCCGCTCTCGCGTTGCACCAGGTTCGACAGCGCCTGGCCGGCAGCCAGTGCACGCACATTGGCGGCCACCACGGCGGCGGCGCTGCGGGGGTCGGTCTGGGCGGCGATGTGGGGCAGCACGGTGACTTGCGGGTGCTGCCAGAAAGGGTGATCGGGGGCCAGCGGCTCGGCGTGGAACACATCCAGCACGGCGTGGGCCAGGTGACCGCTGGCCAAGGCGGCCAGCAGATCAGCGTCAACCAGGTGGGCACCGCGTGCCAGGTTCACCACGCTGGCGCCGCGTGGCAGGGCGCTGAAGTGCGCGCTGTTCAGGATGCCGCGTGTTTCTGGGGTGAGCGGCAGCAGGTTGACAACGGTTTGAGCCCGGGCCCAGGCCGTGGCCAGGGCATCGGCGCCGCTGATCACGCGCACGCCCGGCGCGGCGGGCTGCTCGGTGCGGGCTTGCCGGCACCAGGCCGTGACCGGGTAGCCCTGGGCCGCCAATCGCCGTGACACCGCCTGGCCCATCTGGCCGTGGCCCAGCACCAGCACCGGCCATTCATCGGCGCGGTGCTGCGGGTGCTGTTGCCAGTGTTGCCGGGTCTGCTGCCGGGCATAACTGAAGAAGTCACGGTGCAGTGACAGCACGGCCCACAGCGCGGTTTCGGCCATGGCCTCGTTCATGGCTGGATCGACCATGCGGGCCAGGGGCACCTGGGGCGGCACGGTGGCGTCGGCCAGCAGGCGATCCACCCCGGCCCACAGCGACTGGATCAGGCGCAGCCCCGGCAGGCCCTGCAGGCTGCCCGGCGGCGGGTTGGCCACGATGGCCACCTCAATCTGCCCATCGGGCACGACGCCGCGCTCGCGCAGCAGGTGGTGCTCGGGCAGGGCCTCTTGCAGGTGGCGGGCCCAGCTGTCGGCCTCGTCCGCGTCCAGTTGGCCCACCAGCAGCAGCTTCATGACCACAGGTGCACGCGTTGGACCAGCCCGGCCAGGGCAGACCGCACGGTGCCTGCGCGCACCTGGGCGCGGTCGCCATCGAACAGCACCCGCTCGGCCTGGCAGCGCACCGAGCCATCGGCGCGCCGATGGCCCCAGGCCAGCCACACCGTGCCCACCGGCTTGTCGGGGCTGCCGCCGCCCGGGCCGGCCACACCGGTGACGGCCACCGACCACTGGGCCTGGGCGTGGCGCAGCGCGCCGTCGGCCATGGCCAGGGCCACCGGCTCGCTCACGGCGCCGTGCGCGGTGATCAGCGCGGCGGGCACGCCCAGCATTTCGGTCTTGGCCTGGTTGCTGTAGGTGACGAAGCCCCGCTCGAACCATTGGCTGGAGCCAGCCAGATCGGTGCAAGCGCCGGCAATGCGGCCGCCGGTGCAGCTTTCGGCGGTGCAGGCCATGTGCCCGGCGGCCAGCAGGGCCTGGGCCAGGGCTTCAACCAGTTGTGCTTCGGTCATGCGATCCACCGGTGCCAGGCCGCGATCACCAGCAGCGTGCACAGGGCGGCCACCAGGTCGTCAAACAGGATGCCGAAGCCTTGCGCCCAGCCGATGCGACCGCCGGGCTTGAGCTTGAAGAGGCGGTCGGCCCAGCCCACCGGCCCCGGCTTGGCCGCATCAAAAAGCCGGAACAGCCCGAAGGCGACGGCCTGGCCCAGCAGGCCGGTGGGCATCACCAGCCACAGCACCGCCCAGAAGGCCACCACCTCGTCCCACACGATGGCGCCCGGGTCGGCGGTGGCCATGTGCTGGGCGCAGCGGGTGCAGGCCCACCAGCCCACGGGCAGGCTCAGCGCCAGCAGCACGGCCCACTGGCCATCACTGAGCACACGCTCGAGCACCAGGTACGACATCCAGGCCCACAAGGTGCCCACGGTGCCGGGTGCCACGGGCGACAGGCCGCTGCCAAAGCCCAGGGCGATGAGCCGGGCCGGGTGACGCAGCATGAAGCCGGCGGTGGCGCGGCGGGGGCGGTCGGGGATGTCCACGCTCATGGGGGGTCAGCCTGCAAAGTGGTCGAAACCGCGTGCCGACAAGGCCTGCAAGCCGCCCTGGTCGTCGTGCAGCACCAGGCCGGGCTCGGCACGCAGCTGACCGATGCAGCGCAGGCCCACGCCGGCGGCTTGCCCGGCGGCCAGCACCTCGGCCTGGCGATCGGGCGGGGCGGTGAACAGCAGCTCGTAGTCGTCGCCGCCGGCCAGTGCACAGTCGAGCTGCAGCGGGCGCGCCTGGCGCGCCAGCACCGGGCTGAGCGGCAACTGGCTGGCCTGGATCACGGCACCCACCTGCGAGCGCCGCAGGATGTGGCCCAGGTCACCGCACAGGCCGTCGCTCACGTCGATGGCGGCGGTGGCCAGGCCGCGCAGGGCCAGGCCCAGTGCCACGCGCGGCTGGGGTTGCTCCATCGCCCGGCGCACGGTTTCAAAGTCATCGCCCGGCAGGCTGATCTGGCCGCGAAAGGCTTCCAGGGCCAGGCGGGCGTCGCCAATGCCGCCGCCCAGTGGGTGGCTGACCCATAACGCGTCACCGGCGCGTGCGCCATCACGGCGCAGGGCCTGGCCGGGTGGCACTTCGCCCATCACGGTGATGCAGATGTTCAGCGGGCCTGCCGTGGTGTCGCCGCCCACCAGCTCGATGCCGTGCTGGTCGGCCAGGGCCAGCAGGCCTTGGGCAAAGCCGGCCAGAAAGGTTTCGTCCACACGGGGCAGGGCCAGCGCCAAGGTGAAGGCCAGCGGGCGTGCGCCGCAGGCTGCCAGGTCACTGAGGTTGACGGCCAGGGCCTTGTGGCCCAGGCGTTCAGGGCGCACCGTGGACAGGAAGTGCCGGCCTTCGACCAGCATGTCCGAGGACACCGCCAGGTGCTGCCCAGGTGCCGGTTGCAGCAGGGCACAGTCGTCGCCCACGCCCAGCACGGCGCGCGGCGTGGAGCGGGTGAAGTACTTGCCGATGAGATCAAATTCGCCCAGGGCCATGGGCCGGATTGTCACCGAGCGCCCGTGGGCGGCGGGTGGCCCGCATCACGCAGCAGATTGGCCAGTTCAACCGCCGAGCGCACACCCATCTTTTCGAACATGCGGGCCCGGTGCACTTCGACCGTGCGCACGCTGATGTCCAGGTCGTCGGCGATCAGCTTGTTGGGCAGGCCCGCCACCACACGGTCCATCACCTCGCGCTCGCGGTCGGTCAGCTCAGCCAGCGTGCGGGCCAGGGCCTGGCGGTGGCGGCGCGCCAGGATGGCCTGGCTGCTGACCGCCAGGGCCGCTTCGACGCGGTCGACCAGGGTGTTGTCTGAAAACGGCTTCTCGACAAAGTCGAAGGCGCCGCGCTTGACGGTGGACACCGCCGTGGGCACGTCACCATGGCCGGTCAGGAAGATCACCGGCAGGGCATCGGTCAGGCCGCGCTCGGCCAGGCGGTCAAACAGCACCAGGCCGCTGGTGCCTGGCATGCGCACATCCAGCAGCAGGCAAGCCGGCGACTGCGGCCATCCCCCGGCCAGATCCTGTGTGGCCAGCCAGGCTTCAAAGGCATCGGCATGGGCAAAACCCTCGGACAGCAGGCGGCGCGAACGCAGCAACCAGGCCAGTGCATCGCGCACCACCGGTTCGTCGTCAACCAGGTAGACCATCGGCAGGCCGAGGGCGGGCTGAAAGGGGCTGGTGCTCATGGCCAGAAGTATCAACCAAGCCGGCGCGCTCAGTCTCGGGGGCCGGCCACCGGTGCCCGGGGCCGATGCAGCGGCAGCGTGAAGCGGAACTCGGCACCCCCGGCGCTGCCTGCCGGTGCACCCGGGCGGGTTGGCCGGTTCAGGCATTCCATGGCCCCGCCGTGCTGCTCGACCACCGTTCGGCACAGCGACAGGCCCAGGCCCATGCCTTCGGCCTTGGTGGTGAAAAAGGGCGTGAAGAGCTTGGCGGCGACTTCGGGCGCGATGCCGGGGCCCTCGTCGATCACCGACAGCACCACCCAATCGCCATTGGCACCCGACACGGTGCGTACCCGCAGCAGCAAGGCACGCTGGGCCACAGGCGTGTCGGGTTCCATGGCCTGGATGCCGTTGCGTGCGAGGTTCAGCAGCACCTGTTCAACCATGGTGCGGTCCACCCGCACGCGCGGCGCAGGCTGCACCACGTCCACGTCCACGCGGGCGCCCGACTTGCGCGCCTGCAGGCGCACCAGTGGCATCACCGATTCGATCAGCAGATCGGCGGCGATCACCTCGTGGTCCTGGTTGCGGCGCCGCACGAAGTCGTGCACGCTCTTGATCACGCGGCCCGCGCGCTCGGCCTGTTCGGCGATGCGCGTCATGGCCTGCCTGACCATGTCCGGCGTGTCGGCATCGGGTTCGGCCATCAGGTTGAGCGAGCCGGTGGCGTAGCTGGCGATGGCCGACAGCGGTTGGTTCAGTTCGTGGCTCAGCAGCGAGGCCATCTCGCCCACGCTGGCCAGGCGGGCGGTGGCCTGCAGGCGCTCCTGCTGCTGGCGCGACAGGTCTTCCACCCTGCGCTGGGCCGACATGTCCAGCACCGCGCTCATCCAGCCGGTGTGCTTGCCGGTGCCGTCCACCAGGGGCGCCTCGTAGATCATCACCGGGAAGCGTTCGCCGTTCTTGCGCATGAAGACGGTTTCGTAGCCGGTGTGTGGCGAGGCCAGTTCGGCGCCCGGCGCCAGGCGTTCGTCCTGCCGCCGCTGGTATTGCTCGACCTGCTCGGGTGGCCAGTACGGTGGCAAGCTGGCCTGCTGCATCTCCTCGGCCGTGTAGCCCACCATGGCGCAGAAGGCCGGGTTGGCATACACCACGCGGCCATGCCGGTCGCGGGCACGCAGGCCGGTGAGCAGCGAATCTTCCATGGCCTTGCGAAACGCCAGCGCCTCGGCCAGCAGGCCTTCGGCGCGGGCCCGACGGCGGCCGTCACGCAACAGCAGCCACACCACCGCAAACAGGCTCAGCGACAGGCCCATGACCAGGGCGGTGTTGAGGTTGGGAATCAGGCTGGGCGCGCGCTGCACGGCATCGACCCGCACCTGCAAGGTGGTGCCCGGCAGATCCACCACCCGGTTGGCCACGAACACGCCCGCGCCGCGCACCGAACCGATGCGGGCCAGGCGGGTGCCGTCGGCTTCGACGAAGGAGAGCTCATGGCTGTGGCCCACCTCGGACACCTGCACCGCCTCGAGCATGGCCGGCAGCACCAGGCTGCCCACGGTGAAGCCGATCAGCCGGCCTTCCGGCTGAACAGGCACGCAGACGTCGATGACTTCAAGGCCGGTGCCGTTGGCCTGCGGCACATACTGGCTGCGTGCAAACATCGGTGACATCACACGGCGCGCTGCATCGCAGGCCACTTCGGTTTCAAGGTTGGCCTGATCGCGGGGCCAGCGTGCGTAAAGCGGTTCCCTGAACGGCGAATCCAGGACCTCGGTGATGTGACCGTTGAGGTCCCGACGCTCGATGCGGCCCAATTCATGGTGGCTCGACAGCAGGCCGTGCGCCGGATCAGCCCAGCCCTTGAGTGGCAGCCCCTGCAGACCTTGCAGGACCAGTTGGGTACGTCGACGGATGTCGCCCAGCGCCACCGCCGCCACCTCGTCGGTGTGCTCCTGGGCACTGGCCTCCTCGTAGCGCAAGGTCATCACCACCAGCAGGCTTTGCGCCACACCCAGCAGCAGCAGCAAGGCCACCCACAGCGGGGTACGCGGTGCCCGACGGCCGGTCTTGCCCAGCGTTGGCAGCGGCGCCGCGGGCCAATCAGCGGCTGCACGGCCGGGGGCCGGTGCTGGGCTGGGCGCTGAGGCGTCGGGCAGGGGCGTGGACATGGGCAGAGTATTCGGCCTGCTGCAGTTCAAGCCGCTACGCAGTTTCGCGCATGAATGGGCTGGCCATCGTGGCGCACAGTCGAGGCTTGGCGCGGCTGATGGCCGGGCCCATGCATGGTGTCATGCCAAACCTGCATTGAATCCGGCCGATCCGGTGTCCCGCAGCGTCAGCCCGGTGCCTAGAATCGCGCTCCCCCATCCGCCTGCTGTCCTGGCAGGCCCAGACAAGGATCTGCTCTCATGCCCAGCCAAGAAGAAAAAAGCGCCGAACTGCGCCGTGCTGCACTCGAATACCACGAGTTTCCGACGCCGGGCAAGGTGGCCATCGCCGCCACCAAGCAGATGACCAACCAGCGAGACCTGGCGCTGGCCTATTCACCCGGCGTGGCCGCAGCCTGCGAAGAGATCGTGGCCGATCCGGCCAATGCCTGGCGTTACACCTCGCGCGGCAACCTGGTGGCGGTGGTCACCAACGGCACCGCGGTGCTGGGTCTGGGCGACATCGGCCCGCTGGCCTCCAAGCCGGTGATGGAAGGCAAGGGCGTGCTGTTCAAGAAGTTCGCCGGCATCGATGTGTTCGACCTGGAGATCAACGAACGCAACCTCGACAAGCTGGTCGACATCATCGCTGCGCTGGAGCCCACCTTTGGCGGCGTCAACCTTGAAGACATCAAGGCCCCTGATTGCTTCTACGTCGAGCGCAAGCTGCGTGAACGCATGAAGATCCCCGTCTTCCACGATGACCAGCACGGCACGGCCATCGTGGTGGGCGCCGCCCTGCTCAATGGCCTGAAGGTGGTGGGCAAGAAGATCGACGAGGTCAAGCTGGTCACCTCGGGTGCCGGTGCTGCCGCGCTGGCCTGCCTGAACCTGCTGGTCAAGCTGGGCCTGCCGCGCAAGAACATCTTTGTCACCGACCTGGCCGGGGTGGTCTACCAGGGCCGCGTCGAGCTGATGGATCCGGACAAGAGCGAGTTTGCGCAGGACACCCCGCACCGCACCCTGGCCGAGGCCATCGCCGGCGCCGATGTGTTTCTGGGCCTGTCGGCAGGCGGTGTGCTCAAGCCTGCGATGGTGGCCAGCATGGCGGCCAAGCCGCTGATCTTCGCGCTGGCCAATCCCACGCCCGAGATCATGCCCGAGGCCGTCAAGGCCGTGCGTGACGACGCCGTCATGGCCACGGGCCGCACCGATTACCCCAACCAGGTCAACAACGTCCTGTGCTTCCCGTACATCTTCCGGGGTGCGCTGGATTCGGGTGCCACCACCATCACCGACGAGATGGAGATCGCGGCGGTCCATGCCATCGCCGATCTGGCGCAGGCCGAGCAGAACGATGTGGTGGCCGCCGCCTATTCGGGCGCCACGCTCAACTTCGGCCCCGAGTACCTGATTCCCAAGCCCTTCGATCCGCGCCTGATGATGAAGATTGCACCGGCCGTGGCCAAGGCGGCGGTTGCATCCGGTGTAGCCGCCCGACCGGTGACCGACTACGAGGCCTACGAAGAAAAGCTGCAAAGCTTCGTGTACGCATCCGGCAACGCGATGAAGCCCATCTTCAGCGTGGCCAAGCGGGCGGCGCGCCGCAATGTGGCCTTTGCCGAGGGCGAAGACCGCCGCGTGCTGCGTGCGGTGCAGGTGGTGGTCGACGAAGGCCTGGCCCGCCCTTGGCTGGTGGGTCGTGGCAGCGTCATCAAGGCCCGCATCGAGAAACTGGGCCTGCGCCTGGAGGCCGGCCGCGACTACGAGATCGTCAACATCGACGACGACAGCCGTTACCGCGACTACTGGCAAACCTACCACCGCATGACCGAGCGCAAGGGCGTGACCGAGCAGTTCGCCAAGATCGAGATGCGCCGCCGCATGACCCTGATCACCAGCATGCTGCTGCACAAGGGTGAGGTCGACGGCATGATCTGCGGCACCTGGGGCTCGACCGCCCAGCACCTGGCCCACATTGACCAGATCATCGGCCGGCGCGCGGGTGTCAACACCTACGCCTGCATGAACGGCCTGGTGCTGCCGGGCCGCCAGGTGTTCCTGGTCGACACCCACATCAACTACGACCCCACGGCCGAGCAACTGGCCGAGATCACCATCCTGGCGGCCGAAGAAATGCTGCGCTTTGGCGTGCAGCCCAAGGCGGCACTGCTGTCGCACTCCAACTTTGGCTCGTCCAACCAGCCTTCAGCCGTGAAGATGCGCGAGGCCCTGGCGCTGATCCAGGCCCGCGCGCCCTGGCTGGAGGTGGACGGCGAAATGCACGGCGATGCCGCGCTGGACGCCGAGTTCCGGCGCGAGTTGATGCCGCGCTCGACGCTGACCGGCGAGGCCAACCTGCTGGTGCTGCCAAACATCGACGCGGCCAACATCGCCTACAACCTGCTCAAGACGGCAGCGGGCGGCGGCATCGCCATCGGCCCGGTGCTGCTGGGCGCCGCCAAACCGGCCCACATCCTGACGCCTTCGGCCACGGTGCGCCGCATCGTCAACATGACGGCGCTGACGGTGGCCGACGCCAACGCAGCACGCTGAACGGCACGCGCTGGCAGGCCGGCCCGCACCGGCTTGGTGCGTTCTTCGGATGAGGTCCGTGCCTGCTCAGACACCCCTCCCCGGCGTTGAGGGGCGGCACTTGACAAGGGCGAATGTCTTGATTTTTAAGATGTTTTTCTGGATGTAAGTGCCCACTCAATCCCTTGTCCGGTTGCCCAAAACTGAGGCAGCCGCTTGAGTTTTTGGGGTCGATCCGGTACCATTGGTCACTCAGATTTCAGGGTAATCCCGTGGACAAGGCCGCTTGGTCATCATTTTGTCATCCGCTGCGCAAGTGGGGGTTGGTGTCGATGGTGATGGTGTCGGTGGTCTTCAGTGCGGCAGCCCAGGCCAAGCGTCCAGTGGACAGCCTGGACACCGTCGCGCTGTCAAGCCTGCCGGTGCAAGCACAGCAGACAAGGCACCTGATCGATGTTGGCGGCCCGTTTCCACATGACAAGGACGGCGTGGTCTTCGGCAATCGTGAGCGGGTGCTGCCACGGCGAGAGAGGGGCTTCTACCGCGAGTACACCGTGCCAACGCCAGGGTCGAGAGACCGAGGCGCCCGGCGCATTGTGTGTGGCGGCAAGCTTCCCACCCAACCTGATGCCTGTTATTACACCGCCGATCACTACGCCAGCTTCAAGCTGATCGTGCAGTGATCAGTGATCGATTCGGAACCGCATTTTTTTGACCCTGGAGGAACGCGACCATGCTGCTGCAGACCGTCCGTCCCAATATCGTGCAGGCCATCCGGGCCTACCGTGTCGAAGACCTGATGCAGGCCGCCGAAGGCGCGGGCCAGCATTTTCTGTATGCCAACCTGACCGAGGCCCAGACCAAGCAGGACGTGCTCGACAAGATTGCCGAGGGGTTCCTGTTTCCGGCGCATTTCGGCAAGAACATGGATGCCCTGTACGACTGCATGACCGACCTGGTGCACCGTGCCGGCACCCAGCCTGGGTTTGTGGTGGTGCTCGAGCAACTGCCCGACAACAGCCGCTTTGACCGCGAAGCCCGCGAGCAGTTGCTGGATGTGTTCCGTGATGCCGCCGATTTCTGGAGCGAGCGCCGCGTGCCCTTCCGCTGCTTCTACTCGTTTGCGGTGGCCCGCACCAACGAAACCAGCGCCTGGGAGCGTGTCAACGAAGCCGCCGCCGTGCCTGAGAAGCCTGCCGCCAAGGCCGCGCCCAAGAATGGCGTGAACCCCAACTTCGGCATGAACATGCCGATGATGAGCAGCGCTTTTGACACCGCCATGTGGCTGAACGCGGCCTGATCGGCCGGGTGCTCCCTGACAAGGCGGCCTGCGGGCCGCTTTGCTGTTTCTGGCCTCAGCCCTTCAAGCGCAGACAGCCTGAGCCAGTGCCACGTACTCGGCCACCGGCACTTCTTCGGCGCGCCGTTGCAAGTCAAAACTGCCTGCGAAGCCCTGCTCGTCCAGCCAGCGGCCCAGGCTGTGGCGCAGCAGCTTGCGGCGCTGCGAAAACGCCACCGTCACCAGGGTACCCAGCCGGGCCTGGTCCAGCACCGGTGGCTGGGCCAGGGGCACCATGCGCACAATGGCCGAATCCACCCGCGGCGGTGGATCAAACGACTCGGGCGGCACATCCATCAGCGCCTCGATCTGGTAGCGCCACTGCAGCATCACGCCCAGGCGCCCGTACACCTTGCTGCCAGGGCCGGCGGCCATGCGGTCGACCACCTCTTTTTGCAGCATGAAGTGCTGGTCCTTCACCCGTGAGGCCACTTCAAGCAGGTGAAACAGGATGGGCGTGGAGATGTTGTAGGGCAGGTTGCCCACCACCCGCAGGGGCTGGCCCGCGGTGTCGGCCAGGGCCGCAAAATCCACTTTCAGCACATCACTTTCGACCACGGTGACGCCCTGGCGCTCACGCCAGCGGGCGGCCAGGTCGCGGTCCAGTTCGATCACAGTCAGGGCGCCGCAGCGCTCAAGCAGGGGCTGGGTGAGGGCACCCAGGCCAGGGCCGATCTCGATCAGGTGTTCACCCGGTTTGGGGGCAATGTGACGGACGATCTGGTCGATCAGGCCGGCATCCACCAGAAAGTGCTGGCCAAAGCGCTTGCGCGCCGTGTGGCCGTGCAGGCTGTGCGGGGCGTGGGGGCTGCTCAAAGCGGCGGCTCGCGCATCTCGATGTAGGCCCGCAAGCGCAGTTCCTTCACCCAGTCGAGGTAGGCCGGCTCGTACTTGGTTTCGCGCAGCTGGTTGCGGATCTGTTCGCGCACTTCCTTGGGCTCCAGCGTGGTCTTGCGGCGCTCGAGCACCTGGATCAGGTGCACACCAAAACGCGACACCACGGGCGGCGAGATGCCGTTGTCGGCCAGCTTGTTCATGGCCTCTTCAAACTCGGGCACAAACTGACCGGGCGAGGCCCAGCCCAGATCACCACCGCCAGGCGCGCTGCCGTCCTCCGAGACCTCGCGGGCCACGTCGTCAAACTTGCGCTTGCCCCCTTCAATCTGGCGGCGCAGTTCATCCAGGCGCTGCACCACGCCCTGCGTTTGCGCACGATCCGAGGTGCGCAGCAGGATGTGGCGGGCGCGGGTCTGGGTGATGCGGAAAGGGTCGGCCTCTTCGCGGGCCACCACCTTCAGGATGTGAAAGCCCGCAGGGCTGCGCAGGGCGGCCGGCGTGGTCTGGCCCACGGCCAGGCCTTTGACACCCTCCACGAACAAGTCGGGCAGGCGGTTGGCCGGGCGCATGCCGATTTCGCCACCGGCCACCCGATTGCCGTCTTCGCTCAGGTCGCGGGCCACCTTGCTGAAGTCTTCGCCAGCCTTGATGCGGGCCAGGGCTTCATCGACGCGGGCCTGGCGCTGGGCCAGCACGGCCGGCGACGCGCCTTCGGGCACGCTGACCAGGATTTGCGCCAGGTTCATCTGCGCGTCGGCGCTGGCGCGTTTGCGCTGCTCGTCCAGGGCACGGTCGATGTCGGCATCCGAGATGCGGATGCGCGACTGCACCTCGCGCTCGCGCACGCGCTCAACCAGCAGTTGATCCTTCAAATTGTTGCGAAACCGGGTCATCTCCATGCCTTCTTCGCGCAAACGATCGCGAAGCTGCGGCACGGTGAGCTGGTTTTGCGCGGCCACGTTGGCCACGGCGCGGTCAAGCTCGGCGTCGTCAACTTTCTGGCCGGTGTCGCGGGCGAAGGTGATCTGCACCCGTTCATCGATGAGCAGATCCACCACCTGCTGGCGCAGCACATCGGCCGGCGGCAGCGTGGCGTTGCTGCGCCGGGCCTCGGCGGTGGCGCGTTCCAGGCGTTGCGTGACTTCGACCGATGTGACGGCCTCGGTGTTGACCACGGCCACGATGAAGTCGCCGTTGCGGCTGTTGCGGGGGTTGGTGCCTTGCGCCACCGCGGTGCCCGTGGCCCAGCCTGCAGCCAGGGCCAAGGCCAGCCAGCTCAAGCGGCGAATGAATGTGTTTGGGATCATGGCTCTGGGGTGGGGAACGGGGTGCTGCGCGGCTCGCGGAGCAGCCGGTAACCGGGGATATTGTCCTTCAACACCTGAAGCGGGTTGCTGCCCAGGCGGGACAGCCCCACCAGCTCCAGTTGCAGCAGGGTGCGGGTGGTGGCTTCGGCGCGGCCTGTGGACAGCCGCTCGGAGACGACGCGGGCGATCCAGCAGCCGGCGTCGTATTCGAGGCCGGCCACCGAATCGGTCATGCGCTTGTCCTTCTGGCTGTAGTTCAGGCGCCCCACCGCATACAGCGTGCCGCCACAGCCATTGGAGCCACCCACCGGCTTGGCGGTTCCCTGGTAGAGCGGCCATTGCCATCCCAGCTCGACCTGCTCGGACGAGCCGCGGGCCAGACGGTAGCCCATGCTCAGGGTGTGAAACGGTGCCGGCGAATAACGCACGCCAATGATGGAGCGCACCACGCGCTGGCTGTCAGGGTTGTACTGCAGGGCGGCGTCCAGCTTCCAGGGGTTGAACACCGAGCTGCTGGCTTCGAGCAGCACGTCCGAGACCCGTTGGCTCTGGGTTTCGCCACTGGAGACCACACGCTGATCGCGGAAGCGGAAGCGCTGGGCCAGGCCCAGTCGCAGGGTTTCGGCGCCGGTGGCTTCATCCACCAGGCGCGTGGTGAAACCGGTGGTGATCTGGTGGGCATCGGACACCCGGTCGATGCCCGAGAAGCTGTTTTCGTTGTAGATCGACAGCGCGTTGAAGTCGCGCTCGGCGGCATCAAAATTGGGCAGGCTCGACTGATCTCGGAACGGCGTGTTGACATACAGCAGCCGGGGCTCCAGCGTCTGGCGCTGCGCCCGGCCCAGGAAGCTGGTGCTGCGCTCGAGCACCATGCCGGTGTCAAAGCTGGCTGTCGGGATCAGCCGCGAAGCGCGGCGGCGCGGCGCATCGATCTGGTCCAGATCGTAGGCGGCGGCGTTGAGCGACAGGCGCGGTGTGGCCCACCAGCCTGAATCACCCCATTGCCGGCTGAGCTGGGCCAGGCCATGCCAGCGCCAGCCAGTGGGCAGCGCTGCACTGGCCGATTGGTCACCGCGCGTGAAGTGGTTGACCTCGGTCTCCAGCGAGGCCTTCCACTGCTGGGGCAACTCGGGCCACCAGCGCAGGCCGATCTGCGGGGCACGCTGGTAGGGCGCCACGATCAGGTCGTCACCGGCGCCGGTTTGCAGCACCTGCCACTGTTGCACTCGGGCATAGGTCTGCATCGGGCCCAGCGAGGTGGGCCACTGGCGGGAGGCTTCCAGGTCTTGTGGCAACAGGCGCGGGGCCGTGCTGGGCAGCAGCCTGGGAAAGTCCTTCCAGTAACCCTCGTCGGACACCTGCTGCAGCTTCAGGCGGTAATCGAAGCCGGCAATGGTCTTGCCATCGGTCTCGATGTCCCAGGCGTGGCGGGCGCTGCCAGTGATCTGATCATTGGGCAGCAGGTTGAGCTTGATGCGGCCCGAATGGTTGGCTTCGAGGTAGCGGAACTCGCCATCCAGCATCAAACCCCGGCGCGTCATCACAGTGGGGGTGATCGTGGCGTCGCGGTTAGGGGCGATGTTCCAGTAATAGGGCACGCCCAGCGTGAAGCCATTGCGGCTGTCTTGCGGCACCACGGTGGGTGGCAGCCAGCCACTCTTGCGGTCGTCGTTGAGCGGGAAGCTCAGCACGGGCAGCCCCAGGATGGGTACGCCCAGAAAGCGCAAGACCGCGCCTTCGGCAATGCCTTCGTTGATGTCGAAATCAAGCTTGATGCGATCGGTGCGCAGTTCCCAGTCGGGCTGGCCGTCGCCCTCGCGGGTGCAGCTTGAATACACCATGTTCTGCGCTGTCGAGCGCGCGTTGTCGATGAAGTCGATGCGCTCGGCACGCCCGCTGGCGCCCAGCGTCAGAAACTCGAATTCGGGCTTGAGGAAAAAGCCCTCGAAGCGCTGCACCTTCAATTGCAGTTCGGGCCCGCGGTACACCATGCCCTCACGTCGCACCTGCACCTGGCCGGTGGCGCGGGCCAGGTCTTCGGCGGCGTCGTAGGCCAGCTTGTCGGCCTGTACCACCAGGCCTGCGCGGCGGAACTCGACACCACCGATGGCCAGGGCGTCGACGTCGGGCCGCAACTGGATCTGCTCGGCCCGGAGCACGATGGGCCGGGCGCGGGCCGCCGGGCCGCTGGGTGCGGGCGCCAGGGCTGGCGTGGCTTGCAGCGGTGGTGGCTGGTCGTCGCTGGCTGCGGCCACCTGGGCCCGGGCAGGCGCCGCCCAGGCCAGCGCCGTCAGCAGCGCCAGCGCACGCAGCGCCGGGGGGTGGCTGGGCGGGGCGCTGGGCAGGGCGTGACGGGAGGCAGCAGGCACGGGCGTGGACGGGGCTGGCGGAAGGGGGCCGGCACAGCGGCTCCACCGTGCCGCAGGCGGGCTGGCCACCCTGCGGTTCGTAGAATCGACAGATTATCCATGAGCCCCCGCCCTCCAAGGGGCCGCCATCCCATGACTGCAACAGCCCCCACCGTGACCTGGACCGACGCCCAACGTGAGGCCGCCTTCTGGCGCTGGCTCACGCCCCTGGCGCAGGCGCAGGGGCTGGACGTGGCCACGCTGGCCCCCGCCTCGGCCGATGCCAGCTTTCGGCGTTACCTGCGGGTGCAGGGCGCGGGCGGCGTGTCGCGCATCATCATGGACGCCCCGCCCCCGCAAGAAGACGTGCGGCACTTCGTGGACGTGGCCGCCCGCCTGCAACGCGCGGGCCTGCATGTGCCCGAGGTGCTGGCCGTTGACGAAACGCAGGGCTTCATCCTGCTGAGCGACCTGGGCAACACGCTGTACCTGAAGGTGCTGCAAAGCGCCGAGCTGCCCGAAGCCGATGCCCTGATGCGCAGCGCGGTGAAGGCCCTGGTGCAGTGGCAGCAGCACGGTGACGCCACCGGCCTGCCGGTTTATGACGAAGCCCTGCTGCAACGTGAGCTGGCCTTGTTCCCCGAGTGGTGTGTGGGCCGTGAATACGGCGTCACCTGGACCGACAAGCAGCAGGCCACCTGGCAACAGATCTGCCGCGTGCTGGTGGACAGCGCCCTGGCCCAGCCGCAGGTGGTGGTGCACCGCGACTGGATGCCGCGCAACCTGATGGTGTGCGAGCCCAACCCCGGTGTGCTGGATTTTCAGGACGCGGTGCGCGGCCCGGTGACTTACGACATCGCCTCGCTGCTGCGCGACGCTTTTCACTCGTGGGACGAAGCGCAGGAGATCGACTGGGCCGCGCGCTGGTGGCAGCAGGCCCGCGCAGCCGGCGTGCTGGGTGAGCACGACATGGCCGCCGATTTTGGCGAGGCCTGGCGTGCGCTGGAGTACATGGGCCTGCAGCGCCACCTGAAGGTGCTGGGCATTTTTTGCCGCCTGAAGCACCGCGACGGCAAGCCGCACTACGCCACCGACCTGCCCCGCTTTTTTGCCTATGTGACGCGGGTGGCGCTGCGATACCGCGAGCTCAAGCCGCTGATCGGCCTGATCGAGCCCATGACGGGCTCGTTGACCACCACCGCGTTCTCGCTGCGCTGATCAGGGGCAGGCCGCGATCACCTGGGCCACGGCGGCGGTCAGGCGCTTGGCATAGGGCACGTGCAGAAACTCGTTGGGCCCGTGGGCATTGCTCTTAGGGCCCAGCACCCCGCACACCATCATTTGCGCCTTCGGGAAGCCCTGCTGCAGCAGGCTCATCAGGGGGATGGTGCCGCCCTGGCCGATGTAGCCCAGTGGCGCGCCAAACTGGCTGTGTGAGGCCTCGTTCAGGGCTTGTTCCAGCCAGGGCTCCAGGGCCGGCGCGTTCCAGCCGTTGGCACCCAGTGCACCGGCCCGGCCATCGGGCTGGAAGGTGACCTTGGCGTTGTAGGGCGCGTTGTCTTCAAGCAGTTGCTTGAGCTGCAGCGAGGCCTGGTGGCCATCCACCAGCGGCGGCAGGCGCAGGCTGAGCTTGAACGCCGTGTAGGGCCGCAGCACATTGCCGGCGTTTTTCAGCTCAGGAAAGCCATCCACCCCCGTGACCGACAGCGTGGGCCGCCAGGTGCGGTTGAGCAGCGCCTCGACCGGATCGGTGGTGGTGGGCAAGGCGCTTTGGCCTTCGGCACCGCAGGCCCAGGGGAATCGCTTCCAGAGCTCGTCGCCCAGCGTGGCAGCGGCCGCGCGGGCCTGGGCCACACGCTCGGCGGGCACCTGGCAGTGAAAGGCCTCGGGCAGCAGGCGGCCGGTGGCCGAGTCTTCGAGCCGATCGAGCACATGGCGCAGGATGCGAAAGCTCGAAGGCACCACGCCGCTGGCGTCGCCCGAGTGGATGCCTTCGGTCAGGATCTCCACCTTGAGCACGCCCGACACCATGCCGCGCAAATTGGTGGTGAGCCACAGCTGGTCGTAATTGCCCGCGCCCGAATCCAGGCACACCACCAGGCCCACATCACCCAGCCGGGGGCGCAGGGCATCCAGGTAGGCCGGCAGGTCGTGTGAGCCGCTTTCTTCGCAGGTTTCGATCAGGCCGACGATGCGCGGGTGCGTCAGGCCCTGGGCCTTGAGCGCTTCGATGGCGGTGATGGCGGCATAGATGGCATAGCCGTCATCGGCGCCGCCCCGGCCGTACAGCAGGCCATCTTCGTAATGGGGCGTCCAGGGGCCCAGATCGTGGCGCCAGCCGGTGAACTCGGGCTGCTTGTCCAGGTGGCCGTACATCACCACCGTGGGGGCGGTGCCGCTGCTGGCCGGGCGGGTGCTGGCCACTTCAAAAAAGATGACGGGGGTGCGGCCCTCGATGCGCACCACCTCCAGCGTGAGGCCGGGCACCTTGCGGCCTTCGACCCAGCTGGCGGCATCACGCACCACACGCTCGATGTGGCCGTTGGCCTGCCAGTTGGCATCAAACATCGGGCTTTTGGCGGGCACGCCGATGTAGTCGGTGAGCGCCGGCACCAGGGCTTCATCCCAGCGCCGCGTGGCGTAGGCGCCCAGGGCGCTGGCTTCGTCGGGTTGCAGGGGCAGGGCAGGGTCGCGTGCGTTCATCGGGGTGTCCGGTGGGAGCTAGAAGCGTTGGTTCAACCAGGCCAGCAGGTCGGCCAGCACCTGGGCCTGTTCGGGCTCGTTGAAGATCTCGTGGGCCAGGCCATCGTAGCGGTGGCAACTGGCCACGGCAGCGGGTGCCTGGGCCGCGAAGGCATCGCTGCCGCGCGGGGCCACGCAGCGGTCGGCGCCGGCGTACAGCAGCAGCGTTGGCAGGGCCCATTGGGCCGCGCGCTGGCGCACCAGCTCGCCGGCCGCCAGCAGAAAGCGCACCAGGCGCGGCGCCACACGGTCGTGCACCAGCGGGTCGGCCACATAGGCTTGCACCACGGCCGCATCGCGGCTGATCCAGTCGGGTTTGAGGCCATTGCCCACCGCCAGATTGGGCGCCACCGGCCCCAGGCCGGCCAGCAGCAGCTTTTGCGCGGCGCTCATGCCCAGATCCAGCGCCGGTGACGACATCACCAGGCCATCCACCGGCTGCCACCAGGGCGCGGGCGTGGCGGCCAGGCCTTCGGCCACATAGCGGCCCACCACGGCCCCGCCCATGCTGTGGCCCAGCAGCACCAGCGGGCCCGCTGGCGTGGCCTTGCGCGCCTGGCTGATGAACTGGCCCAGATCGGCCAGCAGGCTGTCGGGGGCGGCGATGCAGCCCCTGTCGCCCTGAGACTGGCCATGGCCGCGCTGGTCGTAACCCCGCACACACCAGCCCTGAAGCTGCAGGGCCTGGGCCACGTGGGCATAACGACCGATGTGTTCGCCCAGGCCGTGCACGATCAGCACCGTGCCCCGCGCCGACGGCGTGTCGGGCAACCAGGCTTGCTGGTGCAGGGTCAAGCCATCTGAGGTGATCAAGGCGTGCATCCAGCCAGTGTAGAACGGCTGGCCGCACCCTACACTGCGCAGGATGCACCGCGCCGCACGAACCGGTTACCTCGCCCCGCAATCCGCGCTCACTGGCGCTGCGGCAGTGGCCGCCGCCGCCTTGTTGGTGGCCTGTGCCGCACCGCCACCGCCCGCTGGTTATGGGCCGGTGACCGCTGCCGGCGTGCCGGCTGCGCCAGCTTCGGGCCCCACCGCTCGCCTGCTGGTGCGCAGCGATGTGCCGGCCGGTGACCGCTATGCGCTGTACCTGCACGCCGACCCCATCGCTTGCCAGGGTGCGCGGCAAATCACATCGGGCACGGCCGGGCAGGCGCCCGGGCCGGTCAACATCCCCGCTGGGCGTCTGGCGCTGGTTGATTTTGTGATCCTGCGGGGCGACAAGCCCACCTGCGGTGTGCGCTGGTCGTTCTCGCCCCAGCCGGGCAAGACCTATGTGGTCAACGGCTTGCCGGTGGGCAGCAGTTGCACGGCCAGGCTGCTGGACGCCACCGTGCCCGAGCGCGCCGCCGCGCCGCCTGACCTGCTGGTGCGCAACGCGCCCGGGCAGGCCTGCATGTCACTGGCGCGTGCCCGCGAGGTGGCCGCTGCCAACGCCGCCAACAATCCCGGCTCGCTCATCCAGGGCGGCCAAAGCCGCGGTGAGGCGGTGCTGAACCCCCGCGCCACCGCCGCTGACTTGCAAGGCCTGATCAACCCATGAAGCGCTGTACCCCGATCTGCACTGTCATCGCCGGCCTGGCCTGCCTGGCCGCACCCGCCCATGCCCTGAGCCCTGCCGAGGTGTTTGCGCAGGTCTCGCCCAGCGTGTGGCGCGTGCAGACGCTGGACGCCTACGGCCTGATGATGAGCCAGGGCAGCGCGGTGGTCATCGCCCCGGGCCAGTTGGTGACCAACTGCCATGTGCTGGCCAAGGCGCGCCGGGTGCAGGTGCGCCGCGATGACCAGGCCAAGGCCTTGCCCGCCAAGCTGGTGAAGTGGGACCCGCAACGCGACCTGTGCCAGTTGGATGCACCCGGCCTGGAAGCCCCCGCCGTGACGCTGGAACCCACCGCCCAGGTGGCCGTGGGCCAACCCGCCTACGCCATCGGCCACCCGCGCGGCCTGGACTTGACCATGAGCGCCGGCCTGGTGTCATCGTTTCGCCGCAACACGGCCGGCCAACTGGTGCTGATCCAGACCAACGCCGCCATCTCGGGCGGCTCCAGCGGCGGCGGCCTGTTCAACGAGCAAGGCCACCTGCTGGGCCTGACCACCATCGCCTCGATCACCGGCGACGCCCAGAACCTGAACTTCGCCATCCCCGCCGACTGGATCACCGACCTGCCGCGCCGACACGCCACGGCGCAGGCACTGGTCAGGGCCGCTGCGGTGGCGGCATCGGGGGCTTCAGTGCCTGCTGCTGCTGCGGTGGAGGCGGCTGGGGCGGCGAGCCGGTGAGGGCGTTGCCGCGTCATTTGGGCACAGTTGACGGGACCGGCTTGGCTTCGAAAATCGGGTTCGTCGGCGTGTGATCTGCACAGCGCCAGGCCAGCTGGTGGGGCGTGCAGGAGCTGACTGCTTGGGATCATCAGCCAGGCTGTCACGTCGCGCAGATGCGCGCATAACCCGCATAATGGGCTGAGCGCAGAAGGAGGGGACGATGCATTCCCCTGTAATCTGCCAATGTCAAACGTCCCTCGACCGCCTTCGGCGATAGCTGAGCGGCGGTGTTAGCCAGCACAGAGCGATGTTCCCACGCCTGCAACTCGTACTTGCTTGTCTGTTGGTTGCAACTGCATCGGGCGTAGTGATGCTGTGGCTACTGCTGCTTGGCTTGTCCTACAGTGCCCAGAGCGGACTCATGCCTTGGGTAGCTGCAGGCGTCATCCTGTATGGCTGGATCATCGTCGCAATAGCCGCCGCGATTGGACTACCGGGCATCCTATGGGTAAGTGATCTGACTGGCCGTCTCTCGCCCGGCCTTAGCAAAGCCGCGCTGCTTGCAAAGCGCATCGGGGTAGGCGCTCTAGGCTTGGGTTTCGCAGCCTGCGTTGCCGTGTCTTTGCTTGAACAATGGCGTCCAAAAGACCCACACGACGGCTGCGTGAGCTACCGATCCGAGGCCGCATCAGCAGCCATGACAGCACACGGCGCGAAGCCTGAGATTGACTGTCCTCCAAGGTAGGCCCATACACCGATTGAGGCCTACTCAATGCACCCGCACCACCGCCTTGAGCGTGTTGGGGTGCGCAGCCAGGGCTTCTTGCACCACCGGTAGCAGGCCTTCGCCTTGGGTGGTGGCCAGGTGCTGGGCCAGGTCGTGGCGCATGGCGGGGGCCCAGAACTTGGCGATGTGGTTGGCGATGCCGGCCAGGGCTTCGGTGCGGTCGGGCATGGCCTGAAAGAACTCGCCGATGCGGTTGGCCATCTGGACCAGGTTTTGGGTTGTCATGGTGCGGGCTTGTTCAAGGTAACGGCAGCGCAGGCAGGCCGAAACGTTCGGGTTGATGGTAGGCCACGAAGTGGTCGCCGCGGGCAAAGCCGGCCAGGGCCAGGCCGGCCTGGGCGGCCACTTGCACGGCCAGGGCGGTGGGGGCCGACACGGCCACCATCAGGCTGATGCCGGCCATGGCGCACTTTTGAACCATCTCGACGCTGGCGCGGCTGGTGATGGTGACAAAGCCTTCGTTGGCATCAAAGCCTTGGCGATGCAGCGCGCCAATGAGCTTGTCGAGCGCGTTGTGGCGGCCCACGTCTTCGCGCACCAGCAGGGCCTTGCCCTGCGGGCTGCACCAGGCGGCCGCATGGGTGGCGCCGGTGCTGTGTTGCAGGGCCTGGCCCAGTCGCAGGGTTTGCAGCGCCTGGGCCACGGCGGGTGGGCGGATGTGCAGGGTGCCCGCCAGCTGGGGCAGCGGGCGCAGCACCTGTTGCAGGCTTTCGGTGCCGCACAGGCCGCAGCCGGTGCGGCCGCTGAGGTTGCGGCGGCGCTCTTTCAGGGCTTGCTCGCAGGCGCTGGCCACTTGCAGGTGCACTTCGATGCCTTGCTCGGTGGGCAGCACGTCCACGCCGTACAACTGGCTGGGCTTGCCAAGCAGGCCTTCGCTGAGCGCAAAGCCCAGCGCGAAGTCTTCCAGATCCAGCGGGCTGGCCAGCATCACGGCAAACGAGATGCCGTTGAACACCAGGGCCACCGGCACTTCGTCGGCCAGCCAGTCGGGCTGCGTGCCGGGCCGGCCTTCGCGCCAGGTGCTGACCTGGGCGCTGCAGGCCCCGGCGGCGGGCCGGGTGGGCTCGTGCATGTTCACTTGCCCATCACCTCGGCGGCGGGCTGCGCATGGCCGGCCAGGCCCAACTGCTGCTTGTTGAACTGGGCGTAGTCTTTCTGCCACTCGGACGGTTGCGCCACCGGCATCACCTGCACCGCCGTCACCTTGTACTCGGGGCAGTTGGTGGCCCAGTCGGATGAATCGGTGGTGATGACGTTGGCACCCGACTCGGGGAAGTGGAAGGTGGTGTAGACCACACCGGGCTGCATGCGCTCGGTGACCACGGCACGCAGCACGGTCTGGCCGGCACGGCTTTCGATGCCCACCCAGTCGCCATCGCGGATGCCGCGCTCTTGTGCATCATGCGGGTGGATGTCGAGCCGGTCTTCGTCGTGCCACTGGTTGTTGGGTGTGCGGCGGGTTTGGGCGCCCACGTTGTACTGGCTGAGGATGCGGCCGGTGGTCAGCAGCAGCGGGAAGCGCCGCGTTACCTTCTCGTCGCTGGCCACGTACTGGGTGTTGAAGAACTTGCCCTTGCCGCGCACAAAACGGTTGATGTGCATGATGGCGGTGCCGGCTTCGTCGGTGTTGTCGTTGCAGGGCCACTGCACGCTGCCCAGGCGCTCGATCTTGGCGTAGCTCACGCCGGCAAAGCTGGGCGTCAGCGCGGCGATCTCTTGCATGATCTGCTCGGGGTGGCTGTAGTGCATGGGGTAGCCCAATGCCTCGGCCAGCTTGGCGGTCACTTCCCAATCACCCAGGCCGGCCAGCGGCGGCATGGCCTGGCGCACGCGGCTGATGCGGCGCTCGGCGTTGGTGAACGTGCCGTCTTTCTCCAGGAACGAGCTGCCCGGCAGCAGCACATGGGCGTACTTGGCGGTTTCGTTCAGGAAGATGTCTTGCACCACGATGCAGCCCATGGCCTGCAAGGCCGCGGCCACATGCTGGGTGTTGGGATCGGACTGCACGATGTCTTCGCCCACGCAGTACAGGCCCTTGAACTGGCCCGCCAGCGCGGCGTCAAACATGTTGGGGATGCGCAGGCCCGGCTCGGGGCTGAGCGTGACGCCCCAGGCGGCTTCAAACTGGCTGCGCACGGTGGTGTCGCTGATGTGGCGGTAGCCCGGCAGCTCGTGCGGGAAGCTGCCCATGTCGCAGCTGCCCTGCACGTTGTTTTGGCCGCGCAGCGGGTTCACGCCCACGCCTTCGCGGCCCACCATGCCGCAGGCCATGGCCAGGTTGGCGATGCCGATGACCATGGTGCTGCCCTGTGCGTGCTCGGTCACGCCCAGGCCGTAATAGATGGCCGAGTTGGGGCCGGCGGCATACAGGCGGGCGGCGGCGCGCACCTCGGCGGCCGGCACGCCGGTGGCGGCCTCGAAGGCTTCGGGCGAGTTCTCGGGGCGGGCGACGAATTCACGCCACGCGTTGAAGCTGGCGGTGTCGCAGCGCTCGGCCACATAGGCTTCGTTGACCAGGCCTTCGGTGACCACCACATGGGCCATGGCCGTGATGATGGCCACGTTGGTGCCGGGGCGCAGGGCCAGGTGGTGGTCGGCCTTGATGTGGGGGCCGTCCACCAGATCGATGCGGCGCGGGTCGATCACCACCAGGCGGGCGCGGCTGGCCACGGTGCCGTCGCCCCGCAGGCGGCGCTTCATGCGCGAGGCGAACACCGGGTGGGCATCGCTGGGGTTGGCGCCGATGACCACGATGACGTCGCTGTGCTCGACGCTCTTGAAGGTTTGTGTGCCGGCCGAGGTGCCAAAGGTTTGCCCCATGCCGTAGCCGGTGGGCGAGTGGCACACGCGGGCGCAGGTGTCGACGTTGTTGGTGCCAAAGGCGGCGCGCACCAGCTTTTGCACCAGGTAAACCTCTTCATTGGTGCAGCGGCTGCTGGTGATGCCGCCCACCGAATCCACCCCATGCTGGGCCTGGATGGCCTTGAAGCGCGAGGCGGCAAAACCGATGGCTTCGTCCCAGCTCACTTCGCGCCAGGCATCGGTGATGCGCTCGCGGATCATGGGCTTTTCAATGCGGTCGGGGTGGGTGGCGTAGCCCCAGGCAAAGCGGCCCTTCACGCAGCTGTGGCCTTCGTTGGCCTTGCCGTCTTTCCAGGGCACCATGCGCACCACGGTGTTGCCCTTCATCTCGGCCTTGAAGCCGCAGCCCACGCCGCAATAGGCGCAGGTGGTGATCAGGCTGTGCTCGGGCTGGCCCAGCTCGATGATGGATTTTTCTTGCAGCGTGGCGGTGGGGCAGGCCTGCACGCAGGCACCACACGACACGCATTCGCTGTCCATGAAGGATTGGCTTTGGCCGGGCGAGACACGGCTTTCAAAGCCCCGGCCCGAGATGGTGAGCGCAAAGGTGCCCTGCACTTCTTCGCAGGCCCGCACGCAGCGGTTGCACACGATGCACTTGCTGGGGTCGTAGCGGAAGTAGGGGTTCGAATCATCGACCGCCGATTCGCAGTGGTGCGCACCGCTCACACCGGCCACGGCCTGGCCGCCCACGCCGTAGCGCACCTCGCGCAGGCCCACCACGCCGGCCTGGGTTTGCAGCTCGCAATTGCCGTTGGCGCTGCAGGTCAGGCAATCAAGCGGGTGATCGCTGATGTACAGCTCCATCACGCCCTTGCGCAATTGCTGCAGCTGGGGGGTTTGCGTGCGCACCACCATGCCGTTGTCGCAGGGCGTGGTGCAGCTGGCGGGGTAGCCCTTGCGGCCTTCCACCTCGACCAGGCACAGCCGGCACGAGCCAAAGGGCTCGAGCATGTCGGTGGCGCACAGCTTGGGCACCTGGATGCCGGCGTCGATGGCGGCGCGCATCACCGAGGTGCCCTTGGGCACGGTGACGTCGTAACCGTCGATGCGCAGGCTGACGGTGTCGGTGTGGGACCGGGCAGGGGTGCCGTGGTCGATGTCGGTGGGGCCGTGGTGCAGCATGGGGGCTCTCCTGTTGCTCAACGGGTGGTTCAGCGGGATGTGACCGCCGCAGGGGCGGGGGCGCTGGATGCATCCAGGCCAAAATCTTGGGGGTAGTGCTGCAGCGCAGACAGCACCGGGTAGGGCGTCATGCCGCCCATGGCGCACAGGCTGCCGTGCAGCATGGTCTGGCACAGGTCGCGCAGCAGGTGCACCTGGGCCACACGCTGGCTTTGCGGGCCGGCGATGCGGTCGATGACCTCAACCCCGCGTGTCGAACCGATGCGGCAGGGTGTGCACTTGCCGCAGCTCTCCAGCGCGCAGAACTCCATGGCATAACGTGCCAGTTGCTGCAGGTTGGCGGTGTCGTCGTGCACCACGATTCCGCCATGGCCCAGCACCAGGCCGCGTGCGGCATAGGCTTCGTAATCGAGGGGCAGGTCCCAGTCGCTTTCGGGCACATAAGCGCCCAAGGGGCCGCCCACCTGGATGGCCTTGACGGGCCGGCCACTGCGGGTGCCGCCGCCAAAGTCGAACACCAGCTCACGCAGGGTGCCGCCAAAGGGCAGCTCTACCAGGCCACCACGGGCGATGTTGCCGGCCAGCTGGAAGGGCAGTGTGCCGCGCGAGCGGCCAGTGCCATAGGCCTGGTAGGCGGCAGGCCCTTGCGCCATCACCTGCTGCGCGGCGGCAAAGGTGAGCACGTTGTTGATGACGGTGGGCAGGCCGAACAGGCCCTCCAGCGCGGGCAGCGGCGGCTTGGCGCGCACGATGCCGCGCTTGCCTTCAAGGCTTTCAAGCAGGGCGGTTTCTTCGCCGCACACATAGGCACCGGCGGCCTTGCGCACATGCAGCACAAAGCCGCGGCCGCTGCCCTGGATGTTGTTGCCCAGCCAGCCGGCGGCGGTGGCGCGGGCCACGGCGTCTTGCATCACGCCCACGGCATGGGGGTATTCAGAGCGGATGTACACATAGCCTTCGGTGGCGCCCACGGCCAGTGCGGCGATGGCCATGCCTTCGATGAGCATGTAGGGGTCGCCCTCCATGACCATGCGGTCGGCAAAGGTGCCTGAATCACCTTCGTCGGCATTGCACACCACATACTTTTGCGTGGCGTTGGCCTGGGCCACGGTGCGCCACTTGATGCCCGCCGGAAACGCCGCACCGCCCCGGCCACGCAGGCCCGAATCGGTGATGGCCTGCACGATGGCGGCGGGCTCGGCGGCCAGGGCAGCACGCAGGCCCACCCAGCCGCCATGGGCTTCGTAATCGGCCAGCGACAGCGGATCGGTCACGCCGATGCGGGCAAAGCTGGTGCGCGTCTGGCGCGCCAGGTAGGGCATCTGCTCGGTCAGGCCATGGCGCAGCGGGTGCTGGGCGGCCTGGCCGGCGGCGTCTTGCTGCCACACCAGCCACAGGCCGGGCAGGTCGGCCAGCGTGACGGGGCCATGAGCCACGCGGCCGGCCGGCGTTTGCAGCTCGATCAGGGGCTCCAGCCAGAACAGGCCGCGTGAGCCGTTGCGCACCAGGGTCAGGGCCAGGCCTTGCTCGGCAGCCTGGGCTTGCAGGGCGGTGGCCAGGCCATCGGCACCCAGGGCCAGGGCCGTGGCGTCGCGGGGCAGGTACAAGGTGATGCTCATGCTGCGGGCTCCATCTGCGGGGCCACATCGGCCAGCAGGGCGGCCAGGCCCGCTTCGCTGACGCGGGCGTGCAGGGTGTCGTCGATCTGGATGGCCGGTGAGGTGGCGCACAGGCCCAGGCAATACACCGGCTCCAGGGTCACCGCGCCGTCGGCACGGGTTTGGCCGCTGGGGCATTGCAGCAGGGCGCTGGCACGGGCCAGCAGGCCTTCGGCACCACAGGCCTGGCAGGCCTCGGCACGGCACACCTGCACCACGCGGCGGCCGGGTGGGCTTTGGCGGAAGAAGTGGTAATAACTGATGACCCCATGCACCTCGGCACGCGACAGGTTCAGGGCCTTGGCAATGGCCGGCACGGCATCGGGCGGCACAAAGCCCAGGGCTTCCTGCACGGCATGCAGCAAGGGCAGCAGGCCGCCAGGGGTGTGGCGATGGGCCTCGATCAGGGCATCAAGCCGGCTGTCGGGGCTGGTGGTGGCGGGAGAGGTCATGGGTGCATCACCAGTAGGTCGGGTACACGGTGGGCCGCGTCAGGTTGTTGTACAGCCAGGCCATCAACAGCAAGGCCACGGCACCCACCAGCGTGGGCATGATCAGAAAGCTCCAGCCGGCCTGGCCCAGGAACACGATGACCGGGTTGGAGGCGGCTGGCGGGTGCGGCACACGCAGCGCCAGCATGGCCACAAAGGCCAGGGCCATGGCCAGCCCCAATGACCACCAGGCGGGGCCCAGCAGATGCAGGCACAGCAGGCCTGCAGCGCTGGACAGCACATGGCCGGCCAGCACATGGCGCGGCTGCGAAAACGGCAGATCGGGGAAGGCAAACAGCATCAGGCTGGATGCGCCCAGCGAGCCCAGCATCCACGGTGAGCCCGTGGCCTGGGTGAGCCAGGCCAGCACGGCCAGTGCCAGGCCGCCACCCAGCGCGGCACGGCCAATGGCCGGCCAGGCTTGGCGTGGCGGGCGCGCCAGCCCCTGACCGCGCAGGCGTTGGGCCCAGGTGGGCGCAGGGGCGGGCGTGCTCATGGTGCGGCTCAGTTGAAGAACTTGGCCACGCTCAGCGCGGTGCGGTACACGCCCCAGGCCAGCGGCAGGCCCACGGCCGCCCAGGCCAGCACCACGAGCAGCGGGTTGGTGGCGCGGTAGGTCATGGTGCCCTGGCCCACCTCATTGGCCAGTGCCTTGTCATGGGCCAGGCGCTTTTCTTCGGCCAGTTCTTCGTCGGTCATGAAGTGCTTCTTGTCGACCGGGCGAACCATCAGGTTGCAGATCAGGCCCACCACCAGCATGCCCACCAGGATGTACATGGTCTGGTTGTAGACCTGCTCACGCGGCAGCCCCAGGCTCAGCTGGTAATCACGCATGTAGTTGACGACCACCGGGCCCAGGATGCCGGCCGTGGCCCAGGCGGTGAGCAGGCGGCCATGGATGGCGCCCACCATCTGCGTGCCGAACAGGTCGGCCAGGTAGGCCGGCACCGTTGCAAAGCCACCGCCGTACATGCTCAGGATGATGCAGAAGGCGGCCACGAACAGCAGCTTGCTGCCGGCTGCGGCGCTGCCCGGCACGCTGGCATACAGCAGGCCACCCAGCACGAAGAACACCACGTAGGTCACCTTGCGGCCCAGCAGGTCAGACAGGCTGGCCCAGAAGAAACGGCCACCGATGTTGAACAGGCTGAGCAGCGCGGTAAAGCCTGCTGCCACGCCGGCAATCGCCGCCAGTTGGGCCTTGTCAAGCTCGCCAAACTTCTTGGCCACGCCGATCAGGTTGCCGCCGAACACCTCTTGCAGCATGGGGCTGGCCATGCCGATCACGCCGATGCCGGCCGACACATTCATGCACAGCACCATCCACACCAGCCAGAACTGGGGAATGCCCCAGACCTTCTTCACGTGCACATGGCCTTGGGTGATCATGGCGTTGCTGGTCTGGGCGACCGGTGGCGTCCAGCCTTCGGGCTTCCAGCCTGACGGTGGCACGCGGTAACTGAGCGCGCCGCCCATCATGAACACGAAGTACACCAGGGCCATGACCACGAAGGTTTGCGTCACGCCCACGTCGGTGGGGGTGGCAAACATCTTCATCAGCTCGGCCGCCAGCGGTGAGCCGATCATGGCGCCGCCGCCAAAGCCCATGATGGCCATGCCGGTGGCCATGCCGCGGCGGTCAGGGAACCACTTGATCAGCGTGCTGACTGGCGAGATGTAGCCCAGGCCCAGCCCGATGCCCCCGATGAAGCCCGAGCCCAGCAGCATCAGCCAGAACTGGTGGGTCTTGACGCCAAAGGCGGCGATCAGCATGCCGCCGCACCAGCACAGCGCGCTGACCACACCGGCCTTGCGCGGACCGGCGCGTTCCAGCCAACCGCCCCACAGGGCTGCCGAGCTGCCCAGCAGCACAAAGAACATGGTGTACATCCAGCCCAGCGTGGAGATCTTCCAGTCGCAGGTGGAGATGAACAGCTCTTGCAAGAAGCCGACTTCGGGGCCGCACTTGATGGCTTCCTTGATGCCCAGAGCCTTGCTCAAGGGCAGCCAGAACACCGAAAAGCCATAGGCCATGCCGATGCACAGATGGATCGCCAGCGCCGCAGGCGGCACCAGCCAACGATTGAAGCCGGGGCCCGCAATCGTTCGCTCCTTCGACAGAAAGCTGTCGGACTGATTTGCCATGGGGATCTCCTCGTTCTCGTGGGTGGCGTGACGCGACAGAATGCTCACGCGCCCTGCCTGCTCTTTTGGCGGCCGGACGCGGGAATGTAGACAGGCCCTCCCAATCTGCGCAATATGAAAACCCGGGCCCATTGCATATGCCCTGTAGCGCCTAAAGGGTGAACACTGATGAAGCAGGTATCCATCCGCCCGCAATGGACGATCCGCATGGCCGATGGCCAGTCGCTGCCGCCGCGCCTGGTGGACCTGCTGGTGCGCGTGCACCGCCATGGCAGCTTGTTGGCCGCCTGCCAGGAGGCGGGCTTGTCCTATCGCCACGCCTGGGACTTGATCCGGCAGGGTGAGGCGATGTTTGGCGTGGCCCTGCTGGAGATGCTGCGCGGCAAGGGCTCACGCCTGACCCCACTGGGCAGCAAGCTGGTGTGGGCCGACCAGCGCATCGAAGCCCGGCTGGCCCCGGCCCTGGCCTCGCTGGCCTCTGAGCTGGAAACCGAGCTCGACCGCGTGCTCAGTGATGGACGTGTACTGCTGCGCGTGCATGCCAGCCACGGTTTTGCCATCGAAACCCTGTTGGACATGATGAGCCGGCAAGGCCTGGCGGTTGAGCGCAAGTACTGCAGCAGCCTGGAAGCGCCGGCCTCGCTGTATGACGGAGCCTGCGACCTGGCCGGGTTTCACATTCCCATTGGTGCGATGGCCGCTGCTGCGCTGCAGCAGTGTCGCCAGTGGCTGGATCCGGCCGAACACCAGGTGATCGACATCGCCACGCGCCGTGTGGGCCTGATGGTGGCACCGGGCAACCCGCTCAAGCTGTATGAGCTGGCCGACCTGTTGCGCCAGCCGGTGCGCTTCATCAATCGGCAGCGTGGTTCAGGCACGCGTTTCCTGCTGGAAGGTTTGCTGGCCCAGGCCAGCCTGGATGCGCACCGCATCAACGGTTTTGAGCAGGGCGAATTCACCCACGCGGCCGTGGCGGCCTATGTGGCCAGCGGCATGGCCGATGCGGGCTTCGGGCTGGAGACCGCCGCGCGGCGCTTCAAGCTCGATTTCATCCCGATGGTCAACGAGCGCTACTTCTTGCTGGGCCGCAGCGCATCGCTGGCGCAGCCTGCCGTGCAGGCCTTGCTGGCCATCTTGCGCAGCCCGGCCTTCAAGGCTGCGGTCGATGAACTGCCGGGCTACAACGCCCGCGACGCCGGGCAGGTCTTGCCGCTTGACCAGGCTTTCGCTGGAGTGAATTAGGGCCCCCGGTCGCAGGGGTACCTGCGACCACCCCGAAATTCAACCCACGCAGGAGAAATTCAGCTTGTTGCCGTCCAGATCGCGGCAGTAGCCGGCGTAAAAGCCTTCGCCGCGCGGGCCGGGGGCGCCTTCGTCGGTGCCGCCCAGGGCCAGGGCGCGGGCGTGGGCGGCGGCTACCTTGTCGCGGCTGTCCAGCACCAGGGCCACCATGGTGCCGTTGCCGGCGGTGGCGGGCTGGCCGTTGAAGGGGGTCATCACGCCCAGTGCGGGCTTGTCCATGGCCACGCCCCAAGCGTGCCCGCGGTCGAAGGCCATGATGCGGGTGATGCCCAGGGGGTTGAGCAGGGCGTCGTAAAACGCCATGGCGCGGGGCAGGTCATTGGTGCCCAGGGTGACGTAGCCGATCATGGTGCAAGGCGCTCCTGGTGTGTGGCGCGCAAGGTGATCAGGTCACCGGCGCCGGGTTGAACAACACCAGCGAATTGTGCAGCTTCCAGTGCTCGGCCCAGGTCTTCTTGCGGCCGCTGGCCACGTCCAGCATCAGGTGAAACAGCTGCCAGCCCACGGCTTCGATGGTGGCGTCGCCATCGGCGATCTGGCCGGCGTTCACGTCCATCAGGTCGTGCCAGCGGCGGGCCAGGTCACTGCGGGTGGCCACCTTGATCACCGGGCATTCGGCCAGGCCATAGGGCGTGCCGCGGCCGGTGGTGAACACATGCAGGTTCATGCCGGCAGCCAGTTGCAGCGTGCCGCAGATGAAATCGCTGGCAGGCGTGGCCGCATACACCAGGCCGCGCTGCTCGCGTTTGAGCTTTTCGCCGGGCGACAGCACATGCGAGATGGCCGAGCTGCCGCTCTTGATGATCGAGCCCATGGCTTTTTCGGCGATGTTGGACAGCCCGCCCGCCTTGTTGCCGGGTGTGGTGTTGGCGGCGCGGTCGACGCGGCCGCGATCGAGGTAGCGGTCGTACCAGCCCAGCTCGCGCACGATGCCTTCGGCGATTTCGGGGCTGGCGGCGCGGCTGGTGAGTTGTTCGACCGCGTCTCGCACCTCGGTGTTCTCGCTGAACATCACGGTGGCGCCGGCGCGCACCAGCAGGTCGGCGCAAAAGCCCACGGCCGGATTGGCCGTGACGCCGCTGAAAGCATCGCTGCCGCCGCATTGCACACCCACCACCAGCTCGCTGGCGGGGATGGTCTCGCGCTGGCGGGCGTTCAGGCGCGCCAGGTGCGGGCGCGCGGTGGCCACGATGTGCTCGATCATCGACATGAAGCCCACATGCTCGTCCGCCTGCAGGCACACGGTGTCGGGGCCGGCATCGGGCTGGCGCTCATCGACGATGGCAAAGCTGCCCGGCGGCAGCAGGCGGTCAGGTTGCAGCTTTTCGCATCCCAGGCTCACCACCATCACTTCGCCGCCAAAGTTGGGGTTTTGCGAGATGTGGCGCAGCGTGCGGATGGGGATGACGGCGTCGGGCGCATCGATGGCCACACCGCAGCCGTAGTGGTGCTCCAGCCCAATCACGTCGTCGACATTGGGAAACTGCGGCAGCAGCTCGGCCTTGATGCGGGCCACCGCCTGGTTGACCACGCCGGCCACGCACTGCACCGTGGTGGTCACGGCCAGGATGTTGCGTGTGCCCACCGAGCCATCGGCGTTGCGGTAACCCTCGAAGGTGTAACCGGTCAGTGGTTCTTGCGCAAGCGGCTTGACCGTGGCCATCGGCAGGCCTTCCAGGGCGCGGGCCGATGGCATCTGCAGCAGGCGCTCGTGCACCCAGGCACCGGCGGGGATGTCGTCCAGCGCGTAGCCGATGGGCACGTTGTAGCGCCGCACCGCTTCACCCTTGCCGATGGCCGCCAGCGCCACCTTGTGGCCCTGCGGCACCTTGCCCGTCAGCACCAGACCGGCACCCGGCACGCCATCGGGCAGGGTGGTGCCGGCGGGCAAACCCCCATCATTGGCCACGATGGCGACGTTGTCGTCGGGGTGCATGCGGATGGTCAGCGGCGGGCGGGCGGTGGTCATGGGCGGGCCTGTGGTGGGCTGTGCGGGCGGGGCTTGCTACAGTGCAAGCACGGATGGTTGTATGTCATCGGTTGTCGTACAACATCAACAGTTTAAACCGAAGCGGGCCGGCGCGTGAAGTCCATTCGGCCCATTCACCCCAGGGAATGCACCCAGACATGAGCACTGTGACCACCCCACGCCGTCCACGCACCCTGGCGCTGGAACTGGTGGCCTCGCTGAGCGAGCGCATCCGCGAAGGCCGACTGAACGCGGGCGACAAGTTGCCCACCGAAGCGGCCATCATGGCCGAGTTCGGCGTCAGCCGCACGGTGGTGCGCGAGGCCATCTCCAAACTGCAGGCGGCCGGCCTGGTGGATACGCGCCACGGCGTGGGCACCTTCGTGCTGGGCCTGGGCGAGGCGCCGGGTTTCAAGATCGCGCCCGATCAATTTGCCACGCTGCGGGATGTGGTGGCGGTGCTGGAGTTGCGCATCGGCATCGAGACCGAGGCCGCCGCGCTGGCCGCCCAGCGCCGCACCGAGGCCAACCTGGTGAGCTTGCGCGCTGCGCTGGATGCGGTGGCCGCCGCCGTGGAGGCTGGTCAGCCCTCGGTGTCGGCCGATTTCCAGTTTCACCACGAGATCGCCCGGGCCACTCAAAACCACCATTTTGCCGAGTTGATGGGCACGCTGGGCAGCACCATCATCCCGCGTGGCCGCCTGGAACCGGTGGAGGTGGTGACCGAAGAGCGCCGGCTGTACATGCGCCGCGTCAACGCCGAGCACGAAAGCATCCTGGATGCGATCACGGCCCAGGACGCCGAAGGCGCCCGCGCGGCCATGCGCACCCACCTGGCCAACAGCCGCGAGCGGCGGCGGCGGGCGCAATTGATCGAAGGCTGAGTGCTTACGTGGTTCCACGAACCGCCCGGATGCGTTAAAGTTGTACGATGACCGACAACAGGTGCCCTGACGGGTGCCCCACACGGTACAGGCCTGCGGGCCACTGATCGGAGCCTTCGATTCATGCACTTCACCAAGCGACACTTTCTGGCCACCCTGGCAGCCGCGCTGCTGGCCTCCACGGCGGCCCTGGCCGAGACCTGGCCGTCCAAGCCGGTCACGCTGCTGGTGCCCTTCCCGCCGGGCGGCTCCAGCGACATGATTGCCCGAACGGTGGGCAACAAGCTGCAGGAAAAGCTGGGTGCATCGTTTCTGGTAGACAACAAGGGTGGTGCCGGCGGTACGCTGGGCACGGCCATCGCCAAGCGTGCCGCGCCCGATGGCCAGACCATCCTGGTCACGTCGCTGGGGCCCTTGGTGATTGGCCCGCATCTGCTCAAAAACGTGGGTTACGAAGCCACCAAGGACTTCGACTACATCACCGTGGCGGTGCAGGCGCCCAATGTGCTGGCCGTGCCCGCCAGTTCGCCCCACAAGACGCTGGCCGATGTCATCGCGTACCACAAGTCCCACCCCGGCAAGATGAGCTTTGCGTCGTCGGGCAATGGCAGCAGTGATCACCTGACGGCCGAGTTGTTCTGGCAGGTCACCGGCACCAGTGGCGTGCACATCCCGTACAAGGGCGGTGGCCCGGCCATGACCGATCTGCTGGGTGGCCAGGTGGACGCCACCTTCATGAACATCAACACAGGCCTGGCCAACATCAAGGCCGGCAAGCTGCGTGCCCTGGCCATCACCAGCGCCAAGCGCTCGCCCATCCTGCCCGATGTGCCCACCCTCGAAGAGCTGGGCATCAAGGGCCTGGTGGTCACATCCTGGCAAGCGTTTGCCGCACCCAAGGGCCTGCCTGCCGACATCAAGGCCAAGCTGCATGCCGGCATCGTCGCGGCGCTGAACGATCCCGCCGTCAAGCCCAAATTGCTGGAGCTGGGCTTCGAGATCGTGGGCAACACGCCTGAGCAGTTCACCGCTTTCCAGGCCGCTGAATTTGCGCGGTGGAAGAAGGTGATTGAGATCGGCAAGATCACTGCAGATTGAGGCCGCCCACCCCCGCAGTGAGATGGGCCCACCCCCGCAGGGCCTTCGGCCCTCCCCCTCAAGGGGGCGGTCGCTGGAGGACCGGCCAAGCCGGATCCTCGGCGACGACTTGACTGGCCGCAGCGTCACACAGCCTCTTTGCAAATTTCGCCTGGACTCCCTATGAGCCTTTCTTCAACGCCCACCATTGCCGCGCTGCGTGTGATCCCTGTCGCGGGGCGCGACAGCATGCTGCTCAATCTGAGTGGGGCGCATGCGCCGTTTTTCACGCGCAACCTGTTGATCCTGACCG
>Ga0228698_1000234_pt1 | contig 48101 bp, 46 predicted proteins | sample McNCre117_Aug_MG_FD_178015 | JGI IMG/M metagenome (GOLD analysis project Ga0228698, IMG submission 178015) | Freshwater microbial communities from McNutts Creek, Athens, Georgia, United States - 1-17_Aug_MG | ecosystem: Environmental > Aquatic > Freshwater > Creek | place: USA: Georgia... | reverse complement strand
ATCAAATGCGCCCTGATCGGTCCCGGCAACATCGGCACCGACCTGCTGGCCAAGCTCAAGCGCAGCCCGGTGTTGGAGCCGGTGTGGATGGTGGGCATCGACCCCGAATCCGACGGCCTCAAGCGCGCCCGCGAGATGGGCATCAAGACCACCGCCGAGGGCGTGGACGGGCTCGTCCCGCACATGGTCGCCGACGGCGTGCAGATCGTCTTCGACGCCACCAGCGCCTACGTCCACGCCGAGAACTCGCGCAAGGTCAACGCCCTGGGCGCGCTGATGATCGACCTGACCCCGGCCGCGATCGGCCCCTTCTGCGTGCCGCCCGTGAACCTCAAGGAACACGTGGGTAAGAAGGAAATGAACGTGAACATGGTGACCTGCGGCGGCCAGGCGACGATTCCGATGGTCGCAGCCGTCTCGCGCGTGCAGCCCGTGGCCTACGGCGAGATCGTGGCGACCGTCTCCTCGCGCTCGGTCGGCCCGGGCACCCGCAAGAACATCGACGAATTCACCCGCACCACCGCCGGCGCGGTCGAGAAGGTGGGCGGCGCCAAGAAGGGCAAGGCCATCATCGTCATCAACCCGGCCGAGCCGCCGCTGATCATGCGCGACACGGTGCACTGCCTCATCGAAGGGGAAGTCAACCGCGAAGGCATCACCGAAAGCATCCACGCCATGATCCGCGAGGTGCAGAAGTACGTGCCGGGCTACAAGCTGGTCAACGGCCCCGTCTTCGACGGCCAGCGCGTGTCGGTCTACATGGAGGTCGAAGGCCTGGGCGACTACCTGCCCAAGTACGCCGGCAACCTCGACATCATGACGGCTGCCGCCGCCCGCACCGCCGAGATGTTCGCCGAGGAAATGCTCGCCGGCCGCCTCACGCTTCAACCCACGGTCACCACCGCAGCCTGAGCCGGGAGACGAACATGGACCTGAACGGCAAGACGATCACCCTGCATGACATGACCCTGCGCGACGGGATGCACCCGAAGCGCCACCTGATGACGCTCGATCAGATGAAGTCGATCGCGCAAGGGTTGGACGCCGCGGGCGTGCCACTGATCGAAGTCACCCACGGCGACGGCCTGGGCGGCAGCTCGGTCAACTACGGCTTCCCGGCGCACACCGACGAGGAGTACCTCGGCGCCGTCATCCCGCTGATGAAGCAGGCCAAGGTCAGCGCCCTGCTGCTGCCGGGCATCGGCACCGTCGACCACCTGAAGATGGCCCACGGCCTGGGCGTGGCCACCATCCGCGTGGCCACCCACTGCACCGAGGCCGACGTCAGCGAGCAGCACATCAGCTACGCACGCAAGCTGGACATGGACACGGTGGGCTTCCTGATGATGGCCCACATGGCCAGCCCGCAGAAGCTGGTCGAGCAGGCGAAGCTGATGGAAGGCTACGGCGCCAATTGCATCTACGTCACCGACTCGGCCGGCTACCTGCTGCCCGACGGCGTGAAGGAGCGGCTCACCGCGGTGCGCGCGGCCCTGAAGCCCGAGACCGAACTGGGCTTCCACGGCCACCACAACCTGGCCATGGGCGTGGCCAACAGCATCGCCGCCATCGAGTGCGGGGCCACGCGCATCGACGCGGCGGCAGCCGGCCTCGGAGCGGGCGCGGGCAACACGCCGATGGAGGTGCTGGTCGCCGTGCTGGACCGCATGGGCGCCAAGACCGGCGTGGACGTCTGGAAGATCCAGGACGTGGCCGAGGACCTGGTCTTCCCGATCATGGACTTCCCGATCCGCATCGACCGCGACGCGCTGACGCTGGGCTACGCGGGCGTGTACGGCAGCTTCCTGCTGTTTGCCAAGCGCGCGGGCGCCAAGTACGGCATCCCGGCGCGCGACATCCTGGTCGAGCTGGGCCGCAAGAAGATGGTCGGCGGCCAGGAGGACATGATCGAGGACACGGCGATGACGATGGCGCGTGAGCGTGGTCTCAAGGTCAGCTGAGGCGGGGACAGTGATGACGCAACGTTCTCTCTCTCGCCGCCACGCGCTGGCGCTGACCCTGGCCGCCGCCCTGGGCGCGGCCCCGTTCGGCAGCGCCCTGGCGGCCGACGCCTACCCGAGCAAGCCGATCAAGATCATCGTGCCCTTCGCGCCCGGCGGCCCGACCGACATCATGGGCCGTTACGTGGCCAAAGTGATCGGCGATGCGCTGAAGCAGCCGGTGGTGGTCGAGAACCGCGCCGGCGCGGGTGGCAACCTGGGCACCGACGTGGTGGCCAAGTCCGCCCCGGACGGCTACACGCTGGGCATCGGTGCGATCTCCAGCCTGGCGATCGCCCCGGGGCTGTACGAGAAGCTGCCGTACAACGCCGCCAAGGACTTTGCGCCGATCACGCTGGTGGGCATTGCCAAGGGCGCCATCCTGGCCAACCCGACGGCGCCCTTCAACGACCTGAAGGGCCTGATCGCCTATGCCCGTGCCAACCCGGGCAAGCTGAACTACGCCAGCTCGGGCATCGGCACCGCCAACCACCTGGCCGGCGAGTACCTGCAGGCGCTGGCGGGCGTGGACCTGCAGCACGTGCCCTACAAGGGCACGGCCGCCGCGGTGCAGGACCTGCTGGCCGGCAACGTGCTGCTGAGCGTGGAAAGCTCGCTGACCAGCGCGATCCAGCACGTCAACTCCGGCAAGCTCAAAGCGATTGCGATCACCTCGGCCACGCGCAGCAAGATGCTGCCCAACGTGCCGACGGTGGCCGAGCAGGGCTTCCCCGGCTTCGACGTGCCGACCTGGTTCGGCCTGATCGCCCCGGCCGGCACGCCCAAGGAGGTGGTGACCACACTGAATCGCGTCGTCACCGACGCGCTGAAGTCGCCCGACGCCGCCGAGCGCTTTGCGCAGATCGGCGCCGAGCCACACCCCACGACGCCCGAGCAGTTCGGCGCCTACATCCGCGAGGAGACGGCGCGCTGGACCAAGGTGATCAAGTCCGCCAACATCAAGCCCGAGTGAGGGCCCGGGACAGGAGCTGACCATGCCGTTTGCCCAGATCTACATGCTCGAGGGCCGCACGCCCGAGCAGAAGAAGGCCGTCATCGAAAAGGTGACCCAGGCGCTGCACGAGGCCACCGACGCCAAGGTGGAGACCATCCGCGTCTGGATCCATGAGATGCCCAAGGAGAACTGGGGCATCGCCGGCGTGTCGGCCAAGGACCTGGGGCGCTGAGGCGCTGAACCCGCCCCGCCCAGGGCCCAGAGCGGCGGTGGGAGTCAGCGCAGCGCCGCCTCGTCGTACGCCACCGCCGTGACCGCGAAGCGGCCGTAGACGAAGGGCCCGTCGGCGCGGTGCCAGATGGCGTCACCGCGGCCGGGGACGGTGCGGCCACTGTCGTCGAGCCGGCGGAAGTCGGACAGTGGGGTGGTCCAGGGCATGCGCTCGACGCGGTCGTTGGCCTTCACGTCGCCGCGGTCCTCGGAGCGGAAGTCGATCAGGTGGCCGTGGTCGTCCACCGTCAGCAGGGCGCTCACCGTGTGCGGGCCCTGGGTGAAGGTGACGCGCGCCTGCCGCTCGTCCACCGGCTGCCAGCGGAAGGCGCTGCGCCAGGCCGGGTCGGCCAGCGCGGAGGGCGCGTAGGCGCAGAGGTCGTTGAGCAGGGTGACCGTTTCGGTGGCCGAGAGCAGGGAGCCGGAGAAGTCCGCCACGTTGACCAGGTTGGCCAGGCGCACGCGCATCGTGACTTCCTGACCCGGCTGGTCGGCGCGGTAGTCGTGCAGCACCTGCACGGGCAATCCGAACATGCGGGTGCGCATGTGGAAGAGCCGGCGCGGCGTGGGCCCGAGCACGTCGATCTGCGTGGCCGGGCCCCTCATGCCGCTCTGGCCGGGGGCGCGGTAGAGCGTGGCGTCGAAGGTGACCCGCACCGCGCGCACGGGCGGGCGGCCGAGCACGCCGGCCGTGCGCAGCCAGCGCTGCACCGGCGGGGGGAGCGCCGCGAGGTCGGCCTCGGTGAGCGGTGCGGCGGGCGGCGGCAGCCCGGGCAGGGCGGCGAGGCGGTCGCGCAGGGCGAGCGCCAGGTCGGCGCCGGGGCGCTGGGTGAGTTGCATCACACCGCCCACGCAGAGCAGGGTGATGAGGGTGAGCATCAGCATCAGGCGCATGGGGGGTCCGAGGCGGTTGGCGTGGTGCGAAGTTGATGACGGTGTCGTCCGTGCGATTCTCACGGCGCCGGGCCTGAAGGGCCTAGACTTGGCGCAGGCCGCGGCGTTGCGGCTACACCCTGACCGGGTCCTTCCGTCCCCCGGGACGTTCCTCTGCGGAGTCCGCAATGTCCGTGATTCATCTGGTGGCGCTGCTGGCGCTGCTGCAGTACCTCTTTTTCGGCAGCCTGGTGGGCAAGGCGCGCGTGCGCTACGGCGTCGAGGCGCCGGCCATCACCGGCCACCCGCAGTTCGAGCGCATGTACCGCGTGCAGATGAACACGCTGGAGCTGCTGGTGGTCTTCCTGCCGGCGCTGTGGCTGGCGGCGCTGTACTGGTCGCCGCTGGGCATGGGCGCGATCGGCGCGGTCTACCTGGTCGGCCGGCTGCTCTACTGGCGCGCGTACACGCGCAACCCGGCCAGCCGCGAGCTGGGCTTCGTGCTCAGCGCGGTGCCGATCGTGCTGCTGCTGCTCGCCGGGCTGGGGGGCGCGCTGATGGCCCTGCCGCAGTGATGGGGGCCGACGCTTCCCCGCTGCTGCACTGGAGCGACGACCAGGGCGAGGCGCAGCAGGCCGCCTGGCGCTCCGAGCGCGGCGTGGCGCCGCCCAAGCGGGTGGTGCTGGCCGACGACACGCTGCCGGCCGACGTGGCCTACCGCCTGGCCTGCGAGGGCACGGGGCTGCTCTGGCAGGGCGACTTCCAGAACGCCCGGCACCTGCTGCAGGCGCTGGCGCGCCGCACCGACCGGCCGGCGCCGCAGCGCAAGCAGCGCGCGGTTCACAAGGATGCCGCGCCGGTCTTCCCCGAGGCCTTCCACCGCCACCGCATGGCGCAGGCGCAGCGCGCGCGCATCCTGGGCGCGCTGCTGATCCCCTTCGACGCCGGCTGGCAGATCCCGCTGCGCCGCGCGCCGGAGGTGGCCGAGGCCTGCCGCGAGGCCTGGGGGCCGTTGACCGAGGGCCGCGCGGTGACCTCGCTGCGCGAGCTGCTGGGCGCCATCAGCGCGCACGAGTGGCAGCGCCAGGGCGTGGCGATTCCGGCGCTGGCGCGCCTGGCCCCGCCGGGGACGGACCGCGAGGCGGCCGGGCGGCTGCAGCCGCACTACGGCGTGTACTCGCCGGTGCGCGGCGAGTACATCGACCTGGTGGCCCAGGCGCCCTGGCCGGGCGGCCGCGCGCCGCGCCGGGCGGTGGACGTGGGCACCGGCACGGGCGTGCTGGCCGCCGTGCTGGCGCGCCGCGGCGTCGAGCGGGTGCAGGCCACCGACCTGGATGAGCGCGCGCTGGCCTGCGCGGCGGCCAACTTCCAGCTGCTGGGCGTGGCCGACCGCGTCGAGCTGCTGCGCGCCGACCTGTTCCCGGCGGCGGGGGGCGAGGCCGCACAGGGGGCCGAGGGCGCCGCCGAGCGGGCCGACCTGATCGTCTGCAACCCGCCCTGGTTGCCGGGGCGGCCGAGCTCGCCGTTGGAGCGCGCGGTCTACGACGAGGGCAGTCGCATGCTGACCGGCTACCTCGACGGCCTCGCCGCGCGGCTGGCGCCGGGTGGCGAGGGCTGGCTGATCCTCTCCGACCTGGCCGAGCACCTGGCGCTGCGCCCCCGCGACGAGCTGCTGGCGCTGTTCGAGCGCGCCGGCCTGCAGGTGCTGGGCCGCCTGGACGCCCGCCCGCGCCACCCCAAGGCCGGCGACGCCAGCGACCCGCTGCACGCCGCGCGGTCGAAGGAAGTGACCTCGCTGTGGCGCCTGGCGGCGAAGGCCGGCGGGGGCTGATCCTCGCCCGAGCCCTGCATCGCGGTCCGCGTCAGGGCTGAATGGTCTTGACCAGCTGCCCGACCTTGGGCTCCGGCGCCGAGGGGGTCGGGCCGGCGGCGCTGCCGTTGCTGGGGCCAACGCCGCTGTAGACGCCGTTGAGCAGGCGCAGCTGGCCCTCGGCCTGCTGGCCCAGCGGTGAGCTGCGCGCCAGCTCGGCAAAGCCGCCGCGCGGCAGCGGCTGCAGGCGGATCGCCCAGGGCCGGGCGGCGAGGCGGTCCGCCGCGGTCATCGCGCGAAACGACCCTTCGGCCTGCGCCAGCCCGGTCTGCGCGCGCTGCAGCGCCGCGCTGTCGCGGCTCACCGGCAGCAGCAGGTAGGTGCGCGGGCCGGGCCCGGTGACCAGCGTCAGCTCCACGGCCTGCGTCTGCCCCTGGGCGTTGCGCACCGTGCCGGCGAAGTGCGTGGCCGCCAGGCCGTTGAGCGTGTGCGGCTCGGGGCGGCCACTCAGGCGCTGGCCCAGGCCGCGCAGGATCTCCTCGTGCGTGCTGCCGGACTTGGGCGGCACCACGCGCACGACCAGCCCGGCGTCGCCCGCGCCGTTGACCAGCACGATGGCGTCGGGCCGGTTCTGCAGCCGCCAGCCGTTCGGCGCGCTGAGGGTGATGCCCAGGTCCTCGTGGTAGAAGCTGTGCCCGCGCGTCACGCCCTGGGCGCGGCCGTCGCCGTAGGTCACGCCCTCCAGCGCCTGCAGGTAGCGCGCGCGGCCCTCGTCGCCGTAGCCGCTGGCGGGGGCGGCGTAGGTGGCCGCGATGCGGCGGATGTCGGCCAGGCGCTGGTCGTTGCTCGGGTGGGAGGACAGCCAGTTGGCCCCCGCCGGGGCCGCGCGGCCTTCGGCCTTGGCCTGGTCGGCGGCGAAGCGCTCCTGGCTCTTGAGCACGCCGATCACGTCGACCATGTTCTTCGGGTCGTAGCGGTTGCGCACCAGGTACTCGGCGCCGAGCTGGTCGGCCTGCGACTCCTGATCGCGGCTGTACGAGGCCACGTAGCCGGCGGCCATGTTCTGCGAGGTCTGGCTGAACAGGTCGGTGGCGCCGCGCACGCCGGCCGTCTCCAGCACCGCGCCGAACACCGTGGCCGCCAGCACGCCGATGCCGGCCTTCTGCTGGCGCGTGGCGCGCTGCGCGCCGTGGCGGGCGGTGACGTGGCCGATCTCGTGGCCGATGACGCCGGCCAGCTCGGCCTCGTTGTCCAGATAAGCCAGGATGCCGCGGGTGACGTAGACGTAGCCGCCCGGCAGCGCGAAGGCGTTGACCTCCGGGCTGTCGAGCACCGTGAAGGTCCAGGTCAGCTGGCTGCGGTGGGATTGGCGCGCCAGCCGCTGGCCCAGTTCGTTGACGTAGGCCTGCAGCCGCGGGTGGTTGTAGGCGCCCTGCTCGGCAAGCACCTGCTGGTGCGCCTGGCGGCCGGCCTCGACCTCGGCCGCCTCGTCCATCACGGTGCGCTCGCTCTCTCCGGTGACGGGGTTGACCACCGCCGTGCCGCAGCCGGCCAGGCCCAGCGCGGCCGCGGCCAGCAGGGGCGCCAGGAGGCTGCGAATCGGCGTCGGCCAACGCCGGGTGGGGCGGTTCATCGGGTTCTCCTCATCGGGCCGGCCGGGGGCGCGGCGGCTTCTGCCCGCATTGTCGGGGCCGCAGCCCGCCCGGCGAGGCTGGACATCCCACGGGGGCGCCTCGACACTGCGGGCCGCAGGCCCACGGCTTGCATCCAACAGCTTCACACAGCGGAGAACTCGCCCATGTCCCTGCCCACCTACGGCCTGCTCAAAGGCACCCCCATCGGCCACCTGCGCGACGCCGACGACGACCACTACCAGATCCTGCTGCGCGCCGCGACCCCCACCGGCGCGCAGATGCACCGCGTGGCGGTGAACGTGCGCTCCTCGGCGCCCAACGCGCCGTCCACCGTGCTGTTCAAGGCGCTGACGACGCTGCCCGCCAGCCTGACCACGCTGCTGCGCCAGCAGCCCACCGGCTACCAGAAGCTGGCGCACCAGGCCGGCGGCCTGGCGATCGACTACCTGCGCGAGCACCTCTTCGATCCCAAGTCCATGCAGCCGGTCCCGCCCGATGTGCCCGGCGCCAACAACGACCTGAAGGACCGGCTGGAGGCCGCCGTCGTCCAGGCCATGGGCCAGACCGGCGCGCAGCTCTACGCCTTCGGCGCCGCCTGGGGCCCCGAGCTGGACCGGCCCGACGACTACTTCCACTTCACCCCTGGCCGTGGCATCCACGACATCCACATGAACCAGGGCAACAGCGGCAAGTACGCCGCCGACAACGGCCCCTGGCAGGACGGCGCGCTGGTCATCGAGTACCCGTCGAAGGACCCGGCGCAGCAGTGGCGCGCCTTCTTCTTCGCCTTCCAGAGCCAGAGCTTCGTGGTGAAGGGCTGAGCGTGACCCCTGCGCGCCGCCACCAGCTGGCCCAGCTGCTGCTCTGGTTCACCCCCGTCATCTGGTCGTCCAACTACGTCATCGCCCGCGCGGCCAAGGGCGTCGTGCTGCCGCACGTGCTCGCGCTCGGGCGCTGGGGCATCGCGCTGCTGCTGCTCCTGCCCTGGGTGGGCCGCGAGCTCTGGCAGCGCCGCGCGGTGGCGCTGGCCGAGTGGCGCGAGAGCCTGCTGCTCGGCGCCGCCGGCATGTGGATCTGCGGCGCCATCGTCTACCTCGGCGGGCAGAGCACCACCGCCACCAACATCGGCCTGATCTACGCCGCCGCGCCGGTGGGCATCGCCATCGCCAGCCGCCGCCTGCTGCACGAGCACGCCAGCGGCTGGCAGCGCCTGGGCATGGGGCTGGCGCTGCTGGGCGTCGTCTTCGTCGTGCTCAAGGGCGACTGGCACAACCTGCTGCACCTGCGCCTCACCCCGGGCGACGGCTGGATCCTGCTGTGCATGCTCTCCTGGGTCGCCTACTCGGTGCTGCAGCAGCACTGGCGCAGCGCGCTGCCGGCGCTGCCCCGTCTGGCCTGCCTGATGATCGGCGGCGTGGTCGTGCTCATCCCCTTCACGCTGCTGGAGGCCTGGCTCGTGCCCCCGCTGCCGTTCACGGCCCACGCGCTGACGCTCATCGTCGCCGCCGCCATCCTCCCCGGCCTGCTGTCCTACCTGGCCTACGCCTTCTTGCTGCGCGAACTCGGCGCCACCCGCTCCTCGCTGCTGCTCTACCTCGGCCCGCTCTACGGCTCGGTCAACGCCTGGTGGCTGCTGGGCGAGGTGCCGCAGTGGTACCACGGGGCGGGCGCCGCGCTGATCCTGCCGAGCATCTGGCTGGCGTCGCGGCGGGGGTGACGGGGCCGACGGGGCAAGAAGGACTGACGGTCACGGCAGGTCGCCTGGAAACCTGCGGGAAACCGGCGGGACACGGTCTGGAAAAAATTCACGGCCGCGTCACGCTGGGTTTTTAAGCTGTTGCGCGCTGCGTCGCCAGTCGGTGTGTGCAGCCACACGAGGAGCCCGCCCGACATGCGTTACGCCATCATTCCCGCGGCAGTGGCCGCTTTGCTTGCCGGGTGCGGCAGCGACGACACCAGCAGCAGCGCACAGACCATCACCGGGCAGGTGATCGGCTCGTACTTCTCCAACGCGGTGGTGTGCGCCGACGCCAACCACAACGGCCGCTGCGACAGCGGTGAAGCCTCGACGCGCAGCGCCGCAGATGGCAGCTTCACGCTGACCCAGGTGGCAGGGGCCGACTACGTGGCCGAGATCGGCACCGATGCGAAGCGCATCGAGAGCGGCGTGGCGAGCGCCGTGACCTCGGCGCTGGTGTTCCGCACCCGCGCCGAAGTGGCCGGCAGCGCACCGGTGCTGAGCGCGCTGTCCACCTTCGTGGCCGCTGAGATGGACAACGGCCGCAGCGCCGACGACGCCCGCCAGAGCGTGGCCGACCGCGTCGGCGTCGATGCCAGCAAGGTGCTGAGCGACTACAACCGCGAGGCCGACCCGGTCGCCAAGGGCCTGATCAAGGCCTGGGCCGAACCGGCCATCGCGACGCTGCAGGACTCGGTGCGCGCCGCCGGCACCGGGGGCAACCTGGCCAACCAGCTGCGCGACCGCCTGGCCGTGACCAGCTTCAAGGGATCGCTGCGCTACGCCTGGACGCAGCTGGGGGCCGACGACACGCAGCCCTTCAGCCAACTGGAAATCACCGGCATCAGCAGCGGTGCCCTGTCGGACGACCCGAGCAAGGTGACCAACGGCAGCGCGACGTTCACCACGTCGCTGCAGACCGGCGGCACGCTCAACAGCAGCGGCGCCTTCTTTGCCCGCGCGATCGTCGCCCCCGACACCAGCGGCAACGCCAGCTGCCCGGACATCCTGATCGACGGCAGCGCGACGCCGATGACGGTGCGCGCGCCTATCGTCAGCGGCGTGACCTCGAACGGGCCGAAGTACGGCTCGGCCGCTGCGGTCGACTTCAAGGTGCTGACCTGCGAAGCCAAGGTCGCCAGCGGCGCCCGCTCCGTCGCGGTGGCCGGTCGCCTGCTGAAGGTGCCGCGCAGCGATCAGGCGCTCAACCGCATCGTCGTGATCGGCGACACCGGCTGCCGCCTCAAGGGCCCGACCGCCTTCGTGCAGGCCGCCAACGGCACCGCCACCGGCGGCGATCCGCTGCAGGACTGCACCAGCGAGGCCGCCTGGCCCTGGCCGAAGATCGCCCGCGTCGCCGCCAGCTTCGCGCCCGATCTGGTGATCCACAACGGCGACCTCCACTACCGCGAGGGCTTCCCCGAGGGCGTCGAGAAGCGCTTCGGCGGCGCGGCCAACGCCGCCAATGGCGGCTCCGAGCAGGACAACACCGCCACCATCAAGCCGAAGTTCGTCGCCGCCAAGATCGACGACTCGATCACCTACGGCTGGCGCGCCTGGGAAGAGGACTTCTTCAAGGCCGCCGGCCCGCTGCTGTCGGCCGCGCCCTGGGCCATCACCCGCGGCAACCATGAGCTGTGCGACCGCGCCGGCCAGGGCTGGTTCCGCTTCCTGGATCCGCGCCGCTTCCCCGACACCTCGGTCAAGGGCGAGCCGGCCTACGACAGCGCCTACGTGCGCGGCAGCAGCTTCAACGTGGCGAAGAACTGCAGCCAGGCCACCGACCCGGTCTCGATGACGCTGGGCGACCTGCAGCTGGTGCTGCTGGACGTCGGCATGATGAACGACGTGCCGGGCCTGACCAGCAGCGCCGGCGCGACCAACGGCGACCACGTGCGCGTGGCGCGCCAGCTCAGCGCCGTGGCCGCCCGAGCCGATTCGGCCGACGCCAGTAAGGTCACCTGGGTGGTCTCGCACAAGCCCTTCTTTGCCTACGCGGGCAGCGCCGCGACGGCCGCCAACACGCCGACGGCGGCCGTGGCGCGCACCTGGCAGCTGCAGAAGGCCATCCTGCCGGGCAGCGAAAGCGTCGCCACCGGCAACGGCACGCTGCCGGCCAACACGCAGATGACGCACGCCGGGCACATCCACGGCTTCCAGCTCATCAGCCACCCCAGCGCGTCGAACCTGCCGATGAGCGTCCTGATGGGCACCACGGGCGATAACCTGGAAGGCCTGATCGAGGCCAACAGCGGCAGCGCCTACGCCACGCCGGGCTGGGGCAACGCCATCACCAGCGGCAAGTTCCCCTGGCTGGACCAGACGATCGCGGGCGTGCTGGTCACGGGCGCCAAGTGGTACGGCAGCTTCGCGTCCTGGCTGCCGGAGAACTTCAGCTCCAGCCCGATCTCCGGCACCGGCAAGAAGGAAACCGCCACGATGCAGGAGTACAGCTTCCTGGTGATCGACCGCGTGCCGGGCACCCGCGACTGGAAGATGCAGGTCTACGACAAGAGCCGCACCCTGCTGCGCACCTGCACCACCTCGGGCAAGACCGCCCGCTGCGACGGCTGATCGATTGGCCGACTGATCGCCGGATCGACTGGCGGCCTGGTGCCGCCGCCGCAAAACAAAAAAGGCGCCCAGCTGGCTGTGGCGCCTTTTTGCTGCCCGGGTGCCGTTCAGGTCAGCTCGATCAGTCCCGAGTCGCCACGGCCGATCACCTCGGCGAGCGCCTTCTGGTGAGCCAACAGGGCATCGACGACGCGGGCGGTGCTGCAGTTGCCGAAGGCCAGCCGAATCACCACGGGTGGCGGGCCGAACAGGGCGGCGAGGTGGTTGAAGTCGTCGTCCTTGGTGACGAGGACGAAGCCCTGTGCCTTGGCGTGGGCCCAGACGCTGCGGTCGTCCGCGCCGCTCAACCCTTCGAGAACGACCTGGCTCGAACCTGGGTACGCCGCTTGCAGGCCCGGCAGGGCCCGGTGCGAGAGGTTCTCATCGAGCAGCAGCTTCACGACGGGGTCGGCGGGGCGCCGTCCAGGTCAGGCGGCGTGCAACCAGGTGGTGTGCCGCTCTCGGTCGGCGGCGTAGGCCAGTGCCGCGCGGATGTCGTCGGCCTGCAGCTGGGGGTAGTCGGCCAGGATGTCGTCGGGCGTCATGCCCTCGGCCAGCCAAGTCAACACATCCTGCACCGTGATGCGCAGCCCGCGGATGCAGGGCTTGCCGCCGCGCTGGCCGGGTTCCAGGGTGATGCGATCGCGGTAGTTCATCGGGGATCCGATCGGGTCTGGGGAGATACAGCGCGACTCTACTGCGCGGCCGCATTGACGTGGGGGTCGTAGGTGAGCGATCACGCCAACCGCGCGAGGCCGCCGAGTTTGTCCAGCAGATCCGGCAGCCGCTGCTGGCTGGCGCTGTCGCCGGGAAGGTGGCCGGGTAGGGCTTCGAGGAAGGCGGGGGTGTTCAGCAGGTCGGTCCAGCGGCGAGATAGGTAGGCTTTCAGCTCGCCGGGGGCCTGGTGGCATTCCGACAGGAGGACGTCGCGGCCGTCGATGACGCTGATGGCGTCGCCGAGGTCGTGGCTGAACAAGTGGTCGCGTTGGCCGCGACCGTCGAAGGCTTCCAGTTTGGTGGCGATGAACGCGGGCGCCGAGATCAGGCGGATCGGGGTGCGACTGGGCAGGTCGACCCGTTCGGCGCTGTCGATGGCCAGCGGGTACCAGCGGTTGGCAAAGCCCAGCACGCTCTCCAGCGTCGGCATCACGTCCACCGCCACGGGGCCGATGCGCCAGCGGCAGATGGGCGCGTCGGCGGAGAGGTCGTGGGTGAAACCCCGCTCCAACAAGCTTCGCTCGACGGCCCGATAGTCGGCCAGGGCGAGGGTCTGCACGATCAGATCCACGTCCTCCGTGGGGCGCACCGATGGCGCGGCCGGGTCGGTGACCAGCAGGCCGACCACCGCGCCGCCGACGAAGACCAGGGCTTCGCGCAGGTCGTCGCCCAGGTGCTGGGCCACGGTTTCCAGCAGCAGGACGTTGGGGTCCCCGGGCTTCATGCGGTCTGCACCGGGTGCGGGGCGGCGGACGCGGCCGCATGAGCCGCCAGCTGCCGTTCGAATAGGTCGATCGCTAGTGCCCGTTCGCGCTGGCTGCCGGCGCGGATGGCGTCGAAGAGCACCAGCAATTCGTACAGGGCCGGGTTGCGTTGCGCCGCCAGGGGAACGTTGGGGTAGAGCGGGTAGAGGGTGGCTCCGCGCGTTGTGCCGTTCTTGTCGGGCCAGACCGGCACGGGCTCGTCGGGCGGTGCCACGATGCGGCCGGCGAGCGGCGCTGCGGCGTAGCCTGTGGGCAGTCCGCGGGTGATCTCGCCGCGCACCGCGGGGAAGGCGTAGCGGGCGCCGTGCAGCACGAACAGGCGCAGCGCCTCGCGCACGACGCTGGGCTTGCCCTTGGCGTCCTTGCGGGCCAGCTGAGCGAGGGTGGCCCGCTCGACGGCGGCGTGCACCTCGGAGGCGGTCAGCGCCAGTTCCGTGGCCAGGGCGGCGTAGCTGGGCGCTGGGCCTTCCTGCAGCGACAGGCGCAGCAGGACGACGAGATCTTGCGGGCGCAGGGCCACCTGGGGAAAGGCGCGGGACATGGCCGCACTGTACCGCCAATCGCGCCACTCATTCTCTATTCGCGAATAGCGAATGAACGGTGACTGCGGGACCTCAGCCCAACGCCCGCCCGATCAGAATCTTCTGCACGTCGCTCGTCCCCTCGTAAATCTGGCAGACGCGCACGTCGCGGTAGATGCGCTCGACCGGGAAGTCGCTGACGTAGCCGTAGCCGCCGAAGGTCTGGATGGCGGCGGAGCAGACCTTTTCGGCCATCTCGGTGGCGAAGAGTTTGGCCATGGCCGCTTCCTTCAGGCAGGGCAGGCCGGCGTCCTTCAGGGTGGCGGCGTGCCAGGTGAGCTGGCGGGCGGCTTCGATCTGCATCGCGGCTTCGGCGAGGCGGAACTGCACGGCCTGGTGGTTGAAGATGGGCTGGCCGAAGGCGATGCGGTCCTTGCTGTAGGCCAGCGCCGCCTCGAAGGCCGCGCGCGCCATGCCGATGGCCTGGCTGGCGATGCCGATGCGCCCGCCTTCCAGACCGGACAGCGCGATCTTCAGGCCCATGCCCTCGTCGCCGAGGCGGTAGCGCGCGGGGATGCGGCAGTTCTCGAAGAGGATCTGCGCGGTGTCCGAGCTGTGCTGGCCCATCTTGTCTTCGAGGCGGGCGACCACGTAGCCGGGCGTCTTGGTCGGCACGAGGAAGGCGCTGATGCCCTTCTTGCCGGCGGCACGGTCGGTGACGGCCATGACGATGGCCACGTCGCCGTGCTTGCCGCTGGTGATGAACTGCTTGACGCCGTTGAGCACGTACTCATCCCCGTCCCGCACGGCGGTGGTCTTCAGCCCCCCGGCCTCGGAGCCGACGTGCGGCTCGGTGAGGCAGAACGCGCCGAGCAGGTCGCCGCGCGCCAGGGGCTTGAGGAACTCCTGCTTCTGATCTTCGTTGGCGAAGGCCATCAGGATGGAGCAGACGGGGCAGTTGTTGACGCTGACCGGGGTGGAGGTGCCGCCGTCGCCCGCGGCGACCTCTTCCAGGATGATGGACAGGGCCAAGTAGTCCAGCCCAGCGCCGTCGTACTCGGTGGGCACCGCGACGCCGTAGCAGCCCAGGCCGGCGAGGCCCTTGAGCTCCTCGGCGGGGAAGTGGTGCTCCTTGTCCCAGCGCGCGGCGTGCGGCGCGATGTGGTCCTGCACGTAGGCGCGCACGGCGTCCTGCACGGCGCGGTGGTCTTCACTGAGCAGCATGGCGGGGTCTCCGGAAAGGGGCAGATCAAGCGGGGGCGGGTGCGCTCACCAGGGGATGGGCGTGCCGTCGTGGTCGAAGAACTGGCCGGTGTCGGCGGTGCCCAGCCCGGCGAGGGTGGCACGCAGCATCCGGGCGCTGGTCTCCACCGGCAGGTCGGCGTCGGGGCCGCCCATGTCGGTGCGCACCCAACCGGGGTGCAGCGCGACGCAGGTGGCGCGGTCGGTCAGCGCCAGCGACAGGTCCTTGAGCACCGAGTTCAGCGCCGCCTTGGAGGCGCGGTAGAGCCAGCCGTCGGTGACGGTGCGCGAGCCGATCGAGCCCATGCGCGAGGAGATCACCGCCAGCTTGGCCTGGGGCGCCAGCGCGTCGAGCAGCTGGGGCACGACGCGCATCGGGCCGAGCACGTTGGTGTGCATGACCTGGTCGAAGTCGGTGTCGGTCGGCGCGTCCAGCGTGCGCAGCTTGGGGCCGTAGACGCCGGCGTTGACGACGACGGTGGTGAACTGCGAGCCGTCGAGCTGCCAGGCCAGGCCGGCGACGCTGGGGGCCGAGGTGACGTCGAGCTTGAGCGCGCGCGCGCCCAGCTCGCGCAGGCGCTGCAGACCGGCGTCGTCGCGGGCGGTGGCGGTGACCAGCGCGCCGTCGGCGAGGTACTGGCGCGTCAGCTCCAGGCCGATGCCGCGCGAGGCGCCGATGATGAGGATGTGGGGGGGATGGGTGAGGGCCATGCGGAATCCTTCTCGACGTCGGGGCTGGCGGGCCTTGATGCGGCTCAGCCGGTGATGATCTGGCGCAGTGCGGTGACCAGCGCCGCGCACTCGGCAGGGGTGCCGATGGTGATGCGCAGGTGGTCGGCGATGCGCTCGGGCCGGCTGAACTGCCGCACGATGATCGCCCGCTCGCGCAACGCCTGCTGCAGCGCCGCGCCGCGGTGCGCCGGGTGGCGGGCGAAGACGAAGTTGGCCTGCGAGGGCAGCACGTCAAAGCCCAGCGCGACCAGCTCGCCCACCAGCTGCTCGCGCGAGTGGATGACGGCTGAGCGGGTCTGCTCGAACCAGGCGGCGTCCTCGATGGCGGCCTGCGCGCCGACCAGCGCCAGGCGGTCCAGCGGGTAGGAGTTGAAGCTGTCCTTGACGCGCACCAGCGCCTCGATCAAAGCCGCCTGGCCCAGCGCGAAGCCCACCCGCAGCCCGGCCAGCGAGCGCGATTTGCTCAGCGTGTGCACGACCAGCAGGTTGGGGTGCGCGGCGATCAGCGGGATCGCGGACTCCGCGCCGAAGTCCACGTAGGCCTCGTCGACCACCACGACGCGGTCGGGCAGGGCGCTGAGCAGGCGCTCGATCTCGGCACGGGCGATGCCGCAGCCGGTGGGCGCGTTCGGGTTCGGGAAGATCACGCCGCCGGCGTTGGACGCCCGCGCCGCGGCGATCAGCTCATCGACGCGGATCTGGAAGCGCTCGTCCAGCGGCACCGTCTGCGGCGTGATGCCGTAGAGCCGGCAGTAGGTCGGGTAGAAGCTGTAAGTGATGTCCGGGTAGAGCAGGGGGCGGGGTGCACCCTGCTCATCGCGGTGGTTCAGCAGCGCCATGAAGGCGTGTGCCAGCACCTCGTCCGAGCCGTTGCCGACGAAGACCTGCTCGGGCACGAGCCCGTGCGCCGCGGCGATCGACGCGCGCAGCGCGCTGGCGGTGGGGTCCGGGTACAGGCGCAGGCGGGCGGCGTCGGCGCCCAGCTCGGCCTGGATCGCCGCCTGCACCGCCGGGCTGGGCGGGTAGGGGTTCTCGTTGGTGTTGAGCTTGACCAGGTGGGCCAGCTTCGGCTGCTCGCCCGGCACATAGGGGCTCAGCTGGTGGACGAGGGGGCTCCAGAAACGGCTCATGCGGGCATTCGGCAAAGGGACGATCAAAGGAACGATTCGACCACGATCCGGCGCTCAGGCCCGCTCGGTCCAGGCCAGGCGGACGGCGAGGCCGAGAAAGAGCAGGCCGGCGGCGCCGTCCAGCGCGCGGCGCAGGGCCGCTCCGGGCCGCCAGCGGCGCAGCGGCGCCACCGCCAGCACCAGCAGGGCCAGGAAGGCGGCGCTCTGCACGATGAACCAGCCGCCCAGCGCGAGGAAGGCCAGCGTCGGGTGCGCGGTGTCGGCGGCGATGAACTGCGGCAGCAGCGCCAGGAAGAAGATCGCCACCTTGGGGTTCAGCACGTTGGTCAACAGGCCCTGGCGGAAGGTGGCGCCCAGCGCGGAGGGGGCCGCCGTGGCGGCCTGCGCTGCAGCGGCAGAGTGTGACGCGGCGGAGGGCGGCGCGGCCGGGCGGGCGGCGCTGCGCAGCAGGCCCAGCGCGAGCCAGAGCAGGTAGGCGGCGCCCGCCCACTTCACCAGGTTGAAGGCCGCGGCCGAGGTGGCCATCAGCGCGGCGAGCCCGAAGGCCGCGCCCAGCGCGTGCACCACGCAGCCGGCGCTGATGCCCGCGCCCGCGGCCAGGCCGGCGCACACGCCCTGCTGCAGCGTGCGGGTGAGGGTGAAGATCAGGTCCACCCCCGGCGTGGCGTTGAGCACCAGCACGGTGAGGGCGAACAGCGCCGGGTCTTTCAGGCCGAGGTCCATCGGGAGCGGTCTTTCGGTCGGGCCAGGGTCAGAGCATCTCGACGGCCAGCGCGGTGGCCTCACCGCCGCCGATGCACAGCGAGGCGACGCCGCGCTTCAGGCCTCGGTGCTTGAGCGCGCCCAGCAGCGTGACGATGATGCGCGCGCCCGAGGCGCCGATCGGGTGGCCCAGCGCGCAGGCGCCGCCGTGCACGTTGACGATCTCGTGCGGCAGGTTGAACTCGGTCATCGCGGCCATCGTGACGGCGGCGAAGGCCTCGTTGACCTCCCAGAGGTCCACGTCGGTGGTCTGCCAGCCGGCCTTGGCCAGCACCTTGCGGATCGAGCCGGCCGGCGCGGTGGAGAACCAGGCCGGTTCCTGCGCGTGCACCGCGTGGGCGACGATGCGCGCCACCGGCGCCAGGCCGCGGGCGGCGGCGGTGGACTCGCGCATCAGCACCAGCGCGGCGGCGCCGTCGGAGATGCTGCTGGCGTTGGCGGCGGTGATGGTGCCGTCCTTCTTGAACGCGGGCTTCAGGCCGGCGATCTTGTCCAGCTTGGCCTTGAAGGGCTGCTCGTCGAACTTCACCACCGTGTCGCCGCCGCGCCCGGCGATGGTCACCGGCGCCATTTCCCAGGCGAAGGCGCCGCTCTCGTTGGCCGCCTTGGCGCGGGTGGTGGAGGCGATGGCGTACGCGTCCTGCGCCGCGCGGGTGAAGCCGAACTTCTCGACGCACTGCTCGGCGAAGGCGCCCATGGCCTTGCCGCGCTCGTAGGCGTCTTCGAGGCCGTCCATCGCCATGTGGTCGAAGAGCTGGGCGGCGCCGTACTTCACGCCCTTGCGCGCGAACATCAGGTGCGGCGCGTTGGTCATGCTTTCCATGCCGCCGGCGACCATCACGTCCACCGAGCCGGCTTTGAGCATGTCGTGCGCGAACATCGCCGCGCGCATGCCCGAGCCGCACATCTTGGACAACGTCACCGCGCCGGCCGAGATCGGCAGGCCGGCGCCGAGCACCGCCTGGCGCGCCGGGGCCTGGCCCTGGCCGGCCATCAGGCAGTTGCCCATCAGCACCTCGTCCACCGCATCGCCGGGCACGCCGGCGCGCTCGACGGCCGCACGGATCGCCACCGCGCCCAGCTGCGCGGCCGTGAGGTTGGCGAAGTCGCCCAGCAGCCCGCCGATGGGCGTGCGGGCGGCGGAGACGATGACGATGGGGTCGGACATGGCGGGCTCCTCGGGGTGTCGGTGTGATCGGGGGAACAGAAAAAGAGGCGGGCGTCGGCTCAGGGTGCGATGTCCTCGGCCTCGCTCACGTCCACCGCGGCGGCGGCGCGGCGCTGGTGGCAGAAGCGCCGCTCGGGGTCGTAGGGGAAGACGTCGTGCACGTGGCCGGCGCGGATGCGCGCCTGGTGGCCCTGCCAGAAGGCGGCATCCAGCAGATCGGCGTGGTGGCGCAGGAAGACCTCGCGCACCGCGCGGTGGCCGAGCAGGAAGGGGCCGAAGGTCTCGGGGAAGACGTCGCCGGGGCGCACCGTGTACCAGACCTCGCCGGACATCTCCTCCTCCTCGTTGCGCGGTGCGGGCACGCGGCGGAAGTTGCAGTCGGTGATGTACTCGATCTCGTCGTAGTCGTAGAACACCACCTTGCCGTGGCGCATCACGCCGAAGTTCTTCCACAGCATGTCGCCGGGGAAGATGTTGGCGGCCACCAGGTCCTTGATCGCGTTGCCGTACTCGATCACCGCGTGTTCGAGCTGCGCCGGGCTGGCTTCCTGGATGAAGAGGTTCAGCGGCACCATGCGCCGCTCGATGTAGACGTGCTTGAGGATCAGCGTCTCGCCGTGGTCCTCCAGCAGGCTGGGGCAGAAGCGCGCGATCTCGGCCAGCAACTCGGGGGAGAAGCGCGCGCGCGGGAAGGCCACGTTGCTGAACTCCAGCGTGTCGGCCATGCGGCCCACGCGGTCGTGCTGCTTGACCAGGAGGTACTTGCCCTTGACCTGCTCGCGCGTGGTCTCCTTCTGGGGCGGGAAGAAGTCCTTGATCAGCTTGAAGACGAAGGGGTAGCTCGGCAGGTCGAACACCAGCATCACCATGCCCTTGATGCCCGGGGCGATGCGGAAGGCGTCGCTCGAATGGCGCAGGTGGAACTGGAAGTCGCGGAAGAACAGCGTCTTGCCCTGCTTCTGCAGGCCCAGCGCCGAGTACAGCTCACTGCGCGGCTTGCGCGGCATCAGCGTGCGCAGGAACTGCACGTAGGCCGAGGGCACCTCCATCTCGACCAGGAAGTAGGCCCGCGCGAAGCTGAACAGCATCTGCAGGTCGTCCTCGCCGAACAGCGCGGCGTCGATGGTGAACTTCCCCGGTCCGCCCGCGGCAGCGCCCGATTCCGCCGCCGGCTCGCTGTGCAGGATCGGCAGCGCAAAGGGCGTCTCGCGGTAGCCGTTGATGATCTTGCCCACCACGTAGGCGCCCTTGTTGCGGAAGAACAGCGACGCCAGCGCCTGCACCTGCACGTTGGTGCGCCAGCGCTCACCGCCCAGCACCGCCTGCACGGCGGCCTGCCACTGGTCGATGTCGCGGTCGAAGTCCTCCCACTCGCCGCGCAGCCCGAAGCTGGTGACGATGCCCACCAGCGTCTCGCGCAGCGTCGCGGGCGTCGGGTACCAGGCGCGGAAGGTCGGCTTGGCCGCCGGCTCCTCGTTCTCGATGTACTCCGTGCTCACCGCCGGGCGCACGAAGATGAACTGGTTGTTGAAGTACTGGTGGTGCAGGATCTTGGTGGTGACCGAGTTGAAGAAGGTCTCCGCCAGCTCCGGCTGGGGGTGGTCGGTCAGCAGGCCGATGATGTGCAGCTTGACCTGCTGCCAGACCTCCATCGACAGCGTGCCCGCAGCGAACTCCGCCTGCAGCCGCTCGGCCGCCTCGTCCACCCGCTTGTCGTAGAACTCGATGCGCTCGCGCTGCGCGCGCTGCTGCCCCGCCCAGTCGGCGGCCTCGAAGCGCTGCTGCGCCGCCGCGCTGGTCTCGCGGAACAGCCGGTAGTGGCGGTCGAAGCCCGCCAGCAGCGCCTGCGCCACCTCGTAGGCGCGGTGGTCGGTGAGCCGCTCGGGGAACATCGCGCGCCGCCGCCGTCGTCAGGGGCTGGCCGGCTGGGTCGACCCCGCGCTCGCCGCCGCCAGGTGCTGGCGCGTGGCCGCCACCAGCGCGCGCTGCGTCACCGCGCCCAGCGCATGGGTGTAGGCGCGCTCGATGTCGTCGGCGCTGGCCACCGTGATGCTCAGGTCCTCCAGCAGGCCGTTGTGCAGGCCGTAGACCCAGCCGTGCACCACCACCGTCTGGCCGCGCAGCCAGGCGTCCTCGACCACCGTGGTGCGGCAGACGTTGCGCGCCTGCTCCAGCACGTTGAGCTCGCACAGCGTGTTCGCGCGCAGCGACTCGGGCAGGTTGTCCAGCAGCGCCTGGTGGCGCGCGCGCACGTCCTGGACGTGGCGCAGCCAGTTGTCCACCAGCCCGACGCGCGTGTTGTTCAGCGCCGCCGTCACGCCCCCGCAGTTCGAGTGCCCCACCACGATGATGTGCTGCACCTTGAGCTGGTCCACCGCGTACTGGATCACCGACAGCGCGTTCAGGTCGGACGACGCCACCACGTTGGCCACGTTGCGGTGCACGAACAGCTCGCCCGGCAGCAGGTCCACCAGCTCATTGGCCGGCACCCGGCTGTCCGCGCAGCCGATCCACAGGTACTGCGGCGTCTGCTGCTTGAGCAGCTTGGTGAAGAAGCCAGGGTCACGCGCCTCGACGTGTTCCGCCCAGCGGCGGTTGCTCTCGAAGAGTTCAGACAGATCGGTGCTCATGCGGTCGATTGTGGCCCAGCGGTTCGTGAGGTCCGGCACGGACAGCCCCCGCACCAACCGGGACTTTGATTGACGTTAACGTAAACGTCAAGTGATGAGGTTGTCGTCTCTTCGTCTGCGAGAGGGGCGTCGGGTCACTGGGACTGGGATTGACGTGGCGAGATGCGTGAACTATGGTTTACACATGATCGACATACGCGCGACGGCGATCTACAACCGCTGGTTCGACGGTCTGCGTGACCGGCAGGCCAAGGCGCGCATCGTGGTGCGTGTTCGGCGATTGCAGGAGGGCAACCCGGGTCAGCACCGCGTGCTGACCGGTGGTGTGATCGAGATGAAGGTCGACGTCGGTCCAGGCTACCGCGTCTATTTCACCCGGCGTGGCGACGAACTGCTGTTGCTGTTGATCGGTGGGGACAAGTCGTCCCAGCAGCAGGACATCGAGACCGCCTTGGCGCTCGCAAAGGAATGGCAGGCATGAGCAACCGCACAAGCAACAGCCTTGAAACCACCCGCTGGGACGTGCAGGACCACCTGCGCACCCCCGAGGATTGCGCGGCCTATCTGGAGGCCGCCATCGAGGAAGCCGGCGACGACCCCGCCTTCATCGCCAGGGCGTTGGGCGACGTGGCCCGCGCGCAGGGCATGGCGCAAACGGCCCGCACCGCCGGGCTCAGCCGGGAAGGGCTCTACAAGGCGCTCTCGGCCGAGGGCAATCCCAGCTTCGCGACGGTGGTCAAGGTGCTGGCCGCGCTCGGCCTGCGGCTGCATGTGGAGTCGGTGTCGGCCTGAGCGTCAGGCCCGCTCCCGGTTCACCCCCAACAGCCGCCGCAGGATCTCGTCGTCGCTGAGCGTGGCGGGGTCTTCGGGCCAGCCGTAGGCGGCGGCCACGGCGCGGTCGAGGCTGGCGTGGGCCTGGGCGAGCCAGGCGGGGCGCTGGTTGTAGAGCTGGGTCAGGGTGCGCTTGGCGAGCTCTTTCTCGAAGCCGGGCTTGGCGACGATGCGGTCGGGGTAGGGACTGCGTTCCAGGCCCAGCGGGGTGACTTCGGGCACCCGCTCGGTCCACTCCGGCGGGTTGAGCCAGGCGTCGCGCAGCGTGACGAGGCGCTGGGCGGCGCGGGCGATGGCCTCGGCCTGGGGCCGCCGCGCCGCCGGCAGATCGGCCGGGATGAGCGCGCCACCGTCCAGCGCCTCGGTGCGCTGATGCGCGGTGTCGGCCGGCGTCAGGCCGGTGGTGCCGGCAAAGGTCTGCGCCGCCGCCTCGGTGATGTCGCGGTTGCGGCGGCGGGGCTTCCAGGCGTCGGGCTGGGTCCAGAGCGTGCGCAGGCGTTGGCGCACCTCGGCATCGGCCAGGTCGGTGAGCGCGAAGACGTGGCACTCACTGGGCGTGCCGGTGAAGTGCGTGTGCACCTCCAGGCGCAGCCGGTCGCTCACCACCAGCAGCGGCGGGTTCTCCAGCGGCAGGGCGTAGAGCATCAGCTGCTTCAACGCCTCCTTCAGGCTGCGCCCGGGCGCCTTGTACTCCCAGGCGAAATGCCCGCGCAGCCACACGTCGGCAAAGCCGTCGGTGCGCGCCGCCGCGCTGCCGGTCTTGACCAGCCCGCGCTCAAAGCAATAGCTCGCCGGGTCGGCCGGCTCGCTCACGCCGAGCACGCGGCACAGGTCGATGAAATGCGGCTGCGCGCCGGCCCGCTCATTGAGCCCGTGCGCGGTGCCGCCCGGGCTCCACTTGCGGATGAAGTCGGTGGGGGTCATGTCGCCATCCCTGCTGGCTGTGGTGTCGCGCAGGATTGAACCACGGCGGGTGGCCGGGGCGGGCCAGCGGGGTCAGGGGAGCGGAAACTCGGCCAGCCAGGCGATGGCGCCCAACGAGCGCGCCTTGTCGAAGTAGCGCCGATCCGCGGTGACGAAGACCGCCCCCGGCGTTTCGAGGGCGAGGGCGTGGTACAGCGTGTCGAAGAGGTGGTGGTTCAGGTCGATGGACAGGCGCAGTGCACGCCGGTAGACCAACTCATCCTCCCGCTGCGGCCAGCGGTAGTCCATCAGGTCTGCGAGGTCGTCAGCCGCTGACGCAGGGCGCAGCCGAGCCAGTACGGCGAGCACTTCTGCCGCGGCGTGCGGTGGTTGCAGCAAAGTGACCTGACCGCGCGCGAATGCGGTTTGCAGCGCAAGCGCCGCTGCGACGTGCTCTTCTCCGGGGTGCTCCGGCAGGAACCACTTGAGCAGCACACTGGCGTCGAGCACCAGCGTGGTCACGGACGCCCTTCCTGGCGCGCCGCCTCGATCTGTTCCGCGGTGAAAACTGGCGATTGCTCGCGTCGGGCCAGGATGCGCTGCATCGCAGCCTCCCGGCGCCGTCGTTCCTCGACTTGGGCAACCGCGTCGCGCATCAGCTGCGTCAGAACCGCGCTCTTGTTCTGCCCCTCGAAGGCGGCGTTGAAGGCCAGCTTGACGTCCTCCGGGACGCTGAAGTTGATGGTGCTCATGGACCGCCTCTCAAAGTTGTTGAAGGTTTCAACAAGCAGGATTGTGAGGCAAGGGCCTGGCATCCGGGTCACCCGATCTGGGTCAGGGGCCGGATTGGCCGTTCTTGCCCGCCTCCGCCAGCAGCGCGTGGCACTTCTCCTCGTGCTGGGCGATCTCGGCCAGGGTGACTTCGATGTCGTGGCGCTGCTGTTCGAGCTGGGCGCGGTGGGCCTGGAGGATGCCGAGGAAGGCGGTGAGCTGGGCGCTGGTGTCGGTGGGCGACTCGTACATGTCCACCAGCTGCTTGATCTCCTGCAGGCTCAGGCCCAGGCGCTTGCCGCGCAGGGTGAGCTTGATGCGGGTGCGGTCGCGGTGGTCGTAGACGCGGTTGCGCCCGTCGCGCGAGGGAGCGAGGATGCCCACGTCCTCGTAGAAGCGGATGGCGCGCGGGGTGATGTCGAACTCGTGGGCGAGTTCGGTGATCGTCCAGGTGCGGCCGGTGGGCGGCTGCTGGGCCGCAGGGGCTGTGGAGGGGGCGTCCGGCGCGGGGCCCGGGTCGGGGAGGTCGGTCGTCTGCATGGTTCGGGGCGCCTGGGTACACTGCCGTTGACGTAAACGTCAGTCTAATCATTTCGACCCCAGGACGGGGCGCACCGGAGACCGCATGGCCAACGCGCAGGAACACGAGCTTCACTACCCGCTGGGCGATGCGCTGCCGGCGTCGGGGGCGACGATGGCGGTGGCCGACGGGGTGCGCTGGCTGCGCATGCGGCTGCCCTTCGCGCTGGACCACATCAACCTCTGGCTGCTGCGCGACGAGTGGGAGGGGCGCGCGGGCTGGACGGTGGTGGACTGCGGCATCGCCACCGACGGCACGCGCGAGGCCTGGGAGCAGGTCTTCGCGAGCCCGGAGCTGGAGGGGCTGCCGGTGCTGCGGGTGATCGTCACGCACATGCACCCGGACCACATCGGCCTGGCGGACTGGCTGTGCGAGCGCTGGTCGACGCCCGAGCACGACTGCCGGCTGTGGATCAGCGCGACGGACTGGAACGCGGGCCGCATGGCCTCGCAGTCGACCACCGGCTTTGGCGGCGAGGCGGCGGCGGCGCACTTCGCCGGCCATGGGCTGGCCGACCCGGAGGCGGTGGCGCGGGTGCGCGCGCGCGGCAACTACTACGCGACGATGGTGCCGAAGGTGCCTGCGCGCTTTCGCCGCCTGATGGAGGGGCAGGTGCTGCGCATCGGCGGGCGCGATTGGCGCTGCTGGGTGGGCCATGGCCACTCGCCCGAGCACATCAGCCTGCACTGCGAGGCGCTGGACCTGATGATTTCGGGCGACATGGTGCTGCCGCGCATCTCGACGAATATCAGCGTGATCGACCTGGAGCCCGAGGGCAACCCGCTGCCGCTGTACCTGGAGTCGCTGCAGCGCCTGCGGGTGCTGCCGGCCTCGACGTTGGTGCTGCCCTCGCACGGCAAGCCCTTCACGGGGCTGCATGCGCGCATCGACCAGCTGCTGGCGCACCACGAGGAGCGCCTGGCCGAGGTGATGGCCACCTGCGCCGAGGCGCCGGCCTCGGCCGCCGACGTGCTGCCGGTGATGTTCAAGCGCGAGCTGGACCTGCACCAGACCACCTTCGCGATGGGCGAGGTGGTGGCGCACCTGAACGCGCTGTGGCTGGACGGTCGGCTGCAGCGCCGCCGCGATGCGGCGGGGGTCTGGCGCTTCTCCCCGGCCGGATCGGGCGACCTGGTGACGCCGGCCTGATCAGGCGGCTGGCTTGGCGGCGGCGTTGCGGCCGAGCAGGCCGTCGACGTGGGCGATCATCTCGCGGGCGAATTCGATGAAGGCCTGCGCGCCCTTCGAGTTGGGGTCGAACACCACGCCGGGCAGGCCGTAGCTGGGCGCCTCGGCCAGGCGCACGTTGCGCGGGATGACGGTGTTGAACACCTTCTCGCCGAAGTGCTCCTTGAGCTGCTCGCTGACCTGCTGCTGCAGCGTGATGCGCGGGTCGAACATGACGCGCAGCAGGCCGATCAGCGTGAGGTCGCGGTTCAGGTTGGCGTGCACCTGCTTGATGGTGTTGACCAGGTCGGACAGGCCTTCGAGCGCGAAGTACTCGCACTGCATCGGCACGATCACGCCGTGCGCGGCGGTCAGGCCGTTGAGCGTGAGCAGGCTCAGCGAGGGCGGGCAGTCGATCAGGATGAAGTCGTAGTCCAGCGAGGCGCTGGCCAGGGCGGCCTTCAGGCGCCGGTCGCGCTGGTCCAGGCCGACCAGCTCCACCTCGGCGCCGGCCAGTTCGCGGTTGGCGCCGAGCACGTCGTAGCCTGCCTGCGCGGCGCGCTGGCAGGCGCCGCGCACCGTGCTGCCGCCGATCAGCACGTCGTAGACGGACTGGCCCAGCGCGCGCTTGTCCACGCCCGAGCCCATCGTCGCGTTGCCCTGCGGATCGAGGTCCACCACCAGCACGCGCTGGCCGAGCTGGGCCAGACCGGCGGCCAGGTTGACGGTGGTCGTCGTCTTGCCGACGCCGCCTTTCTGGTTCGCGATGCAGAAGATGCGGGCCATGCGGGACTCCGGGGCTGGGCTGCGGGGCAGGGACAGGGAGATCGGGTCGGACGGAAAGTCGTGGGCAGGAACAGGACGGGAAGCGGTCATGGTCAAGTGCGCAGCATGCGCAGGCCGAAGCCGATCAGGCAGACGCCGGCCAGGCGTTCGAGCCAGACGGTGATGTGGCGGCGCTGGCGCAGCCGATCGGCGATGCGTACGGCCAGGGCGCAGAGCACCAGGCCGTACGCGGCGGTCAATAGAGCGATGGTCACCGCCATCGCCGCGAAGGTGGTGAACCCGGTGTGGCGAGCCGGGTCGATGAACAGCGGGAAGAAGGCCATGTAGAACACGATGGCCTTGGGGTTGAGCAGGGTGATCAGGAAGCACTGGCGCAGGAAGTGCCGCGGCGCCAGCTTCACCGGCGAGGCGCTGCCATCCCCGCGGCTGCGCAGCAGCTTGAGGCCGATCCAGGCCAGGTAGCCCGCCCCGGCCCAGCGCACCGCATCGAACAGCGTCGGGTTGGCGGCCATGACCGCCGCGACGCCGGCCACCGCGCACCACAGCAGCACCTGGTCGCCCAGGATCACGCCCAGCGTGGCGGCCGCCCCGGCGCGCAGGCCGCCCTGGCCGGTGGCCGACAGCAGCGCGAAGTTGCCCGGGCCGGGCAGGGCGAGGAAGACGAGCACGGCGGCGCAGAAGGCGCCGAAGTCAGCGATACCGAACATGGTCGTGCGGAGTCGAAGGGAGCGGGCGGCGCCGCGCGCTGCGCCAGCGTCGGCGGGACGAACCGGTCCTCGCGATGGGTGGGCGGGGGCCGGGCGATGCAGCGTCGAGCGTAACCGAGAACGGTGCCGGGACGTTGCGCTGCCGAGGCCCATCGGCGCTTTGCGCCTGCACGGCGGCCCCATTCGCCCCGCCAGGTTGCACGTCCACCACGCTGGCGTCCCCGGGGCGGCGTGAAGGCGGCATCCAGGCTGTGGATAAAGCTGTGGGTGAGATGGGGGTTCTCAGGGGATGGTCGGTGGATTCGGTGCCGTCATCGGTGTCGAATCCTGTGTAAAAACCTGTGGCTGGTCTGTGGGCAACCCCGTGGATACCGGGTGGGCATCCCCTGTATATCGCTTGTATATCGGCTGGATATCCGCTGTATGGCCTGTGGGCCGGCGGTGGGCGATCTGTGGGCCGACGGTGGACAGGCCGCTGTGTCGCGGCCCTTTGGGGGCTTCAGGCGCCCGGGCGCAGCCAGACCAGGCAGCGCTGCGCGCCGAGGCCGGGCACGTCCAGCGGCGCCTGGCCGGCGACCAGGATGTTGGGCGAGTGCTGGGCCAGCTCGGCCAGTTCGGCCTCCACCTGCGGGCCCTTCATCGCCAGCCAGACGCCGTGGCCGGGAGCCAGCAGCGCGCGCGTCAGGCTGGTGAAGTCCACCAGCGAGGCGAAGGCGCGCGAGGTGACGATGTCGAAGCCCGGTTCGCGCAGCTGCTCGACGCGGCTGTGGCGCGCCAGCAGGTTGGGCAGGCCGAGCTCGGCGGCGACCTGGCGCACGAAGGTGGCCTTCTTGGCCACCGCGTCGACGCAGGTGATCTGCAGCTCGGGCGCCGCGATGGCCAGCACCACGCCGGGCAGGCCGCCGCCGCTGCCGACGTCGAGCACCCGGGTGGGCGCGCCGCCGGTGTGGGCGCGCAGCGGGGCGACGATGGCCAGGCTGTCGAGCAGGTGCTGCGTCAGCATCTGCGCCGGGTCGCGCACCGCGGTGAGGTTGTAGACCTTGTTCCAGCGCGCGATCAGGTCGCGGTAGGCGAGCAGGCGGTCGATCGCCCGGTCGTCGAGCGGGCAGCCGAGCGATTCGGCGCCCAGGCGCAGGGCTTCGCGTTCAGCCGACATGCGGGACCTCCGCGGCAGTGGCGGTGGCGGTGGCGGCGGCCGGCGTGCCGGCATCGGCAAAGCCGGTGAAGCGGCCGCGCTTCAGGTGGATCAGCAGCAGCGAGATGGCCGCGGGCGTGACGCCCGAGATCCGCGAGGCCTGGCCCAGCGTCTCCGGCCGGTGGCGGGCGAGCTTCTGCCGCACCTCGAAGGAGAGGGCGGTGACCTGGGCGTAGTCGAGGTCGTCCGGCAGGCGCAGCTGCTCGTAGGCGGCGGCGCGCTGCACCTCGTCGTTCTGCTTGTCGATGTAGCCGGCGTACTTGGTGGCGATCTCGACCTGCTCGATCACCGCGTCGGCCAGCTCGGTCCCCAGCTCGGCGCGCAGCGTGTCGCGTGAGACCAGCGCCGGCCGCTGGCCGCTGTACTGCGCCACGGCCTGCAGCTCGGTGAGGGTGTCGAAGCTCACGCCGGGGCGGCGCAGCAGGTCGGCGAGGGGGTACTCGCGCTCGATGGCCTTGCCCAGCAGGCGCTCGCCGTCTTCGGCGGCCAGGATGCCGGGGTGCACCCAGCTGCTCTTCAGGCGCTGGGTCTCGCGGGCGACGGCGTCGCGCTTGCGGTTGAAGGCGGCCCAGCGGGCGTCGTCGACCAGGCCGACTTGGCGGCCGATCTCGGTCAGGCGCAGGTCGGCGTTGTCCTCGCGCAGCTGCAGGCGGAACTCGGCGCGGCTGGTGAACATGCGGTAGGGCTCGGTCACGCCCTTGGTGATCAGGTCGTCCACCATCACCGCGAGGTAGGCCTGGTCGCGGCGCAGCGTCAGCGGGCCCTGGCCGCGGGCCTGCAGCGCGGCGTTGGCGCCGGCGAAGAGGCCCTGGGCGGCGGCTTCCTCGTAGCCGGTGGTGCCGTTGATCTGGCCGGCGAAGAACAGGCCGTCGATCTGCCGGGTCTCGAAGCTGGACTTCAGCGCGCGCGGGTCGAAGTAGTCGTACTCGATCGCGTAGCCGGGGCGCAGGATGTGCGCGTTCTCCAGCCCGGGCATTGAGCGCACGGCGGCCAGCTGCACGTCGAAGGGCAGGGAGGTGGAGATGCCGTTCGGGTAGAACTCGTGCGTGGTCAGGCCCTCGGGTTCGAGGAAGATCTGGTGGCTGTCCTTGTCGGCGAAGCGGTTGATCTTGTCCTCGATGCTCGGGCAGTAGCGCGGCCCGACGCCCTCTATCACGCCGGTGAACATCGGGCTGCGGTCGAAGCCGGTGCGCAGGATGTCGTGGGTGCGGGCGTTGGTGTGCGTGATCCAGCAGGGCAGCTGGCGCGGGTGCTGGCTGGCGTGGCCGAGGAAGCTGAACACCGGCACCGGATCCAGATCACCCGGCTGCTCGGTGCACTTCGAGAAGTCGATGCTGCGCCCGTCGATGCGCGGCGGCGTGCCGGTCTTGAGCCGGCCCTGCGGCAGCTTCAGCTCCTTGAGCCGGGCCGAGAGGCTGACGGCCGGCGGGTCGCCCGCGCGGCCGGCGGGGTGGTTGGCCAGGCCGACGTGCACCTTGCCGTCGAGGAAGGTGCCGGCGGTCAGCACCACCGTCTTGGCGCGAAAGCGGATGCCCACCTGCGTCACCGCGCCGACCACGCGCTCGCGCTGGCCGTCGCTCTCGACCATCAGGTCGTCCACCGCCTGCTGGAAGAGCCAGAGGTTGGGCTGGTTCTCCAGCCGGTGGCGGATCGCGGCCTTGTAGAGGATGCGGTCGGCCTGCGCCCGGGTGGCTCGCACGGCGGGGCCCTTGCTCGAATTGAGGATGCGGAACTGGATGCCCGACTCGTCGGTGGCCGCGGCCATGGCGCCGCCCAGCGCATCGACCTCCTTGACGAGGTGGCCCTTGCCGATGCCGCCGATCGAGGGGTTGCAGCTCATCTGGCCGAGTGTTTCGATGTTGTGACTCAGCAGCAGCGTGGCGCAGCCCATGCGTGCCGCGGCGAGCGCGGCCTCGGTGCCGGCGTGGCCGCCGCCGACCACGATCACGTCGAATTCCTGGGGATACAGCATGGCGGTCAATTCTTGGGGGCGGTGGACCGGGTGTCCAAAAGCAGGACTGCCCGCCGTCGCCCGGTCAGGGCATCGGCAGGCAGCGCAGGGTGTGCGGGGAGACCCGGATTTTAGGCGGGGGCTGTGGACAAGTCACCCTCGCGGTCAATGTCGACCCGGGCCGATGCCAGGACAGGAGGAGGGGCGATGTTCCACGTGGAACATCGGAGGCTGTGTGCCGGTGTGGCCCGCGTCAGGCCAGTCGGTCCAACCGGCGCTGGCGGCGCGTGCGCCAGAGGGCGGCCGTCTCCATCACGCCCCAGGCCAGCGCCGCGGCCAGGCCGAGCAGGCTCGCGCGCAGGGTCGGTCCGAACGGCGGGCCGGCTGGGGAGGGGGTGGGGCGGGGGTGAGGCACGGGCAACGAATGGGGAGATCGCTGCCTGCCATCGTGGGGGTCGAAGATGACAGCGCGATGGCGCTTGCGTGACCGTCGGCCATTGCCACGACGGCGGGGGGCGCAGGCTATGCTGGCTGAGCCACTGCCCGGGTGGCCCCGCAACGACCTCGCCGATCGCCCCACATGTCCTCCGCCACCGATCTGCCCGAATGGCAAACGCTGGAGCGCCTGATCGCGCAGGGCGCGCGCTGGCTGCAGGTGCGCGAGCTGGGCCAGGTGCAGTGGCATGAGCGCGGCGGCCTGCGCCGGCTCCCGCTCGTGTGTGTGACGCTGGGCAACCCGGACCCGGCCTGCCCGGCGATCGGCCTGTTCGGCGGCGTGCACGGGCTGGAGCGCATCGGCGCCGAGGTGGTGCTGGGCGCGCTGCACCACTACGTCCACCGTCTCGCCTGGGACGGGCTGCTGCAGCGGCAGCTGGAGCAGCTGCGCATCGTTCTGATGCCGCTGGTCAACCCGGGCGGCCTGGCGCGGGGCACGCGCGCGAACCCCAATGGCGTGGACCTGATGCGCAACGCACCGACGCAGGCCGACGAGCCGGTGCCTTTTCTGGTCGGCGGCCAGCGGCTGAGTGCGGGGCTGCCTTGGTACCGCGGCCCGGCGGGCGCGCCGATGGAGGCGGAGTCTCAGGCGGTGTGCCGGGTGGTGGCGCAGGAGCTGCTGCCCCGGCCCTTCAGCCTGGCCATCGACTGCCACTCGGGCTTCGGCCTGGACGACCGGATCTGGTTTCCCTACGCGCACACGCGCCGGCCGATCGAGCACCTGCCCGAGCTGCACGCGCTGCGTGAGCTGCTCGATGAGGGGCACCTGCACCACACCTACGTCTTCGAGCCGCAGAGCCGCCAGTACCTGGCGCACGGGGACCTCTGGGACCACCTCTACCTGCAGTCCCTGGCCGGCGGTGCCGCGGGGGCAGAAGCGGCGGCCTCGGGCCGGATCTTCTTGCCGCTGACGCTGGAGATGGGCTCCTGGCGCTGGGTGAAGAAGAACCCGCGTCAGCTCTTCAGCCGCCTGGGGATGTTCAACCCAATGCACACCCACCGTCACCAGCGCGTGCTGCGCCGCCACCTCAGTTGGTTGGACCTGATGGCCCGGGCGGCGTGCTCTTGGGACCGCTGGGTCCCAACGGGCGCGGCGCGCGAGCGTCACCGCACGGCGGCCCTGGCGCACTGGTACCGGCGAGGCGGCGCATGAGCGCGGAGGGTTCGCCGGCGGGCTGGCTGCTGCTGCGCGGCCTGACGCGCGACCGCCGGCATTGGGGCGACTTCCCCGAGCGGCTGCGTGCGGCCCTGCCTGCCGGTTCGGTGGTGGCCGCGCCTGACCTGGCGGGCAATGGCGAGCGCTGGCTTGAGCCCAGCCCGACGTCGGTGGCGGCGATGGTCGAGGACGCGCGGGCGCAGGCGAGCGAGCTGGGCCTGCTGGATCGGCCCGGCCGGTCGGTGGGGTTGCGGCTGGTCGCGATGTCGCTGGGCGCGATGGTGGCCATCGAGTGGGCGCGCCGCTACCCGGCCGAGTTGGCGGGCCTGGTGCTGATCAACACCAGCGTGCGCCCGCTCAGCCCGCTGTGGCACCGTCTACAGCCGCGGGCCTGGCCGACGGTGCTGGGCGCGCTGGCGCGGCCGGGCGATGTGCCTGGGTTGCAGCGGCGGGTGCTGACGCTGACCAGCCGGCGCTGGCGGCCGGACGAGGCGGCCGGTGCCGAGCTGCTGGCGCAGTGGGTGGCCTGGCAGCGGACCTGCCCGGTGCAGCCGGCCAATGCGCTGCGCCAACTCTGGGCGGCGGCGCGCTACCGGGCGCCTGTGCGGCGGCCGGCGGTGCCGATCCGCCTGCTCAATGGTGCGGGGGACCGGCTGGTGCATCCCGCCTGTTCGGCGGCGCTGGCGCAGGCCTGGGGGCTGCCCCTGCATCGCCACCCCGAGGCCGGGCACGACCTGCCGCTGGACGATCCGGGTTGGGTTGTGGCGCAGGTGCTGGCGTCGCTGGGGGAGGACTCAGCGAGCGCCTGAGGCGGGCGGCCCGGCCGGATGTTCCACGTGAAACATCGGCCGCTTCGGTGGCCGTTCAGGCCTCGCCGGAGGCCGCCTGCTTGCGCTGCCACAGCGCGGTGATCACCTCCGGCACGAGCCGGCTCAGGGCATCGCGCTCGGCCACGTCGGCCAGGCGCTCGGCGTCTTCGTCGCCCAGCAGATCCGGATCGGCGCCGAGCTCGACGATCGGTTCCAGCAGCGCCGACGTCTCCTCGTCCTCGAACAGCGGCTCCCAGTAGTCCGGTGCCAGCTCGGTGGCGATCAGGAAGCCGGCGCACCAGTTGCCGGCGTCCACCCAGAGGCCGTCGCTCTCGTCTTCGGCTGCTTCCTCGCCGCCTTCGGTGACGGTGGCGGCGGACGCCGGCGGGTCCTTGCGCTCGGCCACGCCAAAGAAGGGCTCCAGCGCATCCGGGTCGGCCTGCAGTTGGCGGTCGATGCTAGCCAGGTGGCGCAGCATCATCTGCGCGACGCGCTTGGTCTGCTTGCCGCTGGGGAAGGGGGCTTCTTCGCCCGCCTCACCGCCCCAGGCGCGGGGCACCCAGTCGTCGGCGGCGGGCAGCTGCGGGGCGAGCAGCAGGGCGGTGAGGTAGCCGTCGAGCGCCTCGATGTCCATCGCTGCATCGTCCGGCACGGCGGCGAGCAGGGCGTCGAGCTGGTCGATTTCGTTGTCTTCGAGCGGGGCGTTGTCGAGGGCGGGGTTGTATTGGGGGTGCTTCACTGCAGGGACTTCGCTGGGGTGGACGGTCATGGGGCCGCCGGGTCTGACCGGATCGGCCGCGAGACGATGGGCCGAGTGTGGCACGTCCGCCGGCCTATGATGCGCGCCACCATGGACTGCCGACCTCACTGCGCCGCCTGCTGCATCGCCCCGTCGATCCGCAGTGCAATCCCCGGGATGCCGCAAGGCAAGCCGGCCGGGGTGCGCTGCGTGCAGCTGGATGAGGCAGACCGCTGCCGGCTCTTCGGCCGCCCGGAGCGCCCGGCCTTCTGCGGTGGGCTGCAGCCTTCGGCCGAGATGTGCGGCGGCACGCGCGCCGAGGCCATCGCCTGGCTGACGGCCCTCGACATCGCCACCACCCCGGACCCGTCGCCAGGCCCCTGATCGGCGTCCTGACGTCAGCCGAACATCGCCGCCAGGTCGACGCTGCTGCGCCGGCCGAGGGCCTCGCCCTGCTCGGCCAGCCAGCGTTGCGCGCGTTGGCGACCGAGCGATTTCAGGTGCAGCAGGAAGGGCCGGTGGGCGAGCAGCTTGGTCTCGCTGCCCAGGTGGCCCAGGGCATCCTGCGCGTCGATCAGGTGCAGGCGCAGGCGCCGCAGCCGGCGCTCCAGCGGGCCCAGCGCCAGCCAGGAGCCGCGCGCCAGCCGGCAGGACTCGCCCAGCAGCGCCGCCTCACGCTGGAAGGTGGCGTTGAAGGCGATCTCCACCGCGCGGGTGCGGATGGCCGCGGCCTGGGTTGGCAGCCCGGGGTGTTCCAGCAGGCTGAGCATCACGATCAGCAGGTCGGCCGCGTGCGACTCGTGCACCAGCGGAAAGAGGGCGGGGTTGGCGGCGTAGCCCCCGTCCCAGTAGGGGTGGCCGTCGATCTCGACCGCGTGGTGGAGCGTGGGCAGGCAGGCCGAGGCCAGGGCCACGTCCACCGACAGCTCGGCGTTGCGGAACAGGCGCAGCCGGCCGGTGTCGGCCCGCGTGGCGGCGATGTAGAGCGTCAGGGCATCGGGTCGGCGCAGGCGCTCGAAGTCCACCAGCTCAGCCAGCAGGTCGGCCAACGGGTTCAGGCCCAGCGGGTTGAGCTGGTAGGGCGAGAGGAACTGCGTCCACTGCAGCATCAGCTGGACGCCGGGGGCCAGGCCGGGCTGCTCGGGGTCGCCTTCGATGAACCACTCGGTGGGCAGCTGGCTGGCGAGCCGGTCCCAGAAGGTGGCCAGCGCTTCGCGGGCACCGTCCGCGCCGCCGCGGGCCAGGCCATCGGCCAGCACGAGGGCGTTCATCGCTCCCGCGCTGGTGCCGCTGACGGCGTCGAAGCGCAAGCGCCCCGACTCCAGCAGCGCGTCGAGCACGCCCCAGGTGTAGGCGCCGTGCGCGCCGCCACCCTGCAGGGCGAGGCTGAGCGGCAGGGGGGAGGGGGGTCGGTTGGGGCGCCACATGGTCTCGGGTCTCAAGCAAGTCCTGGGCGAGTATGCGGGGCCGATGTGACCGGCGGGGATGCGGCCGCGGGCGGGCCGGGGTGCGGCCGGGGTGCGGCCGAAGTGTGCGGATGTTCCACGTGAAACATCGGCGTGCGTGGCCCCCCGGATTTCGGGCCTTGTTCGGACTACCGCCCAACGCTGGCGGGTCTCAGACTGCTGGGGTTGCTTGATTTGCCTCCAGGAATGCCGCCATGTTGGACAGAGCCTTGATCGAAAAAGTGGGCGCCGGGCTCGGCCTGGCCGTCACCTTCGCGCTGGCGTTGAAGATGCTGCTGCCGCCGGCGCGGCAGGTGCAGGTCGACCTGTGGCTGCACACCCAGCGGCTGCGCCTGCGCCGCCGGCTGCGGCCGTTCTGGCGCTCGCTGCGTTGGCCGGCGTGGCGCCGTTCGGGCCCCGTGGGGCGCGACATGACGCTGCCGACTGGCACGGCGCCTCAGGCTGTGCAGGCCCTGCCGAGCCCCGCGCAACCGCAGCCCTCGCTGCGACCCCAGTCTCAACCTGGGTCGATGCCCCTGAGCCGCCCGCGGCGGCGCAGCGAGGGCGAGTGGAGCGGCAACGTCTTCCACGCCCGGGCCTTTCAAGCCGGCCGGGGGCCGCAGTGACCCGAGCGTGAACGGACCTGGCGCGGCGCCTGGCGCGCCGGCCGCAGAATGAAAAACGGCGCCCGAGGCGCCGTTTTGCGTTGTGTCCGGTCCAGGGGCCGGGCGCGGTTCAGGCCGCGATCGGACCTCGATCAGTGCGGGATCATCCCGGTCAGGAAGTAGGCCTGCAGGTAGGTGATGACGCCGACGATGGTCGCGAAGAACAGGCTGTGCTTGAGCGTGAAGCGGAACAGGTCCGACTCCTTGCCCACCAGGCCGACGGCCGCGCAGGCCACGGCGATGGACTGCGGCGAGATCATCTTGCCCGTCACGCCGCCGGTGGTGTTGGCCGCCACCAGCAGGGTGTCGCTCACGCCGATCTGGTGCGCGGTGGTGGCCTGCAGCGAGCCGAACAGCGCGTTGGCGGAGGTGTCCGAGCCGGTCAGGAACACGCCCAGCCAGCCCAGGAAGGGCGAGAAGAACGGGAAGGCAGCGCCCGTGCCGGCCAGGACCAGCGCCAGCGTGGACGACAGGCCGGAGTAGTTGGCGATGAAGGCGAAGGCCAGCACCATGCCGATCGAGAAGATCGGGCGGCGCAGGTCGCTCAGCACTTCGCCGAAGGTGCGCAGGCCGTCGCTGGGCTTCATGCGCAGCACGATCATCGACAGCACGGCGGCCAGCAGGATCGCGGTGCCGGTGGCGGAGAACAGGTCGAGCTTGTAGATCGCTTCGTAGGCCTTGTTCGAGGCCACGATCGGGGCGGTCTTGATCACCAGGTTGTGCAGGTGCGGGACTTCGAACTTGAAGACCCAGCTGGCCAGCAGGCCGCCCTTGTCGAACAGGGCCTTGAAGGGCTTGAGGCTCCAGATCGTGACCAGCACGGTCAGGATCACGAAGGGCGACCAGGCCTTGACGATCTGCCCGGCGCTGTAGCCGGAGGGCTGGCGCTTGGCCGGCGCTTCGGACTGCAGCGGGGCACCGGCCACGGCCGAGGCACCGACGCCGCCGGCGGTGGCGAAGCGGAAGGTTTCCTTGGGCTGCCAGACCTTCAGGAACAGCGTCAGGCAGATCAGGCTGACCAGCGCGGAGGTGATGTCCGGCAGTTCAGGGCCCAGGTGGCTGGCGGTGAAGTACTGGCTCACCGCGAAGCTGCCCCCGGCGACCAGCACGGCCGGCCAGGTGTCCTTCACGCCCTTGAAGCCGTTCATCATGAACACCAGCCAGAAGGGCACGAACACGGACAGCAGCGGCAGCTGGTGGCCGGCCATCTTGCCGATCAGGAAGGGGTCGATGCCCGTGACCTTGCCGGCCACGAGGATGGGGATGCCCATCGCGCCGAAGGCCACCGGGGCGGTGTTGGCGATCAGGCACAGGCCGGCGGCGTACAGCGGGTTGAAGCCCAGGCCCACCAGCAGCGCGGCGGTGATGGCCACCGGGGCGCCGAAGCCGGCCGCACCTTCCAGGAAGGCGCCGAAGGCGAAGCCCACCAGCAGCATCTGCAGGCGCTGGTCATCGGTCACCGACAGGATCGACGCGCGGATGACGTCGAACTGGCCGGTCTTGACGGTGATCTTGTAGAGGAACACCGAGCAGACGATGATCCACGCGATCGGCCACAGGCCATAGAGGAAGCCGTAGCCGGCCGAGGCCAGCGCCATGTCCACCGGCATGCCGTAGAACAGCACCGCGATGAGCAGCGACAGGCCGACGGTGATCGAACCGGCGACGTGGCCTTTCATGCGGCGCACCGCGAGGGCGAAGAAGAAGAAGACCACCGGGATCACGGCAACCAACGCGGAGATCGCGAGGTTGCCGGCCGGGTCGTAGTTTTGCAGCCAGGTTTCAGGCATGTGGGCTCCTACGCCACCCGGCGGGCACCGGGCGGTTGGACAGGTTCAGGGGCGAACGGGGAGGGCGGGGGGAGAAAACGGGGTCGGGCTTGCAGAGCAGGCACAGGCCTCAGGCCGGTGCCGCCGCGCGGGCGCAGTCGTCGAGCAGGGCTTCCAGGCTGCGGTAGGGAATGCCGCCGTGGCTGGACAGGCCGATCTGGCAGGTGCGGCTGGTCGAGACGCCGCAGCCGCAGCCCTCGGGCAGCAGCGGCTTCAGGCGCTTGAGGCTGTTGGCGTTCAGCTCGGGGCGGTTGAAGCCCATGTCGCCGGCAAAGCCACAGCAGGCGATGTCGGGCACCGTGACCTCGCCGGCGCACTGCTTGGCCAGCGCGACCAGCTTGGCGCCGTGGCCCAGCTTGCTGGTGGCGCAGGGCACGTGCACCGCGAGCTGCTCGACCTGCGGGGTCAGCTTCAGGCGCGGCACCACGCGGTCGTTCAGGAAGCTCACCGCGTCGTGCAGCTGCAGGCGCGCGTCGAGCTGGCCGGCGCGCTGCGCGTCGATCAGCCGCAGCGCGCAGGGCGCGTTGTCCAGGTAGACGGGGATGCGTCCCTGCTCGCTGGCCTGCAGCAGCGCGGCCTCGGTGCGGCGCAGGGCGGCCAGGGCGGCGTCGCTGGCGCCCTTGCTGTCGAAGGGCTGGCCGCAGCACAGCGTGGCGATGCCCGCCGGCAGCTTCGGCGCCCAGCCGGCCTTGCGCAGCAGGCGGAAGGCGGAGTCGGCCAGCGTGTCGCCGCCGCCCGGGTTCTCGGCGAAGGTGCGGTTCACGCAGCTGGCGAAGTAGACCAGCGGCTCGCCCTGGCCGGCGGGGACATCGGCAGGCAGGGCACCGGCCGGGCCGGGCGTGGTCACCGGGGCCACCGGCACCACCGGGATCACCTTGTGCACCGCTTCGTTCAGGCTGTGCACCCGGTCGGCGCCCAGCACGCCGCGGGCGAGCTTGAGCACGCCCAGGCCGGCGCGCGCCGTGCCCACCACGCTGCCCAGGTGCCGCTCCAGCGTGTCGGCCAGGCCGGGACGGGCGGCGGGGCCGCGCAGCTTCTTGACCAGCAGACCGGTGTTGATGCCCACCGGGCAGCGCGTGGCGCACATGCCGGTGGTGGCGCAGGTGTCCAGGCCCAGCCAGCCGTACTGCTGCTGCAGCTCGGCCAGCAGCGCGGGGTCACTGCCATCGCGCTGCAGCTGCTGGATGCGCCGCCACATCACGATGCGCTGGCGCGGCGTCAGCGACAGGCCGTTGGACGGGCACACCGGCTCGCAGAAGCCGCACTCGATGCACTTGTCGACGAGGTCGTCCGCCGCGGGCAGGCGCTTCAGGTCCTTCAGGTGGATCTGCTCGTCGCGGCTGATGATCACGTCCGGGTTCAGCAGGCCGGCCGGGTCAAACAGGCGCTTGATGTCCACCATCACGCCGTAGGCCTCGTCGCCCCACTCCAGGCGGACGAAGGGCGCCACGTTGCGGCCCGTGCCGTGCTCGGCCTTCAGCGAGCCGCCGAACTCCACGGCCACCAGCTGGCCCACGTCGTCCATGAAGCGGCTGTAGCGCTGCACCTCGGCGTCGCTGTCGAAGCCAGGGGCGAAGACGAAGTGCAGGTTGCCGTCCAGCGCGTGGCCGAAGATCAGCGCCTCGCTGTAGCCGTGCTGCTCCAGCAGCGCGCGCAGGCGCAGCACGCCCTCGGCCAGGCGCTCGACCGGGAAGGCCACGTCCTCGATCACGCAGGTCGTGCCCACCGGCCGCGTCGCGCCCACCGCCGGGAAGAGGCCCTTGCGCACCGCCCAGTAGGTCTCGCAGACGGCGGCGTCGCTGGAGAAGCCGCTGTGCGCCGACGGGCCGTGCGCCAGCAGCACGCCGTTCACCTCGTCGCAGCGCTGGGCCAGCTCTTCGGCGCTGGCGCCGCGGGTCTCGATCAGCAGCGCCGCCGCGCGCGGCGCCTGCTCGCGGTACAGGAAGGCGGGCAGCCCAGCCTTGCCCTGCACGGCGATGATGCTCGGGCGGTCCACCAGCTCCACCGCGTCCACCGCGCCCTGGGCCTTCAGCGCGCTGACCGCCTGGCAGGCCGACTCCAGCTCATCGAACAGCACCAGGCAGGAGGCCTTGTGCGGGTGGTCCGGCACCGTGTCGTAGGTGATGCCGGCGATGAAGCCCAGCGTGCCCTCCGAGCCGATCATCAGGTGCGCCAGCATGTCCACCGGGTCGATGAAGTCCAGCAGCGCGTTGATGCCGTAGCCCGTCGTGTTCTTCAGCCGGTACTTGCGGCGCACCTTGGCTTCCAGCTCCGGATTCGCGTGGATGCTCTGCGCCAGCGCCTGCAGCCCGGCCAGCAGCGGGGCGTGGCTGCGGCGGAAGGCCGCCACGTTGGCCGCATCGGCCGTGTCCAGCAGCGTGCCGTCGGCCAGCATCACCCGCAGCGCCGCGAGCGTGTGGTAGCCGTTCTGCGCCGTGCCGCAGCACATGCCCGAGCTGTTGTTGGCGGCCATGCCGCCGATGCGTGCGGTGGCGATCGACGCCGGATCCGGGCCGATCTTGCGGCCGAAGCGCCGCAGCGCGTCGTTCGCATGCTGGCCGATCACGCCCGGCTGCAGGCGGATGCGCGCGCCGCCGTCCAGCACCTCGATGCCCGTCCAGCCCTCCTGGATCAGCACCAGCACCGAGTCCGTCACCGCCTGGCCCGACAGGCTCGTGCCCGCCGCGCGCAGCGTCACCGCCACCTGGTGCGCCTGCGCCAGGCGCAGCACCTGGGCCACCTCGGCCTCGTTGAGGGCGCGCACCACGATTTGCGGCACCAGCCGGTAGAAGCTGGCGTCGGTGCCCCAGGCCAGCGTGCGGGCCGGGTCGGTGATCAGGCGCTCGGCGCTCACGTGCGGGCGCAGGGCTTCCAGAAAGGCGGCGTGTTGCGGTGACATCGGGCGATCGCGCGGCAGGCCGATCGCGGCCCGCGGCGGCTCGGCTCCGGCGGGTCGATCGACGTTGGTTAATTGGTCAGTCCACTAGAGTGGTCTGCGGGCCGCATTAAACGGGGACGACGACCCCCCGTCAATCCAAAATGTCTAGGGTTTACACCTAAAATGCTGGAAATTGGTCGGTGGTCAGACCAATTCGGCACACTTGCTACGCGGCATTACGTAGCTTTGATATCATTGGTCTGACCAATTGGAACCCCGCATGCCCGATTCGCTGCCCGCGCTTCAGCCGCTGAACACCCGCAAGCTGTCCGACCAGATCGTCGCCCAGCTGGAAACGCTGCTGCTCGAAGGCAGCTTCCGTCCCGGCGACCGCCTGCCGCCCGAGCGCCAGCTCGCCGAACAGCTCGGCGTCTCGCGCCCCTCGCTGCGCGAGGCGCTGCAAAAGCTCGCCGCCCGCGGCCTCGTCGTGGCCCGCCAGGGCGGCGGCACCTTCGTCACCGAGCGGCTCGACGCCGGCTTCACCGAGCCCTGGCAGGAGATGCTGGGCCGCCACCCCGAGCTGCACCGCGACGTGCTCGAGTTCCGCCGCATGCTCGAAGGCACGGTCGCCCGCCTGGCCGCCGAGCGCGCCACCGAGGCCGACCGCGAGCGCATCGCCCGCCTCTACGCCGAGATGCAGGCCGCCCACGCCCGCGACGCCCGCGAGCAGACCTCCGACATCGACGTGCGTTTCCACCAGGCCCTGGCCGACGCGGCGCACAACGCGCTGTTCACGCACCTGACCAGCAGCCTGCTCAACATGCTGCAGGGCCACGTGCACGACAACATCGCCAGCCTCTTTGCCGCCGGCGACGTCAGCGACCAGCTGCTCGAACAGCACGGCCGCGTCTGGTCCGCCGTCCAGGCCCGCGACGGCGCGGCCGCCCAGTCCGCCGCCGAGGCGCACATCGACTTCATCGACCGCACGCTGGGCCAGATGCGCGAGGTGGCGACGCGGCAGGAGCGGGCGCAGCGGCGGGGTGGGGCGTAGGAATCTTGGGCGTGTCCTTGTGCGTCGTCTGGTGCATTCGCTTGATGTCGCCGGGTCGATCTGATGAGTCAGTGATCCAGCAGAATCTGCTCAAGACTTGAACGTGATGGGGCTACACACATGTTGATCACTCGCTTGAGGCTGAAGAACTGGCGCAACTTCCGCGAGGTGGACGTGCAGCTGGGACCTCGCGGCTTCGTTATCGGGGCCAATGCATCGGGCAAGTCGAACCTGCTGGATGTATTCAGATTCCTGCGTACCCTTGCGCAGACGGAAGGGGGTGGCCTACAAAAGGCCATCAAGGAACGTGGAGGTCTGGGTAAGTTGCGCAGTCTGCATGCGCGGCGTGATCCGGAGGTACGTATCGAAGTAGAGCTGTCCGACTCTGCCGAATTGAATGTGCCTACTTGGCGCTATGCGCTGGCCTTCAAGTCAGAGGGCAAGGGCCAGCAGCGCGTGTTGATCACTGAGGAGTCGGTCGACCACTTGGGCCAAGAAGTACTGCGGCGCCCCGATGACTCTGATGCGAGTGATACCGACCGCCGTACGCAAACGCATCTCGAGCAAATCAATAACAACGCGCGTTTCCGCGCTGTGGTGGATTGCTTTGCGGCGACAACCTACCTCCACCTGGTCCCCCAGCTGCTTAAGCACAGCAGCGAAATTGGCGCGCGGGCACTGGAGAATGATCCTTTCGGCCAGGGACTGCTGCAGCGCATAGCGAAAACGTCAAAGAAGACGCGAGATGCGCGAATCGGTCGTATTGCCAAGGCGCTTGCGCAAGCGGTTCCGCTGTTCTCTGAACTTAGATTCGAGCAGGAGCCTGTCACCGGGTTATGGCATCTGGAAGCCAACTTCACGCACTGGCGAGTGAACGGGGCTTGGCAACGGGAAGACCAGTTTTCTGATGGCACGCTGCGCTTGATCGGGTTGCTGTGGTCTTTGCAGGAGGGCGATGGCCTTTTGCTTCTGGAAGAACCCGAGTTGTCGCTGAACGACGGAATCGTCGAACACATTCCACTGATGATCGATCGTGTGTTGAGGTTTGCACGCATGCCGTCTCGGCAGGTTCTGATCAGTACGCACAGTGAAGTGCTGTTGGCCAAGGTGAGCGACGCTCAAATGGTTTTGTTGATTGAACCGGGCGCAAACGGTTCGACTGTTCGTGCCCCCTCTGGTGATGAGAAACAGGCCGTCGAGAATGGACTGAACGCGGCAGAAGTTTTGTTGCCCAAGACTCGCGCACAACGGCTGGATCAGTTGGGTCTGTTTGCATGAGCCGGATCCTCATCGTCGGTGAGGATTCGCTGTGCTGTGCACTCGGGGAACGGCTGGTGGCCAGCTGCCTTCCGGGCTGGCGGTTGGCTGGTCCATCAATAGACACTCGGGGCGTCACCAAACTATGGCCAGCTTTGCCTCGGTATGCGCAACAGGCTGGCCGCGTGCAGCCCGTGCTGTGCATTGCTGACACCGACGGCCAATGTGCAGTGGATTTACTCACTCGGTGGTTGCCGACGCCAGCGGAAAAGCGCATGTTGCTCCGCCTTGCAGTGACCGAAGCTGAAAGCTGGGTCCTCGCGGATCGTGATGGGGCTGCGCAGGCGTTGGCCATTCCGCTGAATCGGCTGCCACATCGACCCGACGATGAACCCGATCCGAAGCGGCTGCTCCTGACGCTCGCGGCGCGGTCAAAGAAGCGCGAGATTCGCGACGAAGTCGTTTCGTCCGAGGATCGAAACAAGCCTGGATCGGGCTACAACTTTCACTTGAGCGCATTTGTCCGTTCGAGCTGGGATGCGCGCCGCGCAGCGCAGATTTCGCCCAGCTTGGCTCGCGCTATGAAACGAATCGAGGACCTGAATGCAATAGCCTGACTGCGCGGTGCAGCCTTGGGTTTCGTGACACGTCGCCACATTCAAACGCAAACGGCGCCCCGCAGGGCGCCGTTTGTCATCCGGTCAGGCCGAAATCAGGCGGCCTTGACCTTCAGGCGCCAGGCGTGCAGCAGCGGCTCGGTGTAGCCGCTCGGCTGTTCCTTGCCCTTGAAGACCAGGTCCAGCGCGGCCTGGTAGGCGGCGCCGTTGGGGTTGGCGACCAGGCTTTTGTAGGCGGCGTCACCGGCGTTCTGCTGGTCGACCTTGGCGGCCATGCGGGCGAAGGTGTCGCGCACCTGGGCTTCGGTCACCACGCCGTGCAGCAGCCAGTTGCAGATGTGCTGGCTGGAGATGCGCAGGGTGGCGCGGTCTTCCATCAGGCCGACGTCGTTGATGTCGGGCACCTTGGAGCAGCCCACGCCCTGATCGACCCAGCGCACCACGTAGCCGAGGATGCCCTGGACGTTGTTGTCGATTTCCTTCTGGCGGTCCTCGGCGCTCCACTCGGCCTTGGCGACCACGGGAATCGTCAGCAGGTCGTTGACCAGCTTGGCGGTGATCTCCGGGTTGGCCGCGTCGCCGCTGGCTTCGATGCCCTGCTGCACCTCGGCCACGCTGACCTGGTGGTAGTGCAGTGCGTGCAGCGTGGCGGCGGTGGGGCTGGGCGTCCAGGCGGTGTTGGCACCGGCCTTGGGGTGGCCGATCTTCTGCTTGAGCATCTCGGCCATCAGGTCCGGCATGGCCCACATGCCCTTGCCGATCTGGGCGCGGCCGCGCAGGCCGCAGGCCAGGCCGATCAGCACGTTGCGGCGCTCGTAGGCGGCGATCCAGGCGCTGTTCTTGATGTCGCCCTTGCGCATCATCGGGCCGGCCCACATGGCGGTGTGCATCTCGTCGCCGGTGCGGTCGAGGAAGCCGGTGTTGATGAAGGCCACGCGGCTGGCGGCGGCGGCGATGCAGGCCTTGAGGTTGACGCTGGTGCGGCGCTCCTCGTCCATGATGCCCAGCTTGACGGTGCTGTCGGGCAGGCCGAGCAGCTGCTCGACGCGGCCGAACAGTTCGCTGGCGAAGGCCACTTCGGCCGGGCCGTGCATCTTCGGCTTGACGATGTAGACGCTGCCGCGGCGCGAGTTGCGGATGGCCTCGTCCCCGATGCGGCCATGGCCCTGCAGGTCGTGCAGCGCGATGGTGGTGGTGACCACCGCGTCCAGGATGCCTTCCGGAATTTCCTTGCCCTCGGCGCCCCAGAGGATGGCCGGGTTGGTCATCAGGTGGCCGACGTTGCGCACGAACATCAGGCTGCGGCCGTGCAGGCGCACCTCACCCGAGCCGTTGGGCGCGGAGTAGCGGCGGTCCGGGTTGAGGCTGCGGGTGAAGGTCTTGCCGCCCTTGGCCACTTCCTCGGTCAGCGTGCCCTTCTGGATGCCCAGCCAGTTGCTGTAGCCCAGCACCTTGTCTTCGGCGTCCACCGCGGCGACGGAGTCTTCCAGGTCCAGGATGGTGGACAGGGCCGATTCCAGCACCAGGTCGGCCACGCCGGCGGCGTCGCTGGCACCGATCGGGGTGCTGCGGTCGATGCGCACCTCCACATGCAGGCCGTTGTGCGCCAGCAGGATGGACGTGGGGGCGGCGGCGTCGCCCTGGTAGCCGGTGAACTGGGCCGGGTTCGTCAGGCCGGTGACCATGCCGCCGCTGAGCTTGACGACCAGCTGGCCGGCCTCGACGGCGTAGCCGGTGGCCTGGCTGTGGCTGGCGCTGACCAGCGGCGCGGCCTCGTCCAGGAACTTGCGGGCAAAGGCGATGACCTTGGCGCCGCGCGCCGGGTTGTAGCCACCGCTCTTCTCGGCGCCGCCTTCTTCGGAGATCGCGTCGGTTCCGTACAGCGCGTCGTACAGCGAGCCCCAGCGGGCGTTGGCGGCGTTGAGCGCGTAGCGGGCGTTCATGATCGGCACCACCAGCTGCGGGCCGGCCTGCAGGGCCAGCTCGGCGTCGACGTTGGCGGTGGTGGCCTGCACCTCGGCGGGGGTGTCCACCAGGTAGCCGATCGACTTCAGGAAGGCCTGGTAGGCCGGCATGTCAGCGATCGGGCCGGGGTTCGCCTTGTGCCAGGCGTCCATCTCCAGCTGGATGCGGTCGCGCTCGGCCAGCAGGGCGGCGTTCTTCGGCGCCAGGTCGGCGACGATGCGGTCAAAGCCCGCCCAGAAGGTGGCGGAGGCGATGCCGGTGCCGGGCAGCACCTGGTCCTCGATGAAGCGGAAGAGCTCGGTGGCGACCTGCAGGCCGTGGATCTGGGTGCGTGCGCTCATGGGGCGGACTCCGGGTGAGACGAAGGGTGGAATGAAACGGGAACGGAGGGGGGACGAAGCGAGGCGAGGGGCTCAGGCCGGGAAGAACTCCAGCACCTCGCGCAGGCTGCCGCCGATGCGGCTGGGCTCGGCGCCCAGCTGCTCCAGCGGGGCGCCGGCGCGGTTGACCCACAGGGTGGTGAAGCCGTACCAGGTGGCGCCGATGGCGTCCCAGCCGTTGCTGGAGACGAACAGGATCTGCTTGGCCGGCAGGCCCAGCGCGGCGGGGCCAAGGGCGTAGGCGCGCGGGTCGGTCTTGAAGGCGCGGGCGGGCTCGACGCTGAGAACATGGTCCAGCAGCGGGCCCAGGCCGGCGCTCTTGACGGCCACATCCAGCATCGCCGGGTCGCCGTTGCTGAGGATGCCGGTGGTCACGCCGCGCTCGCGCAGGGTCTGCAGCACCGCGCGCACCTCGGGGAAGGCCGACAGCGCGCGGTATTGGTTCATCAGCCGCAGCTCGCTGTCGGCCGCTAGCTTCAGGCCGAGCCGGGCGCAGGCGAAGCGCAGCGCGTCGCGGGTGAGGTCCCAGAAGGGGCGGTAGCGGCTGCCGTCGGGCGCGCTCATGGTCAGCAGCCGGGTGTACTCGATCTGCTTGTCGCGCCAGAGCAGCGACAGGGCCTCGCCGCGGCCGGGAAAGAGCTGCTCGGCGGTGAGCGCCACGCTGTAGACGTCGAACAGCGTGCCGTAGGCGTCGAACAGCACCGCGTGCGGCGCCGGGGCGCTGGGGCTGGCGGGGGCGGTTCGGGGAGCCTGGGTCTTGTCCATGCCGTCACTGTATTCGATACAGAACGACGGATTAATCACCGTGGAGTGGATTGATTCGTGACCTGGGTGCACGAATCAAGGCGACGATCGGGCGATCAGGGGCTCAGGCGCGCAGGTCGTCGATCACCGAGCGGGTGCAGGCCCGCCAGGCCAGCAGGCTGGCGCCCAGCGCGCAGGCCAGCAGCAGGCCGGCGGGCAGCTGCAGGTCGGCCCAGACCGGGCGCAGCGCCAGGCTCAGGCCGGTGGCGCGGTGCACCGCCTGCTGCGCGAGTTGGCTCATCGCCCAGGCCAGCGGCAGCGCCAGCGCGCAGGCCCGCAGCGCCACGCCCATGCCCAGCAGCCAGCCGAGCGCGAAGAGGTAGCGCCGCGGCGCGCCAAGCGCGCGCAGGGCGGCGTAGGCCTGGCGCCGCGTGGCCAGCAGCACCGCCACGGTGAGCAGCCCGGCGCCGAACACCAGGGCCTGGGTGCCGGCGGAGAGCGCCTCGACCAGCCGGCGCGCGTCGCCCAGGGTGTCGGCCAGCTCGGCCAGCACCTCGGCGGGGAAGACGGCCATCAGCCCGCCGCTGCGCCAGCGCTGGCGCAGGCGGTAGGCGTCCGCCACGCTGCGGGGCTGCACCGCCAGCACGGGCACCTGCTGCGCCAGATGCGGCGCGCTGGTGTCCGGCCGGGCGGCGCCGTGACTGACATCGTGGCCCATGGCGTGGGCGGCCCAGAGCTGCTCGATGGGCAGCAGCACCGCCCGGTCCCAGGGCCCGCCGGTGGCCTGCAGGCGGCCGACCACGCGCAGCGGGGCGGCGTGCGTCTCGGCCGGGTCCGCCGTGTCGTCACCGCCGGTCTGTGGGGCGCCGTGGGCCAGCTTGACCTCGGCACCCAGGGCCAGCGTCACCTCGGCGCCGACCACCGCCTCGCCCGGGGCGCGGAAGGCCTGCCCCTCGGCGAGGGCAAAGCCGCGCGGGCCGGTGAAGATCGCCGCCGACGTGCCCACCACCGGCCAGGGCCCCACCGCATCGCCGCCGGCCAGCGGGATGAGCTGGGCCACGCCGGGGTCACGGGCGAGCTCGTCCCAGACCGGGGGCGGCAGCAGGGGCAGGGCCTGCGGCTGCAGGTAGACGCTGCTGAGCACCAGCTGGGTGGGGCTGCCGGCCACGCCCACCAGGAGGTCGAAGCGCTGCGCGCTGCGCGCGCCTGCCTCGCGCAGGCCGCGCTCGACCCAGCCGACCGACAGCGCGAAGGCCAGCGCCGTGGCCAGCAGCAGGGCGACGCCCCAGAAGGCGCCGCGCTGGCTGCGCCATTCGGCCGACGCGAGGGTCCAGGGATTCATGGTCCGGCCTCCGCAGCGGCGGGCGCGGGGGCGCCACCGAGCGTGAGCCGCCGCTCGAAGCGCGCGGCGATCGCCGGGTCGTGCGTGGCCAGCAGCAGGGCGCTGCCCTGCTCGGCGCAGAGCGTTTGCAGCAGCGCGCAGGCGGCCAGGGCGTGGTCGCGGTCGAGGCTGGCGGTGGGCTCGTCGGCCAGCAGCAGCCGGGGCGAGCGCGCCAGGGCCCGCACCAGGGCGACGCGCTGCTGCTCGCCGCGCGAGAGGCGGCCGCAGCGCGTGCCCTCG
>Ga0228698_1000233_pt1 | contig 48119 bp, 44 predicted proteins | sample McNCre117_Aug_MG_FD_178015 | JGI IMG/M metagenome (GOLD analysis project Ga0228698, IMG submission 178015) | Freshwater microbial communities from McNutts Creek, Athens, Georgia, United States - 1-17_Aug_MG | ecosystem: Environmental > Aquatic > Freshwater > Creek | place: USA: Georgia... | reverse complement strand
CAGTCGGATGTCGGCATCGTATTCGGCCTTGAGGCGGTGCTGCACCACTTCGAACTGCAACTGGCCGACTGCACCGAGCAACATATTGCCGCCCATTTCGGGCTTGAATACCTGAATCGCGCCTTCCTCTCCCAGCTGTGCCAAGCCTTGTTGAAGCTGCTTGGTGCGGAGTGGGTTTTTTAACACCACGGTCATGAACATTTCGGGCGCAAAAAATGGCAGTCCAGTGTACTGAAGGTTGACCGAGCCATCGGTAATCGTGTCTCCCAACTGCACGCCGCCATGCGTGGTAAAGCCCACGATGTCGCCGGCATAGGCCTCTTCCACTGCCTCACGGCGCTGGCTCATAAAGGTCACCACGCTGGTGGGGCGCAGTTCCTTGGCGGTGCGCATCACCTTGAGTTTCATGCCCGGTGTGTATTTGCCCGAGGCCATGCGCACAAAGGCAATGCGGTCGCGGTGGTTGGCGTCCATATTCGCCTGCACCTTGAACACCACACCACTGAAGGCGCTGTCCTCGGGCTGTACTTCGCGCACCACGGGTTGGCGGTTGACAACGCTGGTGCTGGTGCGGCTTTGCGGCGCCGGGGCCAGATCGACCAGGGCATCCAGCACTTCCATCACACCAAAATTGTTCACGCCCGAGCCAAAAAATACGGGCGTTTGCTTGCCCGCCAGGAACGCTTCACGATCCCACGCGGGAGAGGCGCCGGTGGCCAGCTCCATGCTTTCCATGGCGGTGGACCATTCGTGACCAAAGCGGTGTTCCAGCGCGGCGGCGTTGTCCAGCGGCACCGTGTCAAAGTCTTGTGGGCGGCGCTCGCTGCCGCTTTCAAACACGGTCATGGCCTGGGTCCGCAAATTGACAATGCCGCCGAACGACTTGCCCTGTCCGACCGGCCACGTCATGGGCACGCATGGCATGCCGAGTTCACGTTCAATCTCGTCCAGGATGTCGAGCGGCTCGCGCACCTCCCGGTCCATTTTGTTGACGAAGGTGATGATGGGCGTGTCGCGTTGCCGGCAGACTTCAATCAGGCGCCGTGTTTGGGCTTCCACCCCGTTGGCAGCGTCAATCACCATCAGCGCCGAGTCGACGGCCGTTAACACCCGGTAGGTGTCTTCCGAGAAGTCTTTGTGGCCCGGTGTGTCCAACAGATTGATGACGTGCTCGCGGTAGACCATCTGCATCACCGAGGACGCCACCGAAATGCCTCGCTGCTTTTCAATTTCCATCCAGTCCGAGGTGGCGTGGCGGCTGGCTTTGCGCGCCTTCACCGATCCGGCAATCTGGATTGCGCCCGAAAACAGCAGCAGTTTTTCAGTCAGCGTTGTTTTACCGGCGTCCGGGTGGGAAATGATGGCAAAGGTGCGCCGGCGGCGCGTTTCTGGAGCAAAGGACACAGGGGGGTTCCGAGAAGCAATGCGTGCAAATTGCACAAAGTCGTGATTTTAAGTGCCCCGCCGCGCACGCGTCTGGCGGCTTTTCATGCCGACCTTTATAATTCGGCTTTTCCGAGGAGCGATGCAGTTCACAACGGTGTGAACGAGGCTCGGAACCGAGGGGTGCCGCTGTGCAGTGCCCCTCGCAACAACGGCGCTCACCCACTGCACATGTCGGGTGAGCCCTGCGCGCTAGCGTAAATTTCCTTGGCTCAATGGCCCGGCTGGTCGGTGGCAACCCAACCATCACTGGAGTGAACCATGAGCGAAATCAAGCCTGTTAAGTCTGTTAAAGCCACCAAGCCTGTCAAGACAGTTGCCCCTGCGGCTGTGCCAGATTACAAAATTGCCGATCTGAGCTTGGCCGATTGGGGGCGCAAAGAGCTCACGATTGCGGAAACCGAAATGCCCGGTCTGATGGCCATTCGCGAAGAGTTCGCCAAGGCCCAGCCATTGAAGGGCGCACGTATCACCGGATCCCTGCACATGACCATTCAGACTGGTGTGCTGGTCGAAACCCTGCAAGCGCTCGGCGCCGAAGTGCGTTGGGCCTCCTGCAATATTTTCTCCACCCAAGACCATGCTGCCGCCGCATTGGTCGCCAAAGGCACGCCCGTGTTTGCCTACAAAGGCGAGTCCTTGGAAGACTACTGGGATTACACCCATCGCATTTTTGAATTCGGACCCAAAGGCAGCAAAACCGAAGGCCCGAACATGATTTTGGACGATGGCGGTGATGCCACCTTGCTGATGCACCTCGGTGCCCGTGCAGAAAAAGACCTGAAGGTTTTGGCCAAGCCAGGCAGCGAAGAAGAGGTCTGCTTGTTTAACAGCATCAAGGCCAAGCTCAAAGTCGATCCCACTTGGTACAGCCGCCGCTTGAAGGCCATCATCGGTGTGACCGAAGAAACCACCACCGGTGTGTTGCGCCTCAACGAAATGTCGGAGAAGGGCACGCTGGCCTTCCGTGCCATTAACGTCAACGACTCCGTTACCAAGAGCAAGTTCGATAACCTGTACGGTTGCCGTGAGTCGCTGGTGGATGCCATCAAGCGCGCCACCGATGTCATGGTTGCTGGCAAAGTCGCTGTAGTGGCCGGTTATGGCGACGTCGGCAAGGGGTCGGCCCAAGCCTTGCGCGCCTTGAGTGCCCAAGTTTGGGTGACGGAAGTCGACCCGATCAACGCTTTGCAAGCCGCGATGGAAGGCTACAAAGTGGTAACCATGGAATATGCCGCCGACAAGGCCGACATTTTTGTCAGCGCCACGGGCAACAAAAACGTGATTACGTACAAGCATATGGCGGCCATGAAAGACCAGGCCATTGTTTGCAATATTGGCCACTTTGACAATGAAATCGACGTTGCTTCGCTCGAGAAGCTGAAGTGGGAAGAAATCAAACCCCAAGTGGACCACGTGATTTTCCCGGCCAAGGGCAAAACCCCTTCCAAACGCATTATCTTGCTGGCCAAGGGCCGCTTGGTGAATCTGGGTTGTGGCACCGGCCACCCGAGTTTCGTCATGTCGTCCAGCTTTGCCAACCAGACCATTGCCCAAATTGAGCTGTTCACCAAGCCCAAGGAGTACAAGGCCGGCCAGGTTTATGTGTTGCCCAAGCACCTCGATGAAAAAGTCGCCCGCTTGCACCTGAAGAAGGTTGGCGCACAGCTGACCGAGCTGACCGACGAGCAAGCAGCATACATTGGCGTGTCGAAAAACGGCCCGTACAAGAAAGACACTTACCGTTATTAAGACCGATGCGTATTGACCAACTATTGGTGCAGCGCGGCCTAGCCAGCACCCGATCCCAAGCCCAACGATTGATAGCCGATGGCGTTGAGTGGCGCTTGGTGGAGGGCTGGCGGCGGGTTGCCAAGAATGGCGACGAAGTCAATCCCGACGCCGAGTTGCGACTGCTCAATGATGCCGAGGCCCGCTATGTTTCGCGCGGTGGGCTGAAGCTTGAGTTCGCGCTGAAACACGTTGGTTTGTCGGTGGACGGCAAAGCCTGCTTGGACGTCGGCCAATCCACTGGAGGCTTCACCGATTGCTTATTGCAACACGGTGCGGCCACGGTGGTCGGCGTCGATGTGGGCAGCGCCCAGCTGCATCCCGCTCTGCGCAGTGATCCACGCGTATTGTGTGTCGAGAAAGTCAATGCCCGGGCGCTGACTGAGGATGATATTCATATGGCGTATGCCGGCAGCATGGGGGAGGACGGCCCGTTTGAGGCGGAGTCCGGTCCCTTGCGCCTGGGCGGTGCCGATGGCCACGAAGACTGGGATTTTGCCGCCGATCCTGAGGCTGAAGATGACAGCGATGCCGACTTTGACGGCGCATCCGGCAGCGCAGTGGCAGACGCCTTTGCAGAGTCGGAATTCAGCACTGCTTTTGACGTGGTGGTGGCCGATCTGTCGTTTATTTCGCAAACCTTGGTGTTGCCGGCTGCCGTCCCCATGCTTAAACCGGGGGGCACTCTGCTGACCTTGGTTAAGCCGCAGTTTGAATTGCAGCCTGGCCAGGTGGGCAAGGGCGGTATCGTACGCGATCCCGACATGTATGCCGTGGTGGAATCCCGCTTGCGCCAGTGCTGTGCCGACCTGGGGCTGGTCGTGACACACTGGTTTGACTCGCCGATCGCGGGTGGCGATGGCAACCGGGAATTTTTTATTTGTGCGACCAAACCCGCCCATGGTTGAAGAGGAATGTCTGTATGTTGAAGTCTGAGCGCCCCCTGGTCAGCCTGGAGTTTTTTCCGGCCAAGACCGCTGAGAGTGCCGAAAAACTGCGTGCTACACGCCAGGCCCTGTACCCTTTAGAACCCGAGTTTTGTTCGGTGACCTTTGGTGCCGGCGGTAGTACCCAGGATGGCACCTTTGGCGCCGTACGCGAAATCTTGTCCGAAGGGGTGGACGCCGCTTCGCATTTTTCCTGCATCGGTGCCACCCGTGACGTGGTGCGCACCCAGCTGGCAGCCTTGCGTGCCATGGGCGTGCGCCGTTTGGTTGCTTTGCGCGGCGATTTGCCAAGTGGTTACGGTGGCAGCGGCGATTTTCGCTATGCCAGTGATCTGGTGGCATTTATCCGTGAAGAGACAGGCGATCATTTCCATATTGAAGTCGCAGCCTACCCGGAAACCCACCCCCAGGCGCGTTCGCCACGGGCCGATTTGGAGGCCTTTGCAGCCAAAGTACAGGCCGGTGCCAACTCGGCCATTACCCAGTACTTTTACAACGCCGATGCCTACTTCCGTTTTCTGGAAGAGGTCGATGCCATGGGGCTCGCGGTGCCCGTGATTCCTGGCATCATGCCCATCACCAATTGCACCCAGTTGCTGCGGTTTTCTGAAATGTGCGGCGCTGAAATTCCGCGCTGGATTCGCTTGCGCTTGCAAAGCTTCGGCGATGACACGGCCTCGATCAAAGCGTTTGGCCTGGATGTGGTGACCGATCTGTGCGATCAGTTGCTGGCCGGTGGCGCGCCAGCCTTGCACTTCTACACCATGAACCAGGCTGCGCCCACCCTGGCATTGTGTGAGCGACTGGAGTTATTGCCGCCTCAGTGACCGCCGTGTTCCAGGGTGAAGCTGGCGTTGTTGTCCTGGCCGAGTAACTTCACCAGTTGCGGCAGCGCCGGCTCTAGCAAGGCTCGCAGGGTGTGCGGCGGGTTAATCAGGAACATGCCGCTGGCAGGCAAGCCGGGGCGTTGCACTTCGCCCTCGCTGTCTGTCGTGAGTTTGCTGTTTTTCACGGTCAGTGTCGCGTGCAACCAGGGCTTGCCGGCTTTGTTTGCCAGGGTTTTCAGCTTTTTGGGTAGATCATGGGCTTCCGGGCGCGGAATAATCGGGTACCAAACCGCATAGGTGCCGGTCGCAAAGCGCAGCATGGCATCGCTGATCATGGTGTGCACCCGCACGTAATCGTGTTTGATTTCGTAGCTCGGGTCGCACAGCACCAAGGCCCGGCGCGAAGGCGGTGGCAAAAACTTTTTGAGACCTTCGAAACCGTCTTCACGTAGCACTGCAACCTGCCGCCCGGCATCCAGCTGTGCCATATTGGCGCTCAGATTCTTGGCGTCAGTGGGGTGGAGCTCAAATAGCTTGAGCTTGTCACGGTCGTTTAGCAACTGCTGTGTGATGAATGGCGAGCCAGGGTAAACGTTCCAGGCGCCACCGGAATTAAAGCCCGCTACAAGCGCTACATAATCTTGAATGGCCGGCGCCAGCTTGACGCCGCCCGACTGCGCCACCAGTTTCAGAAAACCCTCGGCGGCTTCTGCGCTGGTCTTGGCGTAATCGCCGTCGAGCCGGTAGAGGCCCGCCCCCGCATGGGTGTCAAAGACGTTTAACGCCTTTTCTTTTTGCGTCATATAGCGCAAAACGGCCAGCAGGACCATGTGTTTGAGGACGTCGGCGTGGTTGCCGGCGTGGAATGCGTGACGATAACTAAACATGGTCCGATGGTAACCGTTTGCCTTGCATCTAGCCAAATGCGTCAGAGTTTCATATAATGGCGGGCTTCGCAGCGCTTTTGTGGTTCCGCGGCGAAGCCAGGGTGTTTCCCAGCAATGTTGGATGCGCCCTGAACACCACCTAAGAGAGTCCCATCGCTGGGCAACCTTGTGCTTCGTTTAGATGCCTTGTGCTGCTTGGAGAACAAGAAGGAACACCGACCGTGGAAAAGAGCCCGCCAAACCTGTCTTTAATAAAGAGAAATTCATGTCTACTTTCAGCGCAAAACCCGCTGAGGTCGTGCACGAATGGTTTGTGATTGACGCGACCGACAAGGTCCTCGGACGAGTAGCCAGCGAAGTTGCTCTCCGTTTGCGCGGCAAACACAAGGCCATTTATACGCCTCACGTCGATACCGGTGACTTCATCGTTGTTGTGAATGCAGCCCAGCTGCGTGTCACCGGCGCCAAGTCCCTGGACAAGGTCTACTACCGTCATTCGGGTTACCCCGGCGGTATTACGGCCACCAACTTCCGTGACATGCAGTCCAAGCACCCTGGCCGCGCTTTGGAAAAAGCCGTCAAAGGCATGCTGCCCAAGGGTCCCCTGGGCTACGCCATGATCAAGAAGCTCAAGGTGTACGGTGGTGCTGAGCACCCGCACACTGCCCAGCAACCCAAAGTGTTGGATATCTAAGGAGCTGCCATGATTGGTGAATGGAATAATGGCACCGGCCGTCGCAAATCCAGCGTCGCCCGCGTGTTTCTGAAAAAAGGCACAGGCAAGATCACAGTCAACGGCAAGGACATTGAACAGTTCTTTGGCCGTCAAACTTCGATCATGATCTGCAAGCAACCACTGATGCTGACCAACCACGCTGAATCGTTTGACATTATGGTCAACGTGGCAGGCGGCGGTGAGTCGGGTCAAGCCGGTGCAACCCGCCACGGCATTACCCGCGCTTTGATCGACTACGACGCAACGCTGAAATCGGCACTGAGCCAAGCTGGCTTCGTGACCCGTGACGCGCGTGAAGTCGAGCGTAAGAAGGTCGGCTTCCACGGCGCCCGCCGTCGCAAACAGTTCTCCAAGCGTTAATTCGCCAGAAGAACCGGCTTGGCAACATTTCGTTGCCAAAACAGCAGCCACAGGAATACCTATTCCTGTGGCTGTTTTACTTTGGGCTGCTAGACTCCGCCTTCCATGAGATTCCGACTGCTTCGCCGCCGGCTAACAATCAGTGCGCCCCGCATGGCGGTGCGCAGCGCCTTGCCGTGGCCCTTCCGCTGGATTGTGCTGGCATTGGCCTTGGGTTTTTGCGGTGCCATTGCGTTGTGGGCATTTGAGTTTGGTCGGGATATTGCTGGCTTGGACCACGGTGTAAGAGAGGATGTTGCGCGCATGCAAGCGGCGCTCGATCAAGCGCAGGCCGAGCTGAATAAATTGCGCGATGAGCGGGACCAGGCGCAATCAATCGCCAACACCGCCGGAACGCTGGTTACCTCTGAGAAGGCGGCGCAGGAAAAACTGGCGCAACAGGTCAAGCAGCTGGAGGCCGACAATCAGGTTTTGCGCGATGATTTAGGTTTTTTTGAGAAGCTGATTCCCACCTCGGGCACCGATGGCGTTGCGATACGCGGCTTGCAGGCGGAAATGCAAAATGGCAAGCAATTGCACTGGCAGGTTCTGGTTATTCAGGCCAATCGAAATGCAGCGGACTTTTCTGGTCGTGTCGAACTGACTTTCTCCGGCATGCTCAATGGCAAACCGTGGACCGCGGCATTACCCGCCGGGCCGCAGTCTATTAAAGTAAAGCAATATGGTCGTTTGGAAGGGCTGTTTGATGTGCCAGCACAGGTTGTGGTGAAAAGTGTCACGGCCCGCCTGCTCGACGGCAATGCCGTGCGGGCCACGCAATCGGTCAAGTTATAAATTAAATCAGGTGCCCCATGTTCAACAAAAAGAAGCAACCGCTATTGAAAACGCTGATCGCAGAGGGAACGCAGATTCTGGGCGATGTGGCATTCACGGACGGTATGCGCATCGACGGTGCGGTGAAGGGCTGTTTGTGTGCGGATCCCGCTATGCCGAGTATTTTGGTGATATCCGAGACCGGTAGTGTCGAAGGAGAAATTAAGGCCGACCACATCGTGATTAATGGTGCCGTTAAAGGCCCGGTGCATGCCCGTCACATGTTGGAATTGCAGCCCAAAGCGCGGATTGAGGGTGACGTTGAGTATGCTTTACTAGAGATGCACCAGGGTGCCCTGATTGCCGGTCAGCTGAGCCCGATACTGGGGGAAGAAGAAAAGCCCACGCTGAAGCTTGCGGCAAATAACCAGTGATCTGAATTCCCGACGAAATTGCTGTACTATTGCGGCATTCACGTTTTGATCGGAGATTCATATGAGCGCAGTTGCAGAGCAGGCCGTGGTTGCCCCCACTGAAATGCCGGCACCCATTGTGTTTACAGACAGTGCCGCAGCCAAGGTTGCAGATCTGATAGCCGAGGAAGGCAATCCAGATCTGAAGTTGCGGGTGTTCGTCCAGGGGGGCGGTTGTTCTGGTTTTCAGTACGGTTTCACGTTCGACGAAATCACCAACGAAGACGATACCACCATGACCAAAAATGGTGTCTCTTTGCTGATTGATGCCATGAGCTACCAATACCTCGTTGGTGCCGAGATCGATTACAAGGAAGACCTGCAAGGTGCCCAGTTTGTGATCAAAAATCCCAACGCGACCACCACCTGCGGTTGCGGTTCGTCGTTCTCTACCTGATCACATCGGGCCGGCTGATCAGCGCGGGTACAGGGCACCCAATATCCTGCTTCCGCGCGCGCCGGTCACGGATGCACGGTTCCCTGGCAAGCCCAGTACGCATTGGCGTGCCAACCATGCAAATGCACTGGCTTCCACTTGCAAGGGCGGCAGGCCGAGTGCGCCGGATTCCATTACCTTGCATTCGGGTAGCAATGCTTGCAGGCGCAGCATCAAGTGGCGGTTATAGGCCCCACCACCGCAAACAATCAGGCGGACACTGCCGCTGGCCCAGCGCTTGGCGCTGTCGGCGCAGCAACGCGCGGTCAGTTCTGTGAGCGTGGCTTGTACGTCGACCGGTGCCAAGTTCTCATAGGACGCCAGCCGTGCGTGTAGCCACTCGGTGTTAAACAGGTCGCGTCCGGTGCTCTTGGGGGCATCTTGCTGAAAGTATGCATCGCTTAAAAGTTCCGCCAGCAAAGCGCCATGAACGCTGCCCTGGGCAGCCCATTGGCCGCCGTTATCGTATGCGGCTCCGGTATGGCGATGGCACCAAGCATCCATGAGTGCATTGCCGGGGCCGCAGTCGAATCCCAGCAGGCCCGATGTCGTGACCGGCTCGGTACCTGCGCCAGGGTGCAGCACGGTCATATTGGAAATCCCTCCAATATTCAAGACCGCGTTGATTCCGGTCAGGCCACCGAACACATCAAGGTGAAAAGGCGGGACCAGGGGCGCGCCTTGTCCGCCGGCGGCAACGTCCCGGCTGCGGAAGTCCGCAACCACATCAATGCCTGTGAGTTCGGCCAACAGCGCCGGTTGGTTCAGCTGCAATGTATAACCGGTGCCGTCAAATGCCCCGGGTCGATGGCGCACGGTTTGTCCGTGCGCTCCAATTGCCTGTACCGCTTCGGGTCGGCAAGCGGAATCGCGCAGCAAGGCCTGTGTTACGTCGGCATAGCAGCGAACCAGTGCGTTGCCTGCCAGCGCGGCCCGGTGCAGTTCATTCGGCCCGGCGCTGTTCAGTTCCAGCAGGTTTTCACGCAAAGCCACAGGGAATGCCCTGCTGGCGGCTGCTACAACGCGCAGTCGCGTTCCACTGAAATCGGCCAGTACGCCGTCCACGCCATCCAGTGACGTGCCCGACATCAGGCCAATGTAAAGCGTGGACTGCAAATGGATCCTGCGCTTATTCAATGTCGCCGGCGCGGCTTGGGCCTTGCGTCGCGGCAGCAAACTGCGCACGCACCTGTGCCGCCGCTTGGTTGAACAGTCCGCGATAAGCCGCTGCTATGGGTTGCTGTTCGCTTTTGCGCGCGATCGTGGTGGGGTCGCGGTGTACGCCGTTAACCCGGAATTCAAAGTGCAAATGGGGGCCTGTGGCCCATCCGGTGGCGCCGACCAACCCTACGGTGTCGCCTTGTTTGACAGGCTGACCTTGGCGCACATTAATGCGGCTCAAGTGCCCATAGACGGTTTCGTAGTGATTGGCGTGCTGCACGATCACGATGTTGCCGAAGCCAGTTTGGACGCCGGCAAATTCAACCACGCCATCCCCCACACTGCGCACCGGGGTTCCGGTGGCCGCCGCATAGTCAATGCCCAGATGGGCTGTCCAGATCTTCAAGATCGGATGAAAACGCATTTGAAAGCCGCTGGTAATACGCGAAAACTGCAGCGGAGATGCCAGAAACGCCCGGTGCAAGCTTTCTCCCGCCAGGGTGTAATAACCACCTTTGGTGAGGCTGTGTGAGGCGCCGGACGTCGACGCCGCACCGGTCGAGTTGGGTTCCTGGAACCACATGGCCTGGAACGACTTGCCATCGTTTACGAACTCGGTGCTCAGCACCCGGCCGGCGCGCAGGGGCTCGCCGTCGCCCTCGAGTGTTTCATAGACGACGGTAAACCGATCTCCCTTGCGCAGTGCGCGTTGGAAGTCAATGTCACCCGAGAAGATTTCGGCCATCTGGAGCGCCACGGCATCCGGCACCCGCGCAGCATCGGTGGCCGCAAAAAGCGAAGAGGCAATCAGTCCGCTCGCCAGTCGGGAGCTGGCAGTCATTGGCAAGGTTTCCAGGCGCGAAACAAATCCAGCAGGCGTGCGCTCTACCGTCAGGCGCTTGAACATACCGTCATCGTCTGGACTCCAGCGCCCCTGGAGTTTCAGCAAGGTGTTGCTGGCACTGGCCTCTGCCGTGATGTTGCGCCCGGCGTGGCCCAACAGGTTTTGCTGTACCTGGGTTTCTTGTCGCAGGAATTCGGCAGCTTGCGGGTCAAATACGCCCAGGCGTTTGAGCAGTGTTTCGGCGGTGTCGGTACTGCGCGTGGTGTCGGAGCGGTACAGACGCAAGGTCTGTAGACTGTCTACCGGGTTTTCCGAGGTAAGCGACTTCGGCGTGACACTTTCACTGATGTTGCGCACCACCAGGTCTTGCGTGTCATCGGGTAGGTGGGCCACTCCGTAACTGAGGCCGGTGCCGCCCAATAACAGTGCGAACATCGCGGCAACGATTGTTTTGGGGTGGCGGTTAGCCCACGCGATGCCGGCGCGCTGGGTCGTGTGCACCGCATGGGTGGCGCTGTTCAAAAAGCGTATCAAAAAGGGCTCCGAATGGGGATTCCGAACGCGGGGCTGCGCAAGCGGTAGGGCGGGAAGACTAAAATCCAGCCTAAAGCCCTCAGTGAGTTGCACAGAATTGACCTGAGTATAGCCATCTTGTCTTCTCGGGCCAACCAGAAAATCCTTATGAATCAAGCCTCCAGCCCAGAATTTCCCATTACGGATCGTGTTCGTGAAGCCCTTGCGATTACTTTGCGCGGTTGCGAAGAGTTGCTGCCCCAAGAAGATTGGCTGAAAAAGCTGGCGCGCTCGGAGGCCACCGGCAAGCCCCTGCGCATCAAACTGGGTTTGGACCCTACGGCGCCCGATATTCACATTGGCCATACCGTGGTGTTGAACAAGATGCGCCAGTTGCAAGATTTGGGGCATACCGTTATTTTCCTGATCGGCGATTTCACCAGCACGATTGGTGACCCGAGTGGCCGCAACAGCACGCGCCCCCCGCTGACGGCCGAACAGATCAAATTGAATGCCGAAACCTACTACCAGCAAGCCAGTTTGGTATTGGACCCGGCACGCACAGAAATCCGCTACAACAGTGAATGGAGCGACGCACTGGGAGCCCGCGGCATGATTCAGCTGGCGTCCCGTTATACCGTGGCGCGCATGATGGAACGCAACGACTTCCATGACCGTTTCCATGCCGGTACGCCGATTGCCGTGCACGAATTCCTCTATCCCTTGATGCAGGGTTATGACAGCGTTGCCCTTCACAGCGATCTCGAGTTGGGCGGAACCGACCAGAAGTTCAATTTGCTGATGGGGCGTACCTTGCAGGCGGAATATGCCCAAGAGCCGCAGTGCATTCTCACCATGCCGCTGCTCGAGGGGCTGGACGGCGTCGAAAAAATGTCCAAGAGCAAGAACAACTACATCGGGATTTCTGAGGCGCCCAACGATATGTTCGCCAAGGTTCTGAGCATTTCGGACACCCTAATGTGGCGCTGGTACACGCTGCTCAGCTTCCAGAGCATGGCCCAGATTGCATCGCTCAAGGCCGAGGTCGCTGCTGGGCGCAATCCCAAAGATGCGAAGGTCGCATTGGCCAAGGAAATTACCGCGCGCTTCCACTCGGCGGCGGCGGCCGATGCCGCCGAACAGGACTTTATTCTGCGCAGCAAGGGTGGCGTTCCCGATGAAATTGCCGAGCTGGCCTTGCCGTTGGGAGAAGGCGGCGCAGCCCTGGGAATTGGTGCTTTGCTGAAGTCGGCGGGTTTGGCGTCTTCCAGTGGTGAAGGCAACCGCCTGATCGATGGCGGTGGTGTGCGCATCGACAGTCAGGTCGTCAGTGACAAGGGCCTGAAGCTGGGTGCGGGCACGTATGTGTTGCAGGTCGGCAAACGCAAGTTTGCCCGCGTCACGCTGGCCTGAGTCAAGGCATATGCAGGCGGTATTGCAGCGCGTGCGCCGTGCCAATGTGCAGGTGGATGGTGCCGTTGTGGGCGCCATTGGCCGGGGTTTTTTGCTGTTGGTCTGTGCCGAACACGGCGACACCACGGCACACGCCGATCAGTTGCTGTCCAAGGTGCTGAAGCTCCGGGTGTTTCAGGATGCCGCCGGAAAAATGAACCTGAGCCTGCCCGATGTAGACGGCGTAGGAACCGTGGGCGGCTTGTTGGTGGTGAGTCAATTTACCTTGGCTGCAGACACCTCTGGAGGCAACCGCCCGAGTTTTAAAAATGCCGCTGCACCCGACCTTGCGCGGGCACTTTACGACCACTTTGTAGAACGTGCCCGGGCGCTGCATCCGGTTGTTGCCACTGGCATTTTTGCCGCTGACATGCAAGTTGAGCTGGTGAATGACGGGCCCGTAACGATTCCACTGGTAGCGCGTTAGCCGCCAGCGCATCGCCGCGCCGATTGTTAGGCGGGGTCTTCGTAAGGGTTTGCAAAGCCCAGTCCGGCCAGAATTTCTGTTTCATAGGCCTCCATTTCACGCGCGTCAGCCTCAGACGTTTCGTGGTCCCAGCCCTGTGCATGCAGGGCGCCGTGCACGATCAGGTGGGCATAGTGGGCTTGCAGTGGCTTGCCTTGTTCATCGGCTTCCCGTGCGACCACATCGGCGCACAACACCAAGTCAGCCGAAACCACCGGCGACTGGGTGTAGTCAAAGGTCAGCACGTTGGTGGCGTAGTCTTTCTTGCGGTAATCACGGTTCAGACTGCGGCCTTCTTCTTGTCCAACAATGCGCACCGTAATTTCTGCGTCAAGTGCCAAGGCATGGCGAATCCAGCGGGCTACGCTGTGCCGTGGCAATGCTGCGCGATGCAGGGCGGCGTTTTCCAGCTGGCTGAACTGGAGTGACAGCGACAGCGACGGCATCATGGGCGCACCTTGGGTGAACGGGTTTTTGCCAGGCCTTCGCGGGGTAGCTCGGGCGCAGCCTCGGGCAACAGGTTTTCTGCACTGTGCAGGGGTGGCAGGTCGCCGAGACGGGCGGCATCGTAGGCATCGACGATTCGCGCTACCAAGGGGTGGCGCACGATGTCGCTGCTGGTGAGGTGGGTAATGGCAATGCCAGGCACCCTTCGCAGCACGCGCTCTGCGTCCACCAGGCCGCTCAGCTGGGCTTTGGGCAAATCAATTTGGCTGATATCCCCGGTAATGACGGTCTTGGTGCCAAATCCAACCCGTGTCAGAAACATTTTCATCTGCTCGGGCGTGGTGTTCTGCGCTTCGTCGAGGATCACAAACGCATTGTTCAGTGTGCGTCCCCGCATGAATGCCAACGGTGCAATTTCAAGGCTTTGGCGTTCGAATGCCTTGTGAACCTGCTCGTAACCCATCAAGTCATAGAGCGCGTCATAGAGGGGGCGCAGGTAGGGGTCTACTTTCTGGTTCAGGTCGCCCGGCAGGAATCCGAGCCGCTCGCCGGCTTCCACTGCAGGGCGGGTTAGCACAATCCGCTGCACGGCGCTGCGTTGCAGTGCGTCTACCGCTGCAGCCACGGCCAAATAGGTTTTGCCCGTGCCCGCCGGGCCGATTCCGAAAGTGATGTCGAACTCGGCGATATTGTCCAGGTAGAGTGCCTGGTTGCGGCTGCGCGGCTTCAGGTCTGCCCGGCGGGTCGCGAGTGTGGGGCCATCGCTGGCATCGCCCGCACCATCGCCGGTCAGCATCAGTTGCACGGTGCTGGCGGCAATTGGTTTGCCGGCAATCTCATAGAGGGCCTGGAGTAATTCCAGACCCTTTTGCGCACGCACCTTGGGCCCTTCGACTTTGAACTGTTCGTGCCGGTGTGCAATACGGATGTCGAGCGCCAGCGATATGGTGCGCAGGTGCTCGTCAGTGGGGCCGCATAAATTCGACAACCGGGTGTTGTTGAGCGGCGTGAAAGTGTGGCGGAGAATCAAGCGGATAATTCCTTGCGGCGAACTTCTAAACCCGCATGATAGGCACAAAATGATTGGCAAACTGACAGGCACCCTGAGCGACCGCAATCCCCCACAGATTATTGTGGACTGCGGCGGCGTTGGTTACGAGGTGCAAGTGCCCATGAGCACGTTTTACAACCTGCCACCCGATGGCCAGAAAGTCAGCCTTCTGACGCATTTTGTGGTGCGTGAAGATGCACAAATACTCTACGGCTTTGGTACTTCGGCTGAGCGCGCGGTGTTCCGCGAACTGATCAAGATTTCTGGGGTTGGCCCACGCACGGCACTGGCTGTTTTGTCCGGCATGGGCGTAGCCGATTTGTCCCAGGCTGTGACGCTGCAGGATGCCGGGCGTTTGCTGAAGGTGCCGGGGATTGGCAAGAAGACCGCCGAGCGATTGTTGCTGGAGCTCAAAGGCAAGGTTGGCGCCGACATTGGCAGCGCTGGCAGCATTGCAAGCGACAACCAGGGCGATATTTTGCAAGCGCTGCTGGCGTTGGGTTACAGCGACAAAGAGGCTGCATTGGCGGTCAAGGCGCTGCCGTCCGATATCGGTGTCAGCGACGGCATCAAAGTGGCGCTGAAGGCGCTGGCCCGCTGAACGGCGGATCAAGGCTCGCCGCGCACCGGCCGGCCGTTGCTTGGCTGCAGCGGACGGGCATTCATTTCAAACAACTGTGTAAATAGCTGGTATTGGGCCGGGCTTACCGTCAGTGCTTGCGACATGACCAGCCACAACACGTTTTCGGTGCAGGGTGGCTTGCTGAGCGACCCGATGAACTGAAAGTAACGCTGGTCTGCAGGCAGTATTTCATTCACATTGAGCAGCTTGTCCGGGATGTCGACCCGGTCGCCGGTGTCCAGCGGCAAATAGGTCCAAACCGTGTTGACAAATGCATTGGACTCGCCATTTTGCAGCAGCACGACCAAAATAGCCATTTGGCCTTTGTCGCTTTTGTGCAGCAAATGCACCGCCATCGGCAGGCGGTTGCCGTCAATCTGAACTTCTGCCGGTGTGTGGAATTCAATGTCGGTAAGCCGGTAGCGCGTGCCACGAATTTCCAGCGTATTGCCCATAACCGATGCGGGGGCCAGCGTGACAGAAATCGTCCGCCCATCGTTGTAGACCGAGGCGCCAGTGGGGGTGTAGTGAAAATCAATCGCTGCAGCCGGTCCAATCAGGGTGTTGCTGTTTTTGATGGCGATCGGTGCCTGTCGTTTGCCGCTGCTGCACAGGCGAAACTCCGGCTTGAGTTGGGCCCAACTTTGTGGCCCGGTCTCGCCGTTGTATGACCAGCCGCCGTCGGGCCGGGCAGCCGATGGCGACGCCAGGCCGAGGGCCTTGGCGCGTGCCGCCCGAAACGCTGTTGGTGCTCCGGCCAGGGCGCCTTTGCTGTCGTCGCTTGGCGGTTCTTCTGTAAGGACTTTGAGGCGGCGGTTGGATGCGCTGCGGGCAGATGTGCTCGGTTCGGTGCTGACGGCGGCCTGGACCCCATCTTTCCCGCCCACTGTCAATGTTAGTTTTTTGTGTGGGGCGACATTGGTTCCCAGTGCCTCACGCAGTTGGCGCCCAACTTCTTTGGGGTCGGACGCCGATGTGGCATTCACTTCGGCACCGGCTGCACCCAAAGCAGCGGCAGCGAGCCATACGCTGAAAATCAAGCGTTTGCGCGCGCGCCGGGCACAGCGTACAAAGAGAGGTAGTGGTCCAAACAACGCCATCTTTCCATTATCGGCCGGCAGCGTCGGAACTTGAATTGCGTGTGGCTGCGCTGTCGTCAAGTGGCACTATAAAGTGGCGCTATAGTCTGCCCGTGGGCGGCTTAATTTACGCAGCCCAACATTCCTTTACTTCGCTTTACGCTGCCGAATTTGTGAGCATTCAGACTGACGACTTTTCCTCCGCAGCGCCTGCGCGCATGGTGTCTGCGGCACCGGTGTCCCCTGTAGAAGAGGCGCTGGAGCGGGCTTTGCGCCCCAAATTGCTGGACGAGTATGTGGGGCAGGCCAAGGTGCGTGAGCAGTTGGAAATCTTTATTGGTGCTGCCCGCAAACGCGGAGAAGCGCTGGACCATGTGCTGTTGTTTGGTCCGCCGGGCTTGGGTAAAACCACGCTATCGCACATTATTGCGCATGAATTGGGTGTTAACTTGCGCCAAACCAGTGGCCCGGTTCTGGAGAAGCCCAAGGATTTGGCGGCTTTGCTGACCAATCTGGAAAAAAACGACGTCTTGTTTATTGACGAAATCCATCGCCTCTCGCCGGTTGTCGAAGAAATTTTGTATCCGGCATTGGAGGATTACAAAATTGACATCATGATTGGTGAGGGACCAGCGGCGCGCTCCATCAAACTCGATTTGCAGCCATTCACACTGGTTGGCGCCACCACCCGCGCGGGCATGCTCACCAACCCACTCCGCGATCGTTTCGGTATTGTGGCGCGGCTGGAGTTCTACAGTGACCAGGAATTGCTGCGCATTGTTACCCGCAGCGCGGGCTTGATGAATGTGCCCATGGCCGACGATGGTGGGTTTGAAATTGCACGCCGCTCACGTGGCACGCCCCGCATTGCGAATCGCTTGTTGCGGCGGGTGCGTGATTACGCTGAAGTGAAAGGCCAGGGGAAAATAAGTTTGGACATAGCCAACCGTGCGTTGGCCATGTTGGATGTTGACCCACAGGGCTTCGACCTGATGGACCGCAAACTATTGGAGGCGGTGATACATCGCTTCGATGGTGGTCCAGTGGGGCTCGACAACATTGCCGCCAGCATTGGGGAAGAGCGTGAAACGATCGAAGATGTGATTGAGCCCTATCTGATACAGCAGGGATTCTTACAGCGCACGCCACGCGGGCGGCAAGCCACGCTGGCAGCGTATCGCCATTTGGGTGTGACCCCTCCGCAGCAGCGCCACAACGATGGCCCGGCCGACGGACCCTGACTATTTAAAACACCAGACGGCTACCACCATGGCACCTATTTGTCCTCACCCGTTGCGTACATGGATTGCTGCGGTGCTTGTTGCGGGCGTTAGCAGCGTGACAGGCGCCCAAACGCAGCAGGTGTCTAATATTGCAAATGTGCAGGTCGATGTGATGTCGGAGTCCGATTATTTGTCGGATGTCCCAACCGTTATGTCGGTTTCCCGGATAGCGCAAACACTGGACGATACGCCGGGCGCAATGACCATTATTGATCGGGAATTTATCCGGCTTTCGGGTGCCCGCGATGTGGTCAGCTTGTTGGCCTTGGTTCCCGGTTTTCAAAGTACCACCTCGGTCGAAACCGATGCCCCTATGGCAACCTACCATGGTCGAACCGACGACTGGGCGAATCGAATACAGGTGTTGGTGGACGGCCGCTCGGTGTATTCCGGGTTTTTGCAGGGATCGGCCGGTATTGGTTGGAAATCGTTGGCATTGGACGATATCGACCATATTGAAGTTTTGCGCGGGTCCAACTCGGCAACCTACGGTGCCCGTGCATTTCTTGGTGTTGTCAATATCGTTTCACGGGATGTGCGCGAAACCACCGGCGTTGCGGGATCGGTTAGCAACGGCGCAAACGGTATCGACGACCGGGGTGCGCGGCTTGGTTGGCGCTCCGGCGATGCCAGTTACCGGGTCAGTGTCAGCAGCGAGGGCGACGATGGGCTGCGTGGCGCGTTTGGGCGCAGTTATACCGAGCGAGCCAACGTTGCTGCCCATTTCGCGCTCGCGCCTGAAAGTGATTTGGATGTGCGTGTTGGCAGCGTGGGCATGTACGCTGGGCGCGGTACGGTGGGTGATTTCACGGGCAATCCGGCCCGCATGTGGTTTGTTGGCAATCAGTTTGTACAGGCCGATTGGCATCTCGTACAAGACGAGGCAAACGATTTATCGGTTGGTTATTCGCACACCGAAAATCGCAACCGCGACAACTTCCATTACGCGATCAACGACCCCAGCAATCCCTACTACATGGCCGTTGTTGATTTCAGTGGCGACGAAATTGTTGACACCCTGACGTTGCAACGCTCCACCCGGCAAAGCGCTGCGTTGCGTACCGTTGTCGGTTTCGAGTTGCGCCAGGAGAACGATATTTCGGCCTCCCAGTTTGATGGATTTGGTGGCGTAACAAATACCTTTTCTCGCTTTTTTGCCAGTGCCGAATGGCGTCTGGCTGATTCCCTGCTGCTCAATACCGGCGCGCTGGCGGAGCACGATGGTTTGGGGGGCGACTCTATTTCGCCGCGCGCCATGTTGAACTGGCACTTTGCACCCGGCAACACCTTGCGCATGGGGGGCTCTACGGCATTCCGTCCACCGAGCGCGTATGAGAAATATGCCCAGTTGCGCTATTACGATGTGAACGGTGCCAACCCAACACGTTATTACGTACTGAACGACGGCACACTGCAGTCTGAAAAGTTGGTTTCCACCGAGCTGGGTTACTACTACGCGCCGCCGACATCGCATATGAACGCCGATGTCAGGGTCTTTAACGAGCGCATTATCAATGGCATTGCCCATACCGATTCAGGGGATGTGAACCCGACGCCACAGGTTTACGTGAACGCGGAAAATTATCAGATAAATGGACTGGAATGGCAGCTGAACTGGCAACCTTCCGCCAACAACCGGGTATTCTTTAGCCAGACATGGACCCACATTGTTGTTGATTCCTCACTGGACGGGGAAGTCTTGTTTCGTACGGCACACAGTGCGCCAAGTTATGCGTCAAGTTTGATGTTGGCGCACCTGTTCGACTCCGGTTGGCAGGTCTCTGCTAGCTACCAGTCGGCTGACAATGTTGCGCTCAATTCGATTTCCAATAGCCCGTTGTTGGCAAGTTCCCAGCGCACAGATTTGCGTGTTGCTCGGCCGTTTCACATCGGCAAAACCAAAGTGGAAGCGGCGCTGGTGTGTCAAAACCTGAACGTGCCATACCAGGATGGTGACTGGAAGTTCCGGTTTGAGCAGCGCACCATGCTGACCTTGAAATTCGAGCAGTGAGGGCACGGTGAAACGGTTTGTCCGAACCTGCATCAAAGCGCTGCTGCTCGCTCTGGCATTGTGCGGTGCGGCCGCGGTTCAGGCCGAACGCGTTGAGGTGATTGCAAGCGAATCCCTGCCCGCTTTTCGGGAGGCCAGCCAAGCGCTGGTGGATGAATTGGGTCGTTTGGGCGTGCCGCGCTCGGATGTGCGTGCGATGTCGCTAAGCGATGTTGCGCAACACGAAACTGCGTTCGACGACGTCAAGTTGGTCATAACTTTGGGCGCCAAGGCGCTCAGCCAGGTGATGGCGGTGGCGGGCCATCCTCCCGTCGTTGCCGCGCTGATTCCGCGCCAGGGCTTTGAGCGCATTGTTTCGAATGTGGGTAAAAAGGGCAATATGTCTGCCACTGCCGTGTATTTGGATCAGCCATTCGCGCGCCAGTTGAACTTGTTGCGCTTGGTGGCGCCCAATGCGCGTGTTTTGGGGGTCGTATGGGGCCCCGAGTCGCTGGCCCAACGCAGCCAGTTATTGGCCGTTTTGCGCGGCACCGGACTGCAACTCCGCGAGTCCGAAATTGCCGGTGCGGACAGTTTGGTGGCGGGTCTCAAATCAGCGATCAGTGATGCTGACATGTTTTTGGCAGTGCCGGACTCCCAGGTTTTCAATGCTGCAACCATCAGCGATATTTTGATGATGACCTACCGGGCACGTGTGCCGGTATTGGCATTCTCTCCCGCGTACACCAAGGCCGGTGCCATGGCCTCATTGTTTACGTCGCCACAGCAAATCGGTTTTCAGGCGGCCAATATGGCGGTGGCTTACTTGCAATCCGGCAATTTGCCGGCGCCCGACTACCCAGGTGATTATGCGGTTTCGGTGAATGAATATGTGGCCCGCTCAATGGGTTTTAGTTTGGATGCGCAGCGCCTGAGAGTACAGCTGGCAGGGCAGGAGAAAAAGCCATGATGGGTCAGAGCATTCGGGCCCGCATGGCCTATGCAACCTTGCTTCCGGTGGCACTGGTGGTGCTGCTCACCGCAGGGGCGTTTTGGCGTTGGCGGGTGCAGGACCTGGAAGATACCCACCAGCAGCGGATTCATTTGTTGACACATCAATTTTCCATTTATTGTGCCAATGGCTTGTTCGCAGGCAATGTCGTCAGTTTGCAAAATGTGATTTCGGAAATCCAGCGCGAGCCCGATCTGCTGGCGGTTTACGTGTTCGATGAAAATGGCAAAGTCCTGGCGTCGAGTGGCCGCTCCGTTGCCATTTCGGACACCGTGGTGTCCAGTGCCGCCTATGCCGATTCGCGGCGCGATGCTGGCATAGACGTGGTCACCGAGCCGATTCAAACGGTGGTGTTGCCGTTGGACGATTTGTTTTCTCCTGAGCGCACGACATCGCCTGTGCAGTTGGGACGCACGGTGCTGGAGTTTTCACGGGACGGCGTCAATGGGCAAAAGTTGCAGTCGTTTTATGTGGCCTTGGCGATCGGTTTGTTGGGTATGGGTTTGGGGGGCTGGCTGGCTTTTCAGTTGGGCAACGGTGTGGTGTTGCCGATTATTCGGCTCTATCAGATGATCAACCGCATTGGGCGCGGCGACTTCACGGTGAATGAAAACATGGCGCCGAATGACCCGTTGCGCGATTTGCAAGGGTCGTTGAACGTCATGGCACGGCGTCTGGCCTGGGGCCGCGATGAAATGGAAGCCCGGGTCGCTGCGGTCACCCAGGAATTGCGCCAAAAAATGGAGTTGGCGGAAGGTGCCACCCGCGCGAAGTCCAAGTTTCTGGCTTCCGCCAGCCATGATTTGCGGCAACCGGCACACGCCTTGGGCATGTTTGTGGCGCGCCAGCGGCAGCTGCCAATGGACCCGCAAATGCGCCATCTGGTTGACCAGATGGACGTCTCGGTCCAGTCCATGCAAGATTTGCTGGACAGTTTGCTGGATTTGTCACGGCTCGATTCCGGCGCGGTGAGCGTGCGCATGAGCATGGTCAATTTGGACGAGGTGCTCCAGTCCGTGCACAAGCTGGTGGGCACGTTGGCCTCCACCAAAGGCCTGCGTTTGCGGGTTCGCCCAACCCGCTTGTGGGGGCGCAGCGACCTCTTTCTGTTGCAGCGCATGCTGACCAATCTCGCCATGAACGCTGTGCGGTACACGCAAACCGGCACCGTTTTGATTGCCTGCCGTTTGTGCAGCCAAGGGCAACAGGTCCGAATTGAAGTGTCGGACAGTGGCATTGGTATTCCCGCCGAACACCATGAGGACATATTTCAGGAGTTTTATCAGCTGCAAAACTCGGCCGGTGAGCGGGGCTTTGGTATGGGGTTGGGCCTGAATATCGTGCAACGCAGCGCAAGCCTGCTGGGGCACCGGGTCGAGGTGCGCTCCAGCCCGGGTTGTGGTTCGCGTTTTTCAATTGTTTTGGACGCCGCGGTGGCCCAACCCGCGAGCACACCCTCCGCCAATGAGTTCACGGTGCAAGGCTTGGTTGACTTCATGGGCGCGCGGGTGTTGGTGATTGAGGACAATGTGAACGCCCTGCATGCCGTCGGTGGTTTGTTGGAGTCGTGGGGATGCCGGGTTTTTGCAGCGGAATCACAAGGGCAAGCGCTGAACTTGGTGGTAGAAATGGGTGCCCCGGACGTCATCCTCAGCGATTACCAATTGGGATCGGATGGCAGTGGCATCGCCGCCATTGCAGCCGTTCGGAACCAAGTGGGAGTGAAAATTCCAGCTTGTTTGATCAGTGGCGAAACCGATGTGGTTTTGCAAAATCTGGCCCAGGAGGCGGGCCTGCCTTTGATGCACAAGCCGGTTCGCCCTGCCAAGTTGCGCACATTGCTGCGGCGTTTGTTGGCTGAATAAATCAGGAAATTTATGGCTTGCGTTTGGCGCTGGCGTAATGGTCGAGCGAAAGCCCGCCCATGCGGCCTTTGGGGTCACCCAGGCTCGGGCGATTCACGACCATGCCGTATTGTTTGCGCAGCCCTTGTAGTTCCTCGCCGAGATTGGCTGCATTGGCAATTTTGTCCGCGTGCTTCTGCAGCAATTGATGGGCATTTTCCAGTAAACGTGAATTCAGCGTCTCTTGGCCCCGGCGCAGCAACTCCTGTACCGCCGCTGCCGGGTCGCCCGACATGCTGCTGGACAGTCCGGCCTGGGCGTATTGCATTACGGTACTTTGGCATGCACGCAACTGATCGGCATAGGGTGGGTGCCGGCGAACACTGGCGCACAGCAGCTCGGTCAGTGGCCGGTTGCTGCAAAAACGCAGGCCAATGGTGTTGACCAGGGCTTCGTTTTCCTCAAGTTGGATAGTGCGCTCATGAAACAAGGCGAGGACACTGAGAAAGTTGCCCGCTGCCTCAAAGTCAAACAGACTGTCGTTGATTGTTTTTCCTAAAGCACGTACCGCACTGACACATGCATTGAATTGGTTTTGCGCTACCAATCCAATCGCCTCCACAATCGCAGTCATGCGCAGCAAGCGCGGCTGTTCGGGGTCTTTTTCCAATATACGGCGCAGTTCTTCCCGGCAGCGCAGCAGACCATTGTTGTCATTGCGCGCGACGCGCAAGAACGCCAGCAAAACCAGCACTTGTGGATCAAATAACTTGGAGTCCTGGCCCTGTCGCACGGTGCGTTCCAGCAGCGACTCCGCCTCGTCGGCGTCACCCGCATAATAGGTCATCATCGCCAGACTTTGCAGGCGCCCAATGGAGTGGGGCGTCAGTTTCACTGCCATGGCATAGGTTTCCAGGGCTTGCGAGAATTTGCCCAATTCGAAGTGGGCACGCCCCATCACATCGTAGGCGTCGGCGAACTGGGGTTCCTCAGTAATCAGTGCCTCCAGCGTGGTAAGTGCCTGCAAACCCTGACCGGCTTCGAGCTGAGCCCGTGCAACGCCCAGTTTGGCCCAAGGCAGGGCGCGGGCGTCGATGATGGCCCTGAACAGGGTTTGTGCTTCGTCTGGCCGACCCAGACGAAGCAGAATTTCGGCACCCAACCGGGCCGCGTACAGCCAATATTTCTCGCGACTGTCGAATCGCTGCAAGCAACGTTCTGCTGCGAGGTCAAACTGGCTTGCCGCCATAGCGGAAAAAATGTCTTTCAGTGCATTCTTGCGGGCCCGCGACTGAAACAGGCGTTTCGCCAGTTGGGCTGGCGAGTAGGGCTTGAGCATGAAGCTGTCCAGCGCCGATTCGGCTGCCTCGGCCACGCGGCGATAGGTGGCCTCGGCTGTGACGATGATGAATACCGTGGTGAATGGCAGCAACTGGTTGCGGCGCAGGTCATCCAGCAAATCTTGACCGGAATAACTTTCATCATGGAATTGCAGTTCACACAGCACGAAGTCGAAACTGCGGTGTTCCAGTGTTTTTCGGGCATCGGTTGGGCGCCCGGTTTGTACCACGGTCCCCATGCCAATGTCCCGCAATAGCGCGCGCATGATGGAGCGCATGGTGGGATTGCCATCGACGACCAATGCAGAACATGTAGACAAATCGGCGGCGTGGGTGTGCATGGTGCGTTAGCTGGTGGTTTCGTCCAGCGCCAACCCGTCCAGGTGCCGTACGTCGCCCCAGCCGACCAGTGTCAGTCCGTCGGGGGTCCAAAGCAAGCGGTTGATCGCCGCGTTGGCCAGCTCCCAGGTGCGCACGGCATTCACGGTTTGTTGGGTTGCCAGACGATACAGCATGTCCATCACCCCGCCATGCGCGACCAGCACAATTTGCGCGCCCAGATGGTCGGCGCTGAGCGTATCGACGGTCGCGCGCACGCGGGCCATTACATCCAGTGGACTTTCCCCCCCCGCCGGTGCAAAGCCAGGTTCACGGGTTTTCCAGCGGCGTGCAGCGTCCGGCCATTGGGTTTCTATGGCCTCGTAAGTGTGCCCCTCAAATTGTCCGAAATGCCGTTCACGCAGGCCAGTGTGGGTCTGTACCGGTGGGCCGTCGGGCAGCGCATGGCGGGCGATTGCCAGGGCAGTGTGGTGGGCCCGTTGCAAGTCACTGGAATAAATTGCCGCAATCGGCTCACCATGTAAAGCGAGCCCCGCACGCTCCGCCTGCATGCGACCCGTGTCGTTCAGGTCAATGTCGGTGTGGCCCTGAATTCGGCGTGCCCGATTCCACGGCGTTTCGCCATGGCGGATGGCAATAATGCGGGTGGCAGCGTTCATGCAACGGAAATCGTCTGGATGCCCGGCAAGGTGGCAGTCGGGAATTCGGGGGCATCAAACGCTGTGTCGCCGTCCGGTTGTGCTTCGCCGGTAATCTGGATGTTCTGGAAATCGAATTGGCGATGGTCCATCAGGTGAGATGGGACCACATTTTGCAGCGCGGTAAACATGCTTTCGATGCGGCCAGGAAACTTCTTTTCCCATTCCCGCAGCATATTGCCAATTTGTTTGCGCTGCAGGTTCTCCTGGCTGCCGCACAAAGTGCACGGAATAATCGGAAACGCCCGGTGTTCGGCCCATCGGATGAGGTCTTTTTCTGCCACATAGGCAAGCGGGCGAATGACGATGTGACCGCCGTCATCGCTGATCAGTTTGGGTGGCATTCCCTTGAGTTTGCCGCCGAAAAACATGTTCAGGAAGAACGTTTGCAGCATGTCATCGCGGTGGTGCCCGAGCGCAATTTTGGTGACTTTCAGTTCGTCGGCTACGCGGTACAAAATGCCGCGCCGCAAACGGCTGCACAGGCTGCACATGGTCTTGCCTTCAGGCACCACCTTTTTGACGATGCTGTAGGTGTCCTGGGTCTCGATGTGAAACCGGATGCCGAGTTGCTTCAGATATTCGGGCAGGATGTGGTCGGGGAAGCCCGGTTGTTTTTGGTCCAGGTTGACCGCAATCAGCTCGAAGTCGACGGGGGCCCGCTGTTGCATCTTGAGCAGGATATCGAGCATGCCGTAGCTGTCTTTTCCACCGGACAAACAGACCATTACGCGGTCGCCTTCTTCAATCATGTTGAAGTCGATGATGGCCTGACCAACCTGCCGGCACAAGCGTTTTTCCAACTTGTGCGTTTCACGTTCTATTTTTGCGGAATTGGCGCCCGTGGCGCTGTTGTCGCTGGATTCACCGGCTTCGTTCGGGCTGATCCAGTGTGTGGCTTCGGAATTCATGGTGCGTGCGGTGTAGGTGGCTGGGCGGGGCACTTAAGGTGACTTGGTGCCAGGCGAGCCAAGGCCGATAGAAGGACCGGATTGTAGGGCGGAACCCGCATTCCACGTGCCAGACTCCATTTGGATGGCAACTTCACAGTCGTCGAAAATTTCCAGTTTGGCAATTCGCACACGAACACCCACAACGCCGGGCAGTTTCATTAAGCGGTGGGCCAGTTTGCCAATCAGTGTTTCGAGCAAATTCACATGCTCTGCCGTGCATTCGTCAATAATGATCTGGCGCACCTTGCGGTAGTCGAGCACATGGCCGATATCGTCGTCGTGCGGCAACAGCGGCTGCTCGCCCTGACACAACTCGGCATCGACCCGAATCGGTTGGGGGCCCAGTTTTTCTGACTCCAATATACCCAAGTTGGCATCGAACCGCAGGCCGTGCAGGCTGAGCACCTGTTTTCCCATCTGAGTCGGGTTGGCAGGGGCCGGCTGAACGGGCGGCAGTGGAGGGCGGGGATCGGTGTGGGAAGACATTGAGGGACAATTCGGGTTCGAAATGACAACACACCCGAGTTTAACGATGACGCCAGATCAGCCCAGTGCCGTGTGCGAACGCCTTACCGCCCATATTCAACAAACGATTCGGCAACAGGGCGGGTGGGTTGGCTTTGACCGCTACATGGCGCTCGCCCTCTATACGCCGGATTTGGGCTATTACACCAATGGCTCGACCAAGTTCGGTGCGCTGCCGCAGGGTTTGCGCGCAGCCGATGGCGGCGTGCAGGGGGCTGGCAGTGACTTTGTTACGGCACCCGAGCTTTCGCCTTTATTCGGCTACGCCTTGGCGCATCAGGTTGCACAGGCCATGCAGGCGACCGGTACCGATGAAATTTGGGAGTTTGGGGCCGGTACGGGGGCCTTGGCTTTGCAGTTGCTGGACGCATTGGCGGCGCTGGGGCAGTCGGTGGCGCGTTACACGATTGTTGACCTCTCTGACAGTTTGCGCGCGCGTCAGCAAGATACCCTGCATAAATATGCCGGGCGGGTGCACTGGGCGGGTGCCCTGCCCGATGCCATGCACGGCGTAGTGGTGGGCAATGAGGTATTGGATGCCATGCCCGTTCAACTCCTGGCGCGGGTGGGGGGGCAGTGGTTTGAACGGGGTGTGGACGCGGCGCTGCAGTGGTCAGACCGTCCGACCGCCTTGCGCCCGCCACTGGAAATTGACGGTGCACACGACTATTTGACCGAAATTCACGTACAAGCCGATGCATTTGTGCGCACCCTGGGGCAGCACTTGAAGTCCGGCGCCGTGTTCTTGCTGGACTATGGTTTTCCGGAGGCCGAGTATTACCACGTGCAGCGCCATATGGGGACCGTTATGTGCCATTATGCGCACCGCGCCGATCCCGATCCACTCGCCCTGCCCGGTCTTAAAGACATTACTGCGCACGTTAACTTCACCGGCGTCGGGGTGGCTGCACAGACGGCCGGTCTGGAAATTTTGGGTTACACCAGCCAAGCCCATTTCCTCATGAACTGCGGCATTATCGATTTGATCCAAAAGGCCCCGCTGTCACAACGCGTGGCAGCCCAGCGCCTGCTAATGGAGCATGAAATGGGCGAGTTGTTCAAAGTCATTGGACTGGTTTCAGGCGCGCCATTTGATGCGATTGGTTTTGCACGGGGCGATCGCACCCATCGACTTTGATTACCGCCCATGTAACTATTCGGTAACGCTGTGGCTGCAGGGCGGTTAGCATCTGCTTTGTCTTGATACGAAATCGATTGCTTTTTTTATTCCAACCATGAACACCCACGTTTCTTTACCCGGATCCGATCGCACGGTTCGTCCCTGGGGTTGGTTTGAAACCGTGTCGGAAGTGCCGGGTTTCAAAATTAAGCGCATACAGGTTTTTCCAGGTCAGCAAATCAGCCTGCAGAAACACGCGCGGCGTGCCGAACATTGGGTGGTGGTGCAAGGGCTTGCCCATGTCACCCTGGACCAGCAGTCGTTTGACTTGGCGGTTGGCGGACATTGCGATATTGCCTGTGGCCAAGTACACCGTTTGGCCAACCGGACCGATGCCCCGATGGAAATCGTTGAAGTTCAATTTGGCGAATATCTCGGGGAAGATGATATTGTCCGTCTGCAAGACGATTACCAGCGAATTTGACGCTCCTGCAACAATAAAAAACGGAAGATCTGGGACATATGACGACCGACGTGATTGCGCATCAACTTACCATCCAAATGCCGGCGGGCAGCGCACCCGTAGCCTGTGTGGATATTGGCGGCACCAAAGTTGCCGTGTGCATTGCCGATGCCGCTGGCGTGCATGGCAAGGTGGCCGAGCCAACGGCCAAAGAGGGGGCCAATGATGCCCTGGCCCAACAAATTATTCGCATGGTGACCGAGAGTTGTGCGCTGGCGGGTATCGCACGTTCGGCGGTCCGCGCGGTCGGGGTTGCCTCGTGCGGGCCCTTCGTCATGCGCAATGGCGAGGTCGAGCTGGCAGCGCCGAACATTTGCGGTGGCTTGGCGGGCAAGGCGCGTGGCTTGCCGAATGACTGGATGACCGCCTTGTTGGAAGCCCCGCTGAAAGCGGCCTTCCCTTCGGTGCGGGTTGAAAACGACGGTGTTGGCGCTTTGGAGGCCGAGCGCCGTTGGGGGGCCCTGCAAGGCGTAGACAATTGCGCCTATGTCACCTGGAGTACCGGCATCGGCATGGGGCTGTGCGTCGACGGTCGCGTCTTGCGTGGCAAGAATGGCAACGCCGGTCACGCTGGCCATACCTTTGTCGTTGATAACGACGACGCCTTGTGCGGCTGTGGCTTGGTCGGCGATGTGGAGGCCCTGGTGGCCGGCAACGCCATTCCACGGCGCTTCGCTGCGCAAGGTTTCAATGACGCTGCACAATTGTTTTCCGCTGCCCGTGCCGGGAGTGCCGACGCGGTCGCAATCGTCGATGCCTTGTGTCGCATCATGGGCCGCACCTTGTTTAATATGACAGCCACGCTGGACCTTGAGCGCATTGCTTTGGGCGGCAGCGTGTTTTGGCACAACCGCGATTACCTGTTGCCCCGTATCGTTGCCGCAATTGATGGCAAATTGCCGCCCTTGACCCGTGGTCTGCAGATTGTTCCGGCCGGTTTGGGCGAGCGGGTCGGCGACTTCGCTGCGCTGGCCCTGGTGATGGACTAGGCCCCCGTCGTGGGACCGGGCATCGACAGCACCAATCCGCGCCAGGCGGACCGCTACAGCCATATCAGTGTCGGCCTGCGCTACCGCCGCGGCGATGACTGGCATCCGTGCCGCGCCGAGGACTGGAATGACCATGGATTCAATTTTCACAGCGGGCTCGACTTGGGTGCCGGCCCGCTGTCATTGCGGCGCGGTCTGAATGCGTTCGAAGGGACCATTGTGTGGCGTGCTGCTGAACACGACACGCACGCCGTATTTCTGCAGCACGTGAACGCGGCACTGTTTGATAAAGCGCGTGATTTCGTTGACAAACCCGATCTCTATGCGCGCCTGATGCGCCTGATACGGTCTACCGATGCGCTGACAGAAAAGCGCAAGGTGTTGCGCTCCCTGGGGGGCGAAGACCCGGCAGAGGCCGCTTTGGAGGCTCTGTTGGCCCTGGGCCCAGGCGCCCGACTCTGGCGTTATGGCGTGCAGCTGGAAGCCGCCGCGTGGCAGCAGGCAGTGGCCGAAGCCAATGCCGTCGGCGCTGCCGTGCTGTCGTTGGAGAAGGTAGCGGGGGCCCTGGGTCCGGGCCGTTAAACTGACTCCCAGGCGCCGCTGCGTTCCGAGGCAAACAAGGCATCAATTACGCGCATATTGCAGATTGCGTCTTCCACGCCGTAAGGCAGCGCTATTTCGCCGCGCACCGCACGTGAAAATGCGTCCCCTTGGAGGCCATACATATTGCAAGCAGCGAGTGTTTCAGACTCCATGGCGCTGTCGTCCAAATGCTTTCCTGCGTCTGCGAATATCCTGGTGCTGCCATCCAGTGGCGCGTTGTAGGGAATTTGCACTTCCAAGCGCTTTTGGCTGCCGCAGATTTGCACCCGTTGGTACGCCGTGGCTTGTGTTGATATGGTGAAGTCGAGTCGCCGTCCCGCACCAAAATCCAATAGGGCACTGACTGTGCGATCGGTACCGAAATCGGGGTCACGGTCGAACAAGGCAATTGCGCGCGTTGGTTCACACCCAAATAGCAGGCGTCCAATGGTGATGGGATAGCAGCCGATGTCATAAAGTGCGCCACCTCCGATGTCTGCCTGATTGCGGATATTCTGGGCGTCGCGGTTGTAGTACGAGAAAAACGATTGAATTGCCTGTACCGTTCCAAGTTCACCTGCGCGAACCCGCTCCACAACGCGCAGCCATTGCGGGTGGAAGCGCACCATAAAGGCTTCCATAATATGGACTTTGTCCGCCACTTCGCGCAAAGCTTCGGCTTGTTTGGCCGTTAGCGCCACCGGCTTTTCGCACAGCACATGCTTGCCCGCCCGCGCAGCGGCCAAGGTCATCGGAACATGTTCGTGATTCGGCAAGGGGTTGTAAATGGCCTCAATTTCCGGATCGGCCCACAAAGCTTCGTAGCTGCCATAGGCCTTCGGAATATTCAATCGGTCGGCCATGGCCTGGGCGCGCCCAAGGTCGCGTGATGCAATCGCACGTATTTCGCAGTGCTGGCTGCGTTGCATGGCTGGAATTACTTTTTCCCAAGCGATTTTCGCGGTGCTCAGAACGCCCCAAACCACTTTTTTCATAATCTATCTCCTGGCCTGTGTTCGCCGATGTTTTTGTGACGGTGTTCGCTACTATGATGGGCGCGCACGCTATGTTCATGGAAGTATTTATGCCGCCACGTCCGCTCAGAACTGTAATTGGTTTTTGCCTTTTTCAAACTGCTTTGATCGCAACTTATGCGCAACCGTCCGCAGCCCCGATGGAGGGTAATCATGTGGTTCCCCACTTTGTAGATGAAACTGCATCAGCAGGCATAGACAGTCGCTTTGAAAACAGTGACGATGCGTTCTTGGTTGGTGGCGGCGTTGCGACGCTGAATTGCGATGACACCGGTTTGCCCAGCATGTTTATTGCGTCTGGCGCCAACCCATCGAAGTTCTATCGCAATATTTCGACTCCGGGTGGTCCCCTTCAATTTCGCGTCGAGACATCGGGTTTGGAGACTTCCAATGCGATCGGCGCATACCCGATTGACATAGACGGGGATGGAATAATCGACGTTGTGGTGTTGCGGGTCGGTGCCGTTGAGGTGTTCAAAGGCGTGGGTAACTGTAAATTTCAGCGGGCCAACGACCTGTGGAATATTCAGACGCCAGCGCATTGGCATACGGCTTTCAGTGCAACATGGGAGAACGGCAACACATTGCCTACGTTGGCATTTGGAACCTATACAGACCTGAAGAAAATGCGCTACCCGTGGGGGACCTGCACACCCGCCACCCTGTATCGGCCGCAGCCTGGTGCAAGCCAATATGGACCGCCTATCAAACTGGACCCGAGTTTTTGCGCATTGTCCATGTTGTTCAGTGACTGGAGTCGCAGCGGTCACGCCGATTTGCGTGTCGGCAATGACCGCGAGTACTACCGCAGCGGGCGTGAGCAGCTGTGGCAGCTGAAACCGGGTGCTCCGCCACATCTGTTCAGCACAGAAGAAGGATTCAAACCACTGCAAATCTGGGGAATGGGGATTGCGAGCGCCGATTTGGACGGATCGGGATACCCCTCGGTTTTTATTACCAGCATGGCCGATAACAAGCTGCAAAAACTGGATCAGAAACGTGCCAGTGATGGCACCTTGCTACCGAGTTACTCGGATGTTGCGCTGCGCCGCGGGGTCACTGCGCATCGCCCTTATGTGGGCACCGATATTCGGCCATCGACGGCCTGGCACGCCCAGTTTGAAGATGTCAACAATGCGGGGTACGCGGATCTGTGGGTGGTCAAAGGCAATGTTTCTACCATGGTAGATTTCGCCAGTCGGGACACCAATAACTTGCTGTTGCAGCAGCCCGATGGCAGTTTCGAGGAAGTGGGCGACAAAGCCGGCATCGTGACATACAAGACCGGCCGGGGTGGCATGTTGGCAGACTTCAATGGCGACGGGAAGTTGGATATGGTCGTCGTGAATCGCTTGGACAACGCCACGCTGTGGCGCAACGTCAGCACCGATCTGGGGGAGTGGCTGGAGCTCCGCTTGCACCAGAGTGACAGCAATCAGTGGGCCATTGGTGCCTGGATTGAGGTGGCGCTCGACGACAAGGTTATTCGACGCGAAAACACCATTGGGGGCGGGCACGCCAGTGGCCATTTGGGCTGGCTGCATTTTGGCTTAGGCCAGGCGCACACCATCAAAGTGCGCGTGCAATGGCCTAACGACGGGGGGCGCTGGGGACCGTGGTTGGCGGTTTCGCCCAATGCCCACTACGTGATAGACAAAGATGCAGGCGCCAGCCCATGGCATTTTCCCGCACCGTAGTTATTGCAGTCCGTTTCAGTTCAGTGTGCAGCTTCTTTGGCCCCCAGGCTTTTCAGAAACTGCACCAGCGTTATCTTATCGGCCCGTGGTAAAGCATCGAATGCGTCAGTGACCGCACTGGCTTCACCGCCGTGCGCCTCAATCGCTTCGGTAATCGTTGTGCAATCGCCCCGGTGGCAGTAGGGGGCTTTGGTATTCAGGTCCCAGAGCCGGGGTGTCATGAACTCATTGGTCGGCACCTTGTCTTGTTTTTTCCGTTCATTGCAAAAAAAACTGCGCTTGGTGTCACAAATCACATGGCGCTTTAAATCGGTGAAAGCATGCAATACATACCCCTTGTCTTGGCCAGGCACATTGTGGTCATGTTCCAGTCGCAGAGGCATGCGAATCCGATTGCGCGTTTCCTGCGGCGTCATTACACCTTCCCGGTTGAACTCATTGGGCTCCTGAAATACATTTGATTCCAAATGCAACGATGAAACGTGGCAGCTTTCGCACCCCACTTGTTTAAAGATGGCGTAACCCGGATGTTTTTGGAAACCCCGGTTGTCCGGCGCAGGCAGCGATGCTTGCCACAGTGCCATGGCACTGATCTGCCCGGAAGTCAGGCCTTTGCCCGTACCATTTCCGCCAAAGTCATGAATGCCGGTGCGGGCTTCGCCAAACATTTCGCTGGCTTCCATGCCATGGTGCTGGTTCGATGCGACAACAGTAAAGTCGCGAATGGACACCATGGTTCCTTTGGCATTGAAGGGACGCAAAATGAGGTCGGGGCTGATGCCGAGCAACTTGCTGGAGTCCTGATCTCCATCGGCAGACACCACAATCCTGCCAAAGTGGATGCCTTTGGCTGACAGCGAGACCTCAACGTCATGGCCGCTTTTTTGGGCCTGGCGCATTGCCGCGTCGCGTTGCCGAATTAATTCACGCGACATTTCGGTTGCGGCAATTTCAATGCCGCCAATGCCAAACAGACTGCGAGTGAATCGTTCGTCCACAAAAGCCGGATTGATGGACTCATTCAGCACATCACCGAACTGTGGCGCTGCGACAAACACATCGGTCGCGAAGTCGCCGCTGCCACCAATTTGGGGTTGGTTATGGCAACCTGCGCATGAGTTGGCGTCGGGGCCTGCAACGCGTTGAAAAGCGGGACCTGGAACCGAGCGCCGGGTTGGGAATGCGTGCTCTGTGGCCAGGGGACGACCGGCGCCATCTGCCAAGTTGAACTTGGTCATGAATAAACGTTTGCCGTCACTTACGGCACGCGCTATTGGATAGGTTTTGCCAATCGCGTCATGCTCCGGGTTCACCGTGATGGCCGGTGCATCGTATATATCAAGCAGCTTGTTGGATTGGGTTAAACCATCTACTGAAAATCCGAGCAGTAATGCGGTGATCAGTGGCCGGGTAAATGCATTGTTTCGCGACAAAAATCCATGCCTTGCGTTCATAGCCTGCCTTTGTGCGCCATGGCCACAGGGCCATGGCATATTTCACTTCATGCGTCAGATATAGCTGTTGAGCAGATTTTCCAACAGTTCCTGGCGGCCTGATACCGGACGGGTGTCCGTATTTTTCTCCAGCACGCGGGCTGCAACGGCGTCCAGCGAGTGGCGGCCTTCCAGTACTTCTTTGCCATAGCCGCTGCTCCAGCCAGCGTAGCGGGCTTCGGTCAGCGCAGCCAGCTTGCCATCCTGAATCATGGCATCAGCGATCAACAGTGCGCGGGCCGAGACGTCCATGGCACCAACGTGGCCATGGAACATGTCATCGGGCTCGATCGACTGGCGGCGAACCTTGCTGTCAAAATTGATGCCACCGGTGGTGAAGCCACCGCCCTGCAAGATGTAATACATCGCCAGTGCGGTTTCGGGAATGTTGTTGGGGAACTGATCGGTGTCCCATTGGCATTGCATGTCACCGCGGTTCATGTCGAGGGAACCGAAAATTCCAAGGTCGATTGCGGTGGAAATTTCATGTTCGAAGCTGTGACCCGCCAAGGTGGCGTGGTTGGCTTCGATATTGACTTTGACTTCCTTTTCAAGGCCGTGCTTGAGCAGGAAGCCATGCACTGTGGCAACGTCAAAATCGTATTGGTGCTTGGACGGTTCGCGCGGCTTGGGTTCCAGCAAGATGGCGCCCTTGAAACCGATTTTGTGCTTGTATTCCACCACCATATTCAGAAAGCGACCCATCTGGTCGAGTTCCTGGCCGATGCGGGTGTTGAGCAGGGTTTCGTAGCCTTCGCGGCCGCCCCACAGCACATAGTTTTCGCCGCCCAATTTCAGGGTTGCATCCATGGCTTCCTTCACCTGCAAAGCGCCGAGGGCAAAAATTTCAGGGTTGGGGTTGGTGGCCGCACCCGACATGTAGCGGCGGTGGCTGAACAGATTGGCCGTGCCCCACAGCAGTTTCATGCCGGTTTCTTGTTGCTTGGCGGCGAGTACGTCGACCATGGCGTGGAAGTTGTTGACACTTTCGCGTGGCGTAGCGCCTTCGGGTGCAACGTCGCGGTCATGGAAGCAGTAGTAGGGTGCGCCGAGTTTGGCAAAAAATTCAAAAGCCACATCGGCTTTGGCGCGCGCCGCTGCCATCGGGTCGCTCATGTGGTGCCAGGGGCGCTCAAAAGTGTCGCCACCGAATGGATCGCGCCCGTCCCAGCAGAAGCTGTGCCAATAGCATGAGGCAAAACGCAAATGTTCTTCCATGCGCTTGCCGGCGACAACGCGATTCTTGTCGTACCACTTGAATGCCAGCGGGTTGTTGGATTGTGGGCCTTCGTAGGCAATCGGTGCCACGGTATTGAAATAAGTAGACATGGTTCCTTCCTGAAACACGGGGTTGAAAATCAGTTGTGCAGAGTGTGGTCTGCGTCTTTGATGAGGGGACGCAAATAGCGATGCAATACCAGTGCAGCAGCGCCGACGGCTGCGGCTTGTGGGCCGTAGCGCGCCACGCGGACTTCGGGGGGGCGCAAGCCGGCCTGCTGGGCATAGCGCTCCAGCGTTGCCTGGGCAGCCTGTGTCAGGCCAGGCATGTCGGTACAACTGCGTCCGCCCAGCACCAGTACACGTGGGTTGAACATGGCATCGAGGTTTTGCAGCATGACGCCGAGGTAGCGGCCCGCTGTTTCCATGTCGCCGCTTTGGCGCAGTGCGCGGGCACCAACAAAAGTTTCCATGCAGCCAGAGCGACCACATGAGCAGCGGCGTCCATCGAGTTGCAAAATAGTGTGGCCAATTTCGCCTGCCGTGCCGGCACTGCCGGTAAATAGGCGGTCGTTTAGCACCACTCCGGCACCGACGCCGACGTCGCAGTTAATAAAAATCAGGGGGTCTTCGCTGTCGCGGTTGCCAAATTCGTATTCGCCAAGGGCCGCAGCATCGGCATCATTTTGCAAATGAACCGGCGTGGAGGGGAATCCGCTTCGTGCCAACGCCTGGACAAACATCGACAAAAAAGGCACTTCACGCCAGCCCAGATTGGGCGCCAAGCGCACAATGCCGGCGTCTTCACTGACCGCGCCGGGCAGGCAAATACCCATGCCGGTCAACACGTAGTCGCGTTCCAGCAATTGGCTGTACATGGCGCGCGCGGCGTCTACCACCACGGTGCACGCCGTGGCAGGGCTGTATTCCAGCAGCGCAATTTCTGCTTCCAGGTGAATGACGCCCACCAGTGACACGCAGACCAGTCGCACGCAATCGACGGCAATTTCAATGCCGAGCAACATGCGTTTGTCGTGATTGAGATGGAGGGGCGTGGAGGGACGGCCCATGCCCGGCGCAGCCACGGTGCTGCTGGCCTCGGCCAGCCAATCGGTGTCAATCAGTTCGCGCACCAGCGAGCTGACGGTGGACTTGGTGAGTCCACTCATATCGGCCAAACGGGCCCGGGATAAATTGGGATTGCTGCGGATTAATCGCAGCAGCACGCTGCGATTAATCCGCTTGAGCAGTTGCAAGTCACCGGTCGATTTCATGGCAATGTCTGGGTGTCTGGCAGTGCTGCCCGGCTTAGCGCGCAGGGCGGTGGGTTTCCGGTTTCCCTTCTGGTTTTTTGCCCAGAATGATCATGCCCAGCACTTCGTCTTCCGTCACATCTTGTGTGCGGTAAGTGCCCACCAATTTGCCGTTCTTCATCACCGCCAGGCGGTCGCTCAAGGCGAATACGTCGTGCATATCGTGGCTGATCAAGAAAATACCTACGCCTTCTGCCTTCAGCTGCTCAATGAGTTTGGCCACCATCGCGGTTTCTTCAGGACCGAGGGCCGCCGTAGGCTCGTCCATGATGAGGATTTGCGCGTTGAAATAAATCGCACGCGAAATCGCCACCACCTGGCGTTGGCCACCCGACAAACGGCGCACTGGAGTGTGGTAGTTTTTGAAGTTTTTGTTCAGGCGTTGGAAAACTTTGCGGGCATCAGCGTCCATGCGCAGATCGTCCAGCGTGTTCCATTGGGTGAGCAGCTCACGGCCCAAAAACAAGTTGGCAACAGAATCGAGGTTGTCGGCCAGCGCCAGCGTCTGGTAGATGGACTCGATACCCAGTCGCTGGGCATCGGCAGGCGTGCGCACATGCACCTTTTCGCCCTTGATGCGGACATCGCCACTGTCGATCGGGTATGCCCCGGCCAACATCTTCATCAAGGTCGACTTGCCGGCACCGTTGTGACCGAGCACGGCCACCACTTCACCGGGGTAGAGGTTGAGGTTGACGTTTTCAACGGCGTGTACGCCGCCGAAAGCTTTGTTGATGTTCGTCAGTTCAACCAGGCATTGTTCAGTTTGGGTACTCACTGTGTGTCTCCCGTCCATTTGCGATAGGCCACGTCGAAAACCACGGCAGCAATTAGCACCTGGCCAATCACCACATAACGTGTACCGATTGATACGTCGAGTAGCAACATGCCACTGTCAATGCATTGCATGATCAAGGCGCCTAGCACCGATCCCACAATGGTGCCGCTGCCGCCTGCGAGCGCTGTGCCGCCAATCACGGTGGCAGCGATGACCAGCAGTTCCAGGCTGTTGCCCAGGGAGTTGGTGCCGGCATTCAGCCGGGAAATGGCAACGATGGCAGCCACAGTGACCAATACCGCCAGCAGCAGGAACAACATCATGGTGACTTTCTTGACAGGGATGCCTACCAGCGCGGCTGCATCGGGGTTGCCACCCATGGCGAAGATATAGCGACCAAAGCGGGTGCGGCGCACAATAAAACCCATCAGACCGGCAACTGCGCCCCAGATCAGGACCGGAATCGGAATGCCCTGGGCATCGGGTTTGTTCGGGATTTGGTAGGCGTTCATGATGGCAACAAATGCCACGACCAGCACGCACGGTATCAGCGCCAAAATGGTGTCCAGCCAGAATGGGTTGACCGGAACGTCAAAGCGGATTTTGGCGCGGCGTTGGGTCAGGCGGTTGAACAGAATGCCGGCGCAAATGACCGCTCCCACAATCCAGCTGGCCTGGGTGCCAATGCCGCCGTTGTAGCCACCGCCCAGCGTCAGAAAGAATGGGTCGCTCAAGGGTTGTGTTTTGCCTTGTGCCACCAGGTAGGCGGCACCACGGAAGGACATCAGTCCGCCCAGTGTGACCACAAATGAAGGGACGCCGATAAATGCAGTCAGGGCGCCCTGGTACATGGCCACCAAAATGGCAGCGCCCAGGCCGGCCAGCGAAGCCGCGGGCCAGGACCAGTTCATGGTGTACATGAGGAAGGCGATGAGCACGCCAACAAAGCCCATGACCGAGCCGACCGACAAATCAATGTGGCGGGCCACGATGATCAACACCATGACGGTTGCCAAAATGCCCACCACAGCGGTTTGCTGGGCGATGTTATAGAGGTTCTCGGGGGAGAAGAATATGCCGTCAGAGAGCACATTAAAAATGACCGAGATCACCACCAACACAAGGGCCATCAGGGCCATGCGCCAGTCGATCGCGGAATGCTTCAAGTTATTCAAAACCTGATTCATGGAATTCTCCAGAATGTGCGAAAAAATAGGGATGCGCAAAAAACACCGCGGGCCAGGCTTCACGCCTGCCCGCGGTATGGATCTCAGCTACGAGAGAGTCAGATGCTTATTTGCAAGCAGTAACTTTGGGGTCGGTCACGCCCTTGCAGAGCTCTTCCTTCTTGATGTGGCCAGCCTTCAGAACCACGTCGAGGTTGTCGCGGGTCACGGGGATGGGCTTCAAGAAGATCGATTGCAGATGCACTTTCTTCTCACCACCCGCCCAGTCAACAGCGCCAGTGACGGGCTTGTTGGAGCCCAGTTCCACAGCAGCCTTGGCAGCAGCGGTACCCAAGTCGATGGAGTTCTTCCAGACCGACACGGTTTGGGTGCCCATGGCCACGCGGTTCAGTGCAGCGTGGTCGCCGTCTTGACCGGACACTGGAATGCCTTGCAGACCCTTGGCGGTCAGCGCAGCAACCACACCGCCGGCCATGCCGTCGTTTTGGGCCACAACGGCGTCAACCTTGTTGCCGTTCTTTGTCAGGATCTGTTCCATGTTCTTCTGGGCATTCTGGGGATTCCAGCCTGGGGTGAATTCTTCACCCACAATCTTTACGTCACCCTTCTTGACTGCCGGCGCCAGAATTTCTTCTTGGCCTTCGCGCAGGAAGTTGGCGTTGGCGTCGCCTGGGTCACCCTTGATGATGGCAAAGTTGCCCTTGGGCTTAACCGCCAAGATAGCGCGGGCGGTCATGCGGCCGACTTCCTTGTTGTCGAAGGTGATGTAAGTTACACCGGGTGCTTCGAACAGGCGGTCATAAGCAATCACTGGGATCTTCAGTTGGGCAGCCTTGTTGACAGCCGGCAGAATTGCGTCTTTGTCGCGACCCAAGATAATCAGAACCTTGGCACCCTTGGCAATCAGGCCATCGATGTCGGTCAGTTGCTTCTCGGTCGAAGCGCCGGCATCGGACATGATGTACTTGGCGCCATGCTTGGCCAGTTCGGCTTTGATAGCCGCTTCGTCGGTCTTCCAGCGCTCTTCTTGGTAAGCGTCAAAGCTGACGCCAACCGTCAACTGTGCGAAAGAAGAGGCCGCGCTCATGGCCAGGGCCAGTGCGGTCAGATGACGTTTGATCTGCATGCGTGTCTCCAGAAGTTTTACCCCTGCCGTAGGGTTGTTGAATCGGCATCCCGCCTTAAAGAAACCAGCAACACAAAAGAAGTAACTGATTTAGTTCGGACAGAAAACCAAGTATCCAGCAACTGCAATCCCCTTCGCATTGGGGGAAACGCTAGGTTGGTGTTTATCCCAATGCGCGGGATTCAAGCGCGTTGCGCCTGGCCTGCCGGATGGCCGCGCCCACTTCGGGGCCTTTGGCGCCTGCGGCGGTCGCAGCGGCGGCGACCGGGGCCGTGTTTACGGACAAAACCGTGTCGAGCGCATTTTGCAGGCGCTGGCGTTGGGGGTAGGGGCTGTTTTCAAAGCCCGCACGGCCGCGCGCGTCGCATTCGCAGGCCAGCAGGGCCGCGCTAAAGCGTTGTGGCTGGCGGATCGCGTCGCAACGCTCCAGCAACCGCAGGGTGGCATCGGCGTCCAAGCCAGCGCTGCGGTGGATATTTCCATGCTCTGCCGCGACCAGCAGCGCCAATGACAGGCATTCTTGCGGCACCCGCAGGCGCTGCCCCAATGGTTTCAGCAAGGCCACGCTGCGTTCCTCATGGCCAATATGGCGCGGCAATACGTCGGTCGGCGTGGTGCCCTTGCCCAGGTCATGGGCCAGGCAGGCAAAACGCACCGGCAAGGGGGCGCCGCACGCCGCGGCCGTGTCCAGCACCATTTCAATGTGGATGCCCGTGTCTATTTCGGGGTGGTGGTGGGCACTTTGCGGTACGCCCCACAAGCGGTTCACGTCGGGCAGCAGGCGCGCCAGTGCACCGCATGCCCGCAATACACCCAGCATGCGCGATGGGTGGTTTTCCATGAGGCCGCGTGCCAGCTCTTGCCAAACGCGTTCGGCCACGAGATGGTCGGTTTCTCCTTGTGCCACCATTGCGGCCATAAACGCCAGCGTCGGCGGCGCTACCTGAAAGTGGGCAAAGCGCGCCGCAAAACGTGCCGTTCGCATGATGCGCACCGGGTCTTCTGCGAACGCCGGGGTGATGTGGCGCAGCGTGTGTGACGCCAGATCGGCCCGCCCTTGGCATGGGTCGATCACGTCGTCGATGGCAAAGCTGCCGTCCGGACGCAGGGCGTTGGCGGCCACCGCCATGGCATTGATCGTGAGGTCGCGCCGGGCCAGGTCGTCTTCGAGCGTGACGCTGGGGTCAGCGTGTACCGTAAAGCCACGGTAGCCACTGCCGTTCTTGCGTTCGGTCCGGGCCAGTGCATATTCCTCATGCGTGCGCGGGTGCAAGAACACCGGGAAGTCGCGCCCAACCGGTGTGAATCCCTGCGCCACCATGGCATCCGGTGTGCTGCCTACTACCACCCAATCGCGGTCTGCGGTGGCCATGCCCATGAGCGCGTCCCGGACGGCTCCGCCCACCAGATAGATTTTCATGGCAGGTCGGCGTCAGCGAACGCGGTACGGTTCTTCGAAGTCCAGAAAGTCGTTTTCTGCCAAGGCCCCGTCAATCCAGGCAGCCACGCCCGGCAGGGATTGAAGCCGGACAATGTAGTCGCCAATCTGTTGGGGCACCGGCAACGCATAGGTCGTGATGCGTTGGGCGACCGGGGCGAAATAGGCATCGGCGATGCCGAATTCACCAAACAGCATAGGACCGCCGTGCGCGTCGAGCAATGTGGCCCACATGGTGATCAGTCGCTGCAGGTCGTGGCGCACTGCGGGTTGGTCACGCCAGAGCAGGGCGCCCACATCGGGCAGGCGGGCTTCAATATTCATCGGGCAATGGCTGCGCAAAGCGCCAAAACCGCTGTGCATCTCGGCGCAGACCGAGCGTGCTTGCGCGCGTTCCGCCGCCCCTTTTGGCCAAAGCGCTTTTTCCGGGTGGCGCTCGGCCAGGTATTCGGCGATGGACAAGGTGTCCCAGATGGCCAGGTTGCCATCCACCAGCAGCGGCACTTTGCCCGTGGGGCTGAGTGGCGTCAGGGTTTTTTTAAAGGCAGATTCGGGTGCGAAGGAATCGAAACGCACCATTTTTTCCTCAAAGGGAATGCCAGCCTGGGTCATCAACACCCAAGGCCGCATAGACCAGGAAGAATAGTTTTTATTGCCTACGTAGAGTTGGTACATATAGATGGCCTTAAATGGGGGCGCCTTACGGAAGTTCAGCGCCACTGTCGGGTTTGCCGGCATCCCGCGGTCCTACTTGACCGAGCCGGGCCTTGATGGATTGTGGCTGACCGGTAATGAGCGCGGCGTAGAGGGTGGTGTTCGCAATCACTTTTTTTACATAGTCCCGCGTTTCCGTGAATGGAATATTCTCGGCCCATACCGCCGCGTCAATGGAAGGGCTGCCGGTGCCACCGCGCCAGTTGCGCGAGCGTGAGGGGCCGGCGTTGTAGGCTGCCGTGGCCAGTGGCATCGATCCGTCAAAACTGTCCAGCAGCAGCTTCAAGTAGCCTGTGCCAATTTGGATGTTGGCGTCGCGGTCGCTGAGTTGGCTGGGCTGAAAGTCGGCGAGCCCGATTTTCTTTGCCGTCCAGCGGGCGGTGGCGGGCATGACCTGCATCAGTCCCGAGGCGCCGACGTTGGAGGTGGCGTTCATGACAAAGCGGCTTTCCTGGCGGATCAGGCCGTAGACATAGGCAGGGTCGAGGCCGATTTTCTTGGACTGGCTCTGTACGGCACTCCGGAACGGCATGGGAAAGCGCTGTTCGATGTCGATTTGCGTTTTGGTGCGGTCGCTGCTGCTGATACAGCGGTCCCAGACCTCAGCGTGACAGGCCATGTCGGCCGCGGCCAGCAGCGAACGGTCATCCATGCCGCCTTGTTGGTGCAGATTGGTGGTGTAGTTCCATTCGCGAACGCCCTCGTTGCGCAAGCCCAGCTGTATGGCGTAGAGCGCCCGCGCCAAGCCGGAGGTGTTGCGTGCCGCCTCCCGTTCCTCATTGGTCAAGGGGGCAGGCTTGGGCGGTAGCACAATGCCCTGGCCGCTGTCCTCAAGGGCCAATTGCTCGTAGAAGCCACGAATTCCAGCGATTTCGCGCAGCGCATGCAGGGCCTGCTCGCGTGCAATCGGGTCGGGCGCCAACGCCAATTGGGCTTTGGCATTCCAGTAAACCCAGGTGATTTCGGCGCGCGTGGCTGCTGGCATGGCGGCAATTGCGGCTTGTACCCGGTCCCATTTGCCGGCGCGCAGGGCCGCCCGCGCAGCCCAGGCCAGCTGGTCTTCATGCAATACAGCGTATTGGCTATTGTCGAAGTAGCGCAGCGCATCGTCGGAAAGCCGTTGGGCCGCACGTTTGCCAATCGCACCCCAAATCCAGCTGCGTGTTTCTGTAGGTAGCTGGGCCCGCCAGCGGGTCCGGGTCAGTTCCTGGGCCGCTTGGTCCGGGTCCAGGTAGGCCATGCGCACCAAGGCCAGCGCCAGCAACTCGCGGGTGCTGGAACGCAAGGCCGGAAAGGTGTCTTTAATGAAGCGCGCCGGATCGTTGTAAAGGTTGGTGACTTTTTTGTTCAGACGGTCATCCACCATGCTGACGGCCTGCTGTGTCACCCGCAGTCGGTCGGAGTCCATGCCCAGGCGGGCGCGCAACCATACGGTGTCTGTTGACAATGCATTCTCGTCGAGCAATTGCTGGGCGGCGGCGGTGCAGGCATCTTCAACATCGCGGGCTGCCAGCCAGTTGCTGGCCACAGCGTCGGTCACGTTGGCTTTGCGCACAACATGGTCCGCCAAGAGTTTGTAGCACCGCACAGAGCGGTCATCGTCCATGCGATAGGCCGCAACTTCCCGTGTGAATGTGGCCCAGTCGTGGTTGCGGCCCAGCATTTGCAGCCACTCCACGCGCAAACGGTCTTCCTGGTAAGTCCCCGCATAGCGTGTGAGGAAGGTTTGAATTTCGGTCGGTCCGGCTTCGTCCAGATGGGCTGACAGGTCCCAGTAAGCACCCCACGGCTCCAGGATGTAGCCACTGATTTGGGGTAAAAGCGCACTGAGTTTCTTCTTGTCGCGGACCTTGTAAGCCTGCGCCATATCAAAAATCACGTCGTCAAAATGGGCGTTGTCACGCCCTTGTGCGTAAACTGGCGCACTGGGCAGCAACGCGGCCGACGTGGCGAGGCTGATGAATGTGAAAATCGCTGAAAACTGCATATGGGGATTATGGACAATTCAGATCAACGCAGGACGGAAGAAAAGAAGGCCCTTCGCAAGGCCTTGATTGCCCAACGAGAGCGCATGCCCGACCGGCTGCAACGGGCTGACCTGTTGCAGCGCGTCATGCGCATTTGGCTGGTTGGACGGCCGGATGTGGTGATTGGCGCCTATTGGCCCATCAAGGGCGAGTTTGACCCCCTGCCGGCTTTGCACCGGTGGAAGGAAGATGGCGAATTGCTGGACCAGCCGCAGCGCCGTCGCATTGGCCTGCCGGTGGTCAACAAAGAACACAAGACCATGACTTTTCATGTCTGGTACCCCGGCTGCCCCATGGAGGAAGACGCCTACGGCATTCCCAAGCCCAAAGACACCGAAGTGATCACGCCGACATTGCTGTTTGCACCCTGCGTGGGCTATGGTCCCGGGGGCTACCGGCTGGGTTATGGCGGCGGGTTTTATGACCGCATGCTGGCATCCCTGGAGCCCCGTCCGTTTACCGTCGGGCTCGGCTTTTCTTCCGAATTCATCCCCGATCTGGAAGCCCAGGAACACGACGAGCCGTTGGACACCATTTTGAATGACAAAGGCGTGGTCTGGCCGGTTGGCGGGTATTGAAAGAAAACACTTGAAGGAATGAATGTGAGTAATGTTGGAATGGCCGGAGCGGCCAGTGTGGTGGGCGAAGCCAATGGAAGCGGTCCACAAGCGCTGCGCAAACCGGTCGATGTGGTCATCATGGCGGCCGGCAAAGGCACCCGCATGAAAAGCAGCTTGCCCAAGGTTTTGCACGCCTTGGCCGGACGGCCGCTGCTTCACCATGTGCTGGAAACGGCCGCCACCTTGACGGCGCGCCGGGTGGTGCTGGTTACCGGCCATGGCGCCGAGCAAGTGGAGGCCGCCTGTGTAGGGCCCGCAGCACACGGTGATTTTTCTTTGGCCACGGTGCGCCAGTCGCCCCAGTTGGGAACCGGTCATGCCGTGCAGCAGGCAGTTCCGGCCTTGGCCGATGATGGTATTGTGGTGATTTTGTCGGGCGACGTGCCCCTGACGGAATCCGACACGCTGTTCCACCTGATTGCCGCTACCCGAGGCACCCAGCCGGCGTTGCTGACACTGGAAATGCCCGATCCAACGGGCTATGGGCGTATTGTGCGCAATGCGTCTGGCGCCGTGCAGGCGATTGTTGAGCAGAAAGATGCGAGTCCCGAACAACGCGCTATCACCGAGGTTTACAGCGGCATCATGGCGATTCCGGCGGCCGATCTGAAGCGCTGGTTGGCGCGCCTGGACAACCGCAATGCGCAGGCTGAGTACTACCTTACGGATATTGTGAAGTTTGCCGTCGCCGATGGCGTGGCCGTGGTTGCCCACACAATCGGCGATGCGGTGCAGGTGGCCGGTGTCAACAGTCCGCGCCAGTTGGCCGAGCTGGAGCGTGCCTACCAATTGCGCATTGCCCATCGCCTGATGGAAGAGGGCGTGCGCCTGGCCGATCCGGCGCGGCTCGACGTGCGGGGCGATTTGCTGTGCGAACACGACGTCAGCATTGACGTCAACTGCGTCTTCTCCGGTCAGGTTAATCTGGGCCAAGGCGTGCGCGTAGGGGCCAACTGTGTGATTGCCAATGCCGTCATTGAAGCCGGCGCCGTGATTCACCCGTTCACCCATATTGATGGTGAAAAAGTCGGCGTTACGGTTGGGGCGGGCGCCCTGATTGGTCCGTTTGCCCGTCTGCGCCCCGGCGCACGGCTGGGGGCCGAGGTGCACATTGGCAACTTTGTCGAGGTAAAAAACGCCACATTGGCGGCCGGCGCCAAGGCCAATCACCTGGCTTATCTGGGCGACGCCACGGTGGGCGAACGCGTCAACTATGGTGCGGGAAGCATTACTGCCAACTACGATGGCAGCAACAAACACCGCACCGTGATTGAAGCCGATGTGCACGTCGGCAGCAACTGCGTGCTGGTGGCGCCGGTCACGCTGGGTGCCGGTGGCACGATCGGTGGCGGTTCCACCATCACGCGCAGCACCGAGCCTGGGGCACTGAGCGTGGCGCGTGGCCGCCAGATCAGCATTGCCAACTGGTCGCGTCCGAAAAAAATTGCCAAATCCTGAGGTTGACAGGGAGCGCGACACTATGGAAACCCATCAAGTCAGCCCGCGTGAAGCAGCGTTGCAGGCCGAACTGGCAACTTTGCGCGCAGAAATGCAAGACTTCACCTACACGGTGTCGCACGACTTGCGCGCCAGTCTGCGCCATGTCGTGAGTTATTTGCATCTGGTGGAAGAAGACGCTGGCCCCCAGTTGTCGGAGGAGGTGCGCGGCTTTTTGCAAACGGCAGTGGATTCTGCTTTGCAAATGCGCGCCCTGATGGATGGTCTGCTCGAATTGTCCCGGGTTGGCACCGCCCCTTTGCAATGCGCTGCAGTGCCGCTGGCGCCACTGGTAACGGAAGTCATCGCCGAGCAGGTTGACGCCGCAGGCGCGGGCCGGGCAATCGAATGGCAGTGGCAGCCCGATCTCCACACTGCGGTGGTCTGGGCGGACCCGGCCCTGCTCAAGTATGCTTTGGGGCATTTGCTTGGCAACGCTGTGAAGTTCACGGCGCAGCAACCGGCAGCGCGCATTGCGTCGTCGCTGCGGCACACCCCTGAAGGTGCCTGGCAGCTCCAGATTGCCGACAACGGCGCGGGCTTTAATCCGGCCCAAGCAGGTCAATTGTTTCGCCCGTTTCAGCGCTTGCACAGCGTGCGGCAGTTCCCGGGCATTGGCATGGGCTTGGCATTGAGCCGCAAAATTGCCACCCGCTTGGGCGGGCAGTTGGACCTGTCGGCCCAGCCCGAGGCCGGTTGCCAAGCGCTGCTTACCTTGCCGCGAGCCCCGTCTTGATGCCGGCCTCCGGCAACGGCAGTTCGGCACCAAATTTGCTGCGCTGAATGCTGAAAAATGCCTTGATATTGCGCACCAGACTATTCGCTGTGAACAGCCTTTGCGACAAATCCTGGTAGGCCGGCATGTCGCTGCAATGCACGACCAGTATGAAGTCCGGGCCTGGGCTGACCCGGTAGCACTGCTGTACCGCTGCTTCGGTTAGCAGGGTGTGCTCAAACTGTGCCAACGCCTCGGCGGTTTGCCGCTCCAGAGTGATTTCCACAATTGCACTGATGCCGTGGCCGAGCTGGGTTGCCAGCGTGGTCGGGTCCAGAATGGCCACTTGGCGGGCGATAACGCCACTCTCGACCAGGGCGCGCACGCGCCGCAGGCAGGTAGCGGGGGATGTGTGTACGCGTTCGGCGAGCGCCTGATTGCCAATGCTGGCATCGTGTTGCAGTTGGCGCAGTATTTCGATGTCTATGGCATCAAGTGAAATTTTCATGCTTAATTTTGATTTATTTGTTTAAGTATTTCATGTTTCGCGTTGGTTGAAATATTAATTCAAATTCCATTAAATTTTGATCGCATATTTCTTTTTGCTGCCACTACGATTCGCTCCATCGATTTAAAAGGAATGGCTTATGTGCGGCATCGTAGGTGGACTGTCTTATCGCAATGTGGTTCCGGTTTTGGTTCAAGGCCTGGAGCGACTCGAATACCGGGGCTATGACTCCTGCGGCGTTGCAGTCTATGCCCAAGATGGCGCACAGCCTGCGAACAATGGCTTGCGACGTGCCCGCAGCACATCGCGCGTGGCGGAGTTGGTGGAGCAGGTGAATGCCGGTGGCGTTGCCGGCACCCTCGGTATCGCCCACACCCGCTGGGCAACGCATGGCGCGCCTGCGGTGCACAACGCCCACCCACACTTCAGCCATGGCCCGGGCGCCGGTGCTGCAGCGCGCGCTGGTCGCATTGCGCTGGTGCACAACGGCATTATTGAAAACCACGACGCCCTGCGCGACGCCCTCAAGGCACGTGGCTATGAATTTGCCAGCCAGACGGATACCGAAGTGATTGCGCACTTGGTCGACAGCCTTTACGATGGCGACCTGTTTGAGGCCGTAAAGGCTGCCGTAGCCCAGCTGCACGGCGCCTATGCCCTGGCCGTGTTTTGCAAAGACGAACCGCAGCGCCTGGTCGGCGCACGCGCTGGCTCCCCCTTGATTGTGGGCGTAGGCAAAGACGGCCGCGAGCATTTTCTTGCCAGTGACGCCATGGCCCTGGCGGGTGTGACCGACCAGATTGTCTACCTGGAAGAAGGCGATATGGTGGACATGCAGTTGGGGAAATATTGGGTGGTAGACGCCGCTCGCCAGCCTTTGACACCCACCCAGCGCCCCGTGAAAACGGTGGTAGCACACAGTGGCGCGGCCGAACTGGGCCCTTACCGCCACTACATGCAAAAGGAAATATTTGAGCAACCACGCGCTATTGCCGACACTTTGGAAGGCGTGGTCGGCATCGTGCCGGAATTGTTTGACCAGCAAATGAACCACGCACCGGGCGCCAACGCGGCCCGCGTATTTGGACAAATTGACTCCGTCTTGATTCTGGCCTGTGGCACCAGCTACTACAGCGGCTGTGCCGCCAAATACTGGCTGGAGAGCATTGCCAAAGTGCCCACCCAGGTCGAAGTGGCCAGCGAATACC
>Ga0228698_1000232_pt1 | contig 48153 bp, 48 predicted proteins | sample McNCre117_Aug_MG_FD_178015 | JGI IMG/M metagenome (GOLD analysis project Ga0228698, IMG submission 178015) | Freshwater microbial communities from McNutts Creek, Athens, Georgia, United States - 1-17_Aug_MG | ecosystem: Environmental > Aquatic > Freshwater > Creek | place: USA: Georgia... | reverse complement strand
CCCCGCCAGCCATCGCCGCCCCGGCCACACGAATGGTGCCGCTGCCCCCCGCATTGCCCCCCACTCCGGCACCTGCCGCACCGGCAACGGGTGCAACGGCCGGTCATGCACACCCGTCTCCCACTCCGCCTCCTTCTGTGCCCTCCCCTGCAGCGCAGGCAGCCGCCACACCGCCCAGGCCAGCACCGCCCCCAGCCGCCAAACCACCGGGGGGATCCGCTGTGTCCAAAACCAATGCCGAGCAGGACAACCTGCAACAAGTGGCGGCCCGGCTGCTGTCGGCCATTGCCGATGTGAACGAAAAGCAGCGCGTGGAGGCGGCCAACAAAAAGGCAGCCCCCAAGACCTCGCCCCCCAAACCCAAGCGCAACGCAGCCGCAGATACCGGCCTGGACCCCAACACCGAGACCGTGGTCAAACCCACCCAGGAATAACCGACGCGGCGGGCAAGTTATGCTCCGCTGCCTCATCGCCCCCTCGCCGTGCAACGTACACCCCGCCGCCTGCTCATCCTTGTGGTCTGCACCCTCAGCTTGCTGTTGGCGCAGTGGGGTGGGCTGCTCCATCAACTGGAGCATGTGGCGCCTACAGTCGGTGTCACGGCGTCAACGGCCGCAGATGGGGATGTGGACACGGGTGGCGACCTCCTTCCTCACAGCTGTGCCACCTGCCTGGCATTTGCAGGACTGATAGCGGCCCCTGGCGCATCTCCCCCTGCAACCAGCGTTTTCGAATGCGCTCCGTCGTTGCGGGCCATCGAGAGCGTGGCCCATTTTTCCGCACACCCGGTGGCGCATTACGCCGCCCGCGCGCCCCCCGCGGCCAAAGCCCAGCCGTTGTCCTGACCGCCCTCTCCTCATGGGGCGGCGGCGTCCCCCTGTGCTTTGGAGAATCCCATGAAAGTCCTGTCCGTGATGACCGCATTGGTCATTGCCCCGGCAACCGCCTGCGCCGCAGACGATCCCGAATTGCGCGCGCTGCGCGAGCAAATCACTCGCCTGCAAGAACATTACGAGCAACGCATCAGCGCATTGGAGCAACGCCTGATGCAGGCCGTGCCCTCGCCAACACGGCCCTCAGTCGCAGCTCAGCCCATGGAAGAGGCCCAACCGGCGGCCTCCATCCAGCCCGCAGCGCCCCGCAGCGCCCACGGCAATGCCAATCCCAACACGTTCAATCCCAGTGTTTCGTTGGTGCTGTCAGGCCTTTACGGCAACACCTCCCAAGACCCCGCCACCTACCGCTTGCGCGGCTTTCACCTGCCCGCCGATCTGTCGGCTGGTTTGGCCGCCAGCCGGGGGTTCAGCCTGGCAGAAAGCGAACTGGGCTTTTCGGCCCAGGTGGACCACCTGTTTCTGGGTCAATTGAAACTGGCGCTCGATGCCAACCACCAGGCAGCCACCGAGGAAGCCTTCATCCAGACCACGGCGTTGCCGAAGGGGCTCACACTGAAAGCCGGCCGGTGGTACTCGGGCATTGGGTACCTGAACGAACAACACGCCCATGCGTGGGACTTTGTGGACTCGCCGCTGGCCTACCAGGCCTTCCTCGGACGCCAATTCAAGAATGACGGGGTTCAATTGCGCTGGCTGGCCCCCACCGACACCTACCTGGAGCTGGGAGCCGAATTGGGGCGTGGCAACAACTTTCCTGGCACCGATCGCAACCAAAACGGCTCCGGTGCGTCTGCCATCTTCGCCCACTTGGGGGGTGATGTCGGCATCAGCCACAGCTGGCGCGCGGGACTGTCAGTGCTGTCCACCTCCCCCAGAGATCGGCAGTGGAGTGACTTCGACACCGTTGGAAACGAAGTAGTCAACCGTTTTTCCGGCAAAAGCCGTTTGCTGATTGCAGATGGCGTCTGGAAGTGGGCACCCAACGGCGACGCATCGTCCACCAGTTTCAAGCTGCAGGGCGAATACCTGCGGCGTACCGAAACCGGCAACCTGTCATTCGACACCCTGGGGACTTCTGCCGGATCGTCACAGAGCCAGCTGTCGGCCATTCAATCGGGCTGGTATGTGCAGGGGATTTATCAGTTCGCTCCCGAATGGCACATGGGCTTGCGCGCAGACCGGCTGAACACTGGCTCAGTAGATTACGACACCCTCAATGCCAACCTTCTGCGTCCACAAGGTTCACCCACCCGGCAAAGCCTGATGGTGGATTTCAAACCCAGCGAATTCAGCAAACTGCGCCTGCAGCTGAGCCGGGACCGGTCGCAACTGGGTGTGACCGACCATCAAGTCTTTTTGCAATACCAAATGAGCCTGGGAGCCCACGGCGCCCATCGGTTCTAGGAGCCCCACATGCTGACGTCTGCATTCAAAACCATGACAGGGCTGCTGCTCTCAGCCTGGGCGCTTCCCTCTATGGCGGCCCTCCAAATCCTGGCCTGCGAGCCAGAATGGGGCGCACTGGCGCAAGAACTGGGGGGTGAGAAGGTTTCGGTGTACGTGGCCACCAACGCGTTTCAGGATCCGCACCGCGTGCAAGCCAAACCCAGCCTGCTGGCCAAAGCCCGCAACGCCGACTTGCTGGTTTGCACCGGCGCTGACCTGGAAATCGGGTGGCTGCCCGTCCTGCAACAACAAGCCGGCAACCCCAACATTCAGCCCGGCCGCCCTGGCAGCTTCGAAGCGGCCGCGTTTGTGAGCATGCTGGAGGTGCCTGCCAGCATCGACCGGTCGATGGGCGACATTCACCCGGGTGGCAACCCCCACATTCAAACTGACCCGCGCAACATCGCCCGGGTGGCAACCGCATTGGCCCAGCGCCTGGCCAGCCTGGACCCGGCCAACGACGGCACCTATCGCGCCAACCACCAGAAATTTGCCGACCGCTGGCGCACGGCCATCGCTGACTGGGAAAAACGGGCCGCCCCCCTCAAAGGCCTGCCCGTGGTGGTGCACCACCGTTCTTTTGCCTACCTGGAAAACTGGCTGGGCATTCGGGCGGTGGCGCAGATCGAGCCCAAACCCGGGGTGGAGCCCACCACGGCACACCTGTCGGAAGTCCTGGCCCGGTTGCAGAGCCAGCCTGCCAAAGCAGTGGTACGCGCCGCCTACAACGACGGCAGGGGCTCCGACTGGCTCGCCGAACGGGCCCATATTCCCGCGGTGGTCCTGCCCTTCACCGTGGGCGGCACAGAACGGGCCAAAGACTTGTTCAGCCTGTTTGACGACACCATCCACACCCTGCTCACGGTGCTCCAGCGCGTCAACGCATCATGAACCTCGATGCATTCAGCTTCTCGATCCTGGCCCCCGCTTTTCTGGCGGGGCTGCTGGTGCTCGTCACCCATGTACCGCTGGGCATCCAGGTTTTGTCACGTGGCATTGTGTTCATTGACCTGGCCATTGCCCAGTTGGCCACGGTGGGGGTGATCGTGGCCAACCTGCTGGGCATTGAGGCGGGGAGCTGGATGGCCCAGGCCGCCGCGACGGCTGCGGCACTGTCCGGTGCGGCCTTGCTGACTTGGACGGACCAACGCTGGCCAGAATCGCAAGAGGCCATCATTGGGGTGCTGTTTGCGCTCGCGGCCAGCGGCGGCATGATTCTGGTGGCCAACAATCCGCATGGGGGGGATCACCTGCAGGAGCTGCTGGCAGGTCAAATCCTGTGGGTGAGCCCAAGCCAGCTGCTCTATATGGCCGCGCTCAGCAGCGTGGTCTTGCTGATGTGGGTTGCTCTGGGCAGCCGACTGGGGCAGTTTGGGTTTTACAGCCTGTTTGCCCTGGCGGTGACGGCCTCGGTCCAGTTGGTGGGCGTTTTCCTGGTGTTTGCCAGCCTGGTGGTCCCGGCTTTGGCATCCAGCACCTGTCGGTCACACCGGCTGGCACTGGCCTATGCGGTGGGTGGCGTGGGGTACACCGGTGGTCTGGCGCTGTCGGTGATGTTCGATCTTCCCTCTGGCCCCATGGTGGTCTGGAGCCTGGTGGGGGTGGGCATGGCCGCCAGAATGTGCATGCCTCGCCCAAGCAGCCCTTGCGCCTCTTGACGGCTTCAGCGCGTCAAATTTTTCAAGGCCAGCTTGATGCCTTCGCTCACCCCCACCCCCTCGGGCAAGGCCTTTAGCGCCAGCGCCGCTTCTTTGTCGCTGTAGCCCAGCGCCAGCAGGGCTTGCAAAATGTCTTGCTGGCCATCGGTGACCGCCACCGCAGCCGCACCGCCCGCCAGTGCCCCCAGGTCCGCGCCCAGCTTGCCCTTCAGCTCCAGCAGCAGCCGCTCGGCGGTTTTTTTGCCAATGCCGGGCACCTTGGTCAGGCGCGTGGCCTGCTGCTGCGTGACGGCCTGCGCCAGGTCGGCCACGCTCATGCCACTGAGCACCGACAGCGCCGTGCGCGGCCCAATGCCCGAAATTTTCACCAGCTGCCGGAATGCCTCCCGCTCGGTGGCGGTGGCAAAACCGAACAGCACCTGTGCGTCTTCCCGCACCACAAAATGCGTGAGCAGCGTGACGGTGCCACCCACCTCCGGCAGGTTGTAGAACGTGCTCATGGGCACATCCACCTCGTAACCCACGCCGTGGCAATCCACCAGCACCTGGGGTGGGTTTTTCTCGGCCAGTTGGCCATGCAGTCGTCCGATCATGGGGTCAGCCCTTTACCATTTGCCCATGATTCTGCGACACACCTTCTCCCCGCCCGACAACGACCGCATGGCCCACCTCTGCGGCCCGCTGGACGAGCACCTGCGCACCATCGAAGCGGCATTGAATGTGAAGGTCGCCCGGCGGTTCGAGCAATTCAAAATCGAGGGCACCAAGCCCAAGGCCGAACGGGCATTGGAAGTGCTGCAGGCCATGTACGAACGGGCCCGCAAACCCATTCCGGCCGAGCAGGTGCAATTGATGCTGACCGGCGAAACCGCATTGGGCGATGCCGACGCAGACGCCCTGACCGTCATGAGCCGCCGGGGCGAAATCCGCGGCCGCAGCCCCAACCAGAGCCATTACCTGGACCTGATCACCAAACACGACATCACCTTCGGCATTGGCCCTGCCGGCACCGGCAAAACCTACCTGGCCGTGGCGTGTGCGGTGGACGCACTGGAGCGCAGCGCGGTGCAACGCATCGTGCTCACCCGCCCCGCAGTGGAAGCGGGCGAAAAGCTGGGCTTTCTGCCCGGCGACCTGGGCCAAAAGGTAGACCCCTATCTGCGCCCGCTGTACGACGCGCTCTATGACCTGATGGGCTACGACAAGGTGCAAAAAGCCTTTGAACGCCAGCAAATCGAAATTGCGCCGCTGGCTTTTATGCGGGGGCGCACGCTCAACCACGCGTTCGTCATATTGGACGAGGCGCAAAACACCACGCCCGAGCAGATGAAGATGTTCCTCACCCGCATTGGCTTTGGTGCCAAAGCCGTGGTGACGGGCGATGTGAGCCAGATTGACCTGCCACCCAGCCAGCTCAGCGGCCTGATTGATGCGGAGCGGGTGCTCAAACGCGTGCCAGGCCTGGCGTTTTGCAGGCTGACCAGCGCCGACGTGGTGCGCCACCCGCTGGTGGCCCGCATCGTCGATGCGTACGACGCCCGGGGTAGCCGAAGTGGTGGCGAACCAGGCGGCCATGTGGCCGAGGTGCCGCCGCCGGGTGCGCTGGGAGCGGTCACGCCCAGCAGACGCCAACGCATCATTCAATAAAACAATAGCTAAAACCGCTTTAAAAACAAGCGGGAATGGCTATTTTTATTCATGAAAATGCTCAAAGACATCCAAAAACCCTGTGAGCCACCGCTTTCACAGTGCATCAACAAATTAAAGAATACTTTAATATAGGGTTCACTCATTCAAGCAAGCTTCAACAACTCATGCGCCAAACGGGCACTTACACCATTTCAACCACCCTTGGTGAGGCCGTCAAAGCCTTTGTGCCGCACTCCCTGCCCCCAGCGGGCCCCGAGTTGGCCGCCACCGCGTGGGCGGGCCATCACCGGGCCGAGCTGGCGTTGGCCCGCCTGTCTGGCGTGTCGGGGCTGGTGCCATCGCTGGACTGGTTGATTTACAGCGCCATCCGCAAAGAGGCGTTGCCGACCTCCCAAATCGAGGGCACCCAGGCCACGCTGACCGATTTGTTTGACGAAGAAGCGGGCTTGATGGTGACCAACGCCGACGACGTGGAGGAGGTCACCAACTACCTGCGCGCCTTTCGGTTTGTGAGCGAGCAGCTCCACGATCCCAAGGGCTTGCCCATCAGCGTCCGGCTGTTGTGCCAGGCTCACCAGCACTTGCTCAATGGGGTGCGTGGTGCAGGCAAACAACCCGGTGAACTGCGCAAGTCACAAAACTGGATTGGCGGTACGCGCCCAGGCAACGCCGCGTTTGTACCGCCGCCGCCAGAACACGTGGCGCCCTTGCTGGCCGACTTGGAACGTTTCATTCACGAACCACAACCTGCGTTGCCACCGCTGGTGCGCGTTGCGCTGGTGCATGCGCAGTTTGACACCATCCACCCTTTTCTGGACGGCAACGGCCGCATTGGCCGGTTGCTGATTGCAGCTTTGCTGCAGGAATGGGGTTTGTTGCCTCAACCGCTGATGTACCTGAGTGCGTACCTCAAGCAACACCAGGCAGAGTACTACCGCCGCTTGTCAGCCATTCGCACCGAGGGGGATTGGGAGGGTTGGGTGGCCTTTTTCATCGAAGGCGTGGAAGTGGCGGCCACACAAGCCGAGCGCGGCATTGTGGCGTTGGCCAGCCAAGTGGCTGGCGACCGGCGGCGTTTGTTGGAGTCACCCAAAGCCGGACCCATGAGCTACCGACTGTTTGAAGCCCTGCCGATGATGCCGCGCTTCACCATTGAAATGGCGCGTCAGCGCTTGGGCACCAGTTTTCCGACGGCCACGGCAGCAGTGACATTGCTGGAGAGCTTGGGCATCGTCAAAGAGTTGACCGGACAAAAAAAGAACCGCAGCTACAGCTACCAAACCTACGTAGATTTGATGTCGCAATGACCGAAGACCAACTCGAACAAGAATCCCGAACCTATTGCCCCTCTGGAGTGAACCATGCACATGAACTGGGATGTGGTTAACGTTGAAGTAAAGAACAGCACCGCGCTGCGCGTGCGTTTCCACGATGGTCTTGAGGGTGAGATGGAGTTTTTGCCCTCTGCGTTTCGCGGGGTGTTTACCTGCCTGAAAGAGCCAGAGGTATTCAAACAGGCACAGGTGCAAGACGGCGTGTTGACCTGACCCGGCGAGCTGGCCTTGGCCCCCGATGCCATGCACCACGCCATTGCAACCCACGGCAAGTGGGTGCTGGATTGAATACTGGTTGCACGCCTATTCATCGCTAAAAATCGAATACCAATAAGCGCTAGACGCCCATTTTTTTACAAACACATGCTCGAAGACATCCAAAAAACCCTGTGGGCCACGGCCGACAAGCTGCGCGCCAACATGGACGCCGCCGAGTACAAGCACCTGGTGCTGGGTCTCATCTTCCTGAAATACGTGGCAGACACCTTTGCCGCCCGCCGCGCCGAGGTGCAAGCCCGCCTGCAAAACCCCGCCGACGAGTTTTACTTTGCCGACGCCACGCCTGAAGACCTGGCCGCCGAGCTGGAAGACCGCGACTACTACACCAGCGCCAACGTGTTCTGGGTGCCCGAAGTGGCCCGGTGGGACACCCTGCGCAACCTGGCCAAAGCGCCCGAAATTGGCAAGCTGATCGACAACGCCCTGGCCGTGATTGAGGCCGAGAACCCCAAGCTCAAAGGCATTCTGGACAAACGCTACGCCCGCGCCCAGTTGCCCGACGGCAAGCTGGGCGAGTTGGTGGATTTGGTGTCCACCATAGGCTTCGGCACCGACGCAGCCAAAGCCCGCGACGTGCTGGGCCAGGTGTACGAATACTTTTTGGGCCAGTTCGCCAGCGCCGAGGGCAAAAAAGGCGGGCAGTTCTACACGCCCGCATCCATCGTCAAAACCCTGGTGGCCGTGCTCAACCCCCACACCGGCAAGGTGTACGACCCCTGTTGCGGCAGCGGTGGCATGTTTGTGCAAAGCGAGAAATTCATAGCTGCTCATGGAGGCAGGCTGGGCGATGTGAGCATTTACGGCCAAGAAAGCAACCCCACCACCTGGCGGCTGGCCGCCATGAACCTGGCCATTCGGGGCATTGACTTCAACCTGGGCCGCGAACCGGCAGACACCTTCACCCGCAACCAGCACCCTGACTTGCGGGCCGACTTCATTCTGGCCAACCCGCCTTTCAACATTTCAGACTGGTGGCACGGCAGCCTGGAAGGCGACCCCCGCTGGCACTTTGGCGACCCACCCCAGGGCAACGCCAACTACGCCTGGCTGCAACACATGTTGCACCACCTGAAAGACACGGGCCGCGCAGGCATTGTGTTGGCCAACGGCAGCATGAGCAGCAGCCAGAACAACGAAGGCGTGATACGCGCCGCCATGGTGGATGCCGACGTGGTGGAAGTGATGGTGGCCCTGCCCGGCCAACTGTTCTTCAACACCCAAATCCCCGCCTGCCTGTGGTTTTTGGCCAAGCAGAAAAAGCGCAAAGGCGAAGTGCTGTTCATCGACGCACGCAAACAAGCCAAGATGATTTCGCGCGTGCAGGCCGAGCTGGACGATGAAGCCATCACACGCATTGCCGAAACCGTGGCCGCCTGGCGCGGCGAGGTACTGACAGGCTCAACCGTCACCGAATACCAAAACCAACCCGGCTTTTGCCGCAGCGTGCCCCTGGCCGAAATCGCCCAGCACGGCCATGTGCTGACCCCAGGCCGCTACGTGGGTGCCGAAGCCGTGGAAGACGACGACGAAGCCTTTGACGACAAGATGCGCAAGCTGACCGAAAAGCTGGGTGAGCAGATGGCCAAGGGCGCGGAGCTGGATGCGCTGATTCGGGTGAAGCTGGGGGGGCTGGGGTATGGGTTTTGAAGGACAGACTCATACGGTGATCGAGTTGGTCGGAGCTGGTGTTTTATGGGTTGAAGACGGTAACCACGGCGAGAACCGCCCCTTAGCTGTTGAGTTTGAGGCGGTTGGCACGCCTTTCGTTCGCCCTGATGATTTGAAGCACAGGGTTGTCCAGTTCAATGACTGTGACCGAATCAATGGGACAGCTTTGAAGCGCGTTCGGAAAGGTAAAGGCCGGGCCGGTGACATTGTTTTCACTCATCGAGCCACCGTTGGACGCATTGCAAGAGTTCCTTTAGAAGCTCCCGATTTCGTAGCTAATCCGGGGGTCACTGTTTATCGATCTACTCAGCCAGAGGTGCTCGATCCCAACTACCTCTATTACTTCATGCAGGGTTCATTTTTCATGGACCAAGTTTGGGCGGAGGCTGGTAACACTGATACGTTTCCATATATCAGCCTAACGCAACAGCGGAGGCTGAAGCTGCTTCTCCCATCGATTGAGCTGCAGCGATCTATAGGTGCTGTGCTGGGCGCTTTGGACGACCGCATCACCCTCCTGCGCGAAACCAACGCCACCCTCGAAGCCATCGCCCAGGCGCTGTTCAAGTCGTGGTTTGTCAATTTCGACCCCGTGCGCGCCAAGCTGGAAGGCCGCGCCCCCGAAGGCATGGACGAGGCCACAGCGGCGCTGTTTCCCGATTCGTTTGAAGAGACGGAGTTGGGGGTGGTGCCTAGGGGGTGGCGGGTTGAAACACTCGGCTCAGTTTGCAGTTATCTAAACCGAGGCATTTCACCCAAATACCTAGAAGTCGGCGGCGTTCTGGTTTTGAATCAAAAATGCATTCGTGATTTCTCTGTGGATTGCAGCAAAGGACGGAGGCACGACCCAGCTCAGCGAAAAATTGATGGGCGGGAAGTTGAAGTGGGTGACGTACTGGTGAATTCGACGGGTGTCGGGACTCTCGGTCGTGTAGCGCAACTGCTGCAACTTCAAGAGCGCACTATCGTCGATTCACATGTCACCGTTGTTCGGGCAGGGCCAGGCCTAAGTTGGCCGTACCTCGGTCAATTCATGACCAGCAAGCAGGCTGAAATAGAAGCCATGGGGGAAGGTTCAACCGGCCAAACGGAACTCAGCCGTGGCAAATTGGGTGAAATGAATGTTCTGGTTCCGGATGCAAGAACATTGAACGCATTCAACGAAATTGTGATTCCGCTGAAGCAGCGCATCGCCACAAATGAAAGCAGCGTCCAAACCCTCTCTACCCTCCGTGACACCCTGCTCCCCCGCCTGATTTCCGGGCAGTTGCGGTTGCCTGAAGCCCTGCCGCTGGCGGAGGATGCGTTCACATGAGCCAAGACCTCACGACCTCGGCGGTTGCCCGCAGCAACGTCCTCAACAACCGCTATGCCCTGAGCATGCTTGAAACGCACTTGGCGCTGGGCGGCTTGCGGGTTGAGGATGAAGTGGTTTTCTTCAAATCGCATGTGGCTGAGCTGCTTGACATTGACGAACGCACCATTGACCGCTACCTGGCCAGCCACGAAGCCGAACTCAAACAGAACGGCTATCGCATCCTCAAAGGAAAAGCTTTAAAGAACATGAAGTTAGCTCAAGTCGACGACATGCATGTCGTCGACTTGATCGGGGCCAAGGTGCCCGCCTTGGGCGTGTTTTCGTTCAGGGCTGTGCTGAACGTGGCCATGTTGGTGACCGAAAGCGAACGGGCCAGGGCCATCCGCAGCCGCATGCTGGACATCGTGCTGGATGTCGTGGCCCAACGCACGGGCGGACACACCCGCTTCATCAACCAGCGCGACCAAGATTACCTGCCCTCTGCATTCATAGAAGACAGCTACCGCAAGCAGTTCACCAATGCCCTGCGCGACCATGTGGAGATGGGCAACCACAAGTACGCGGTATACACAGACAAAATTTACCAAGCAGTCTTTTGCGAAAACGCCCGCGAATACAAGCAAGTGCTGCGATTGGCCGATGGGGACAGCACACGCGACACGATGTATGCCGAGGTGCTGAAAACCTTGGCAGCCTTCGAAAGCGGCTTGGCTGCCAGCCTTCAGCAGCAGGCCCAACAGCTGGGCCGCAAGCTGAAACCCGCCGAGGTGGACCAGTTGCTGGCCGAGGCAGCGGCCAATCCGTACCTCAAACCATTGATCGACGATGCACGCACCCGCATGGCCAGCCGGGACCTGGGCTTTCGTGAAGCGTTGCACCAAAAGCTGGAGGCCTATGTTCAGGCAGTACCAGAAGCGGATTTCGAGCGTTTTTTGGGCGAGCGCAGCCGGGCACTGGAAGATCGGCTGTCAGACCCAAAACTGCTCGCGGTACTCCAGCGGCTGAAAGACCGGTGAGCCCGTGGCTGACCTAACGCTGTACTTCGATGTCCAGCATGCCGTTGGTGTGCATGACTGGATCATTGAGCACTCTGGGGGCTTGCCAGGGGTCAAAGACTTGGGCCAATTGGAAAGCGTGTTGGCACACATCCAGAACGACGACTATTACCCGTCGTTTGATGACAAGCTGACGCACTTGATCTTTGGCATCAACAAGTTCCATGCTTTCAACGATGGCAACAAGCGCTCCAGTCTGACACTGGGTGCCTACTTTCTGACCCTGAACGGATACGACTACTGCGTTCCTCAATTTGTGGTGCAAATGGAAAACATCGTGGTGGCCGTGGCAGAAGGCAGCATCAACAAAGGGCTGCTGCAACGATTGGTCATTTCCTTGGTTGAAGAGGATGATTTCTCCGATGACCTGAAACTGGCGTTGCTGGAAGCGTTGGGCGATGCTAACGACTGAAATAAAAACGATGAAGACGGGAGGAACATGACCGAAGACCAACTCGAACAAGAAACCCTGGCCTGGCTGGCCGAGTTGGGCTACGCAGCAGTCAGCGGCTACGACATCGCCCACGATGGCCCCACGCCTCAGCGGGCTGACCACCGCCAGGTCATCTTGCCGTTTCGCCTGCGCGAAGCCATCCAGCGCCTGAACTCGCACCTGCCCACCGCCGCTCGCGAAGACGCGCTGCACCAGGTTCAAAACCTTGGCATCCCCGCTCTGCTGTCGGCCAACCGGGCATTCCACAAGCTGCTGGTCAACGGCGTGCCGGTGCAGTACCAAAAAGACGGCGAAACGGTGGGCGACTTTGTGCGCCTGGTGGATTGGGCGCAGTCGGGCAAAAACGAGTTTTGGGCCGTGAACCAGTTCACCATAAAAGGCCCACACCACACCCGACGCCCAGACATCATCCTGTTTGTCAACGGCCTGCCGCTGGTGTTGATTGAGCTGAAAAACCCTGCCGACGAAAACGCCGACATCTGGAAGGCGTTTGACCAGATTCAAACCTACAAAGAACAGATACCCGACGCATTTCAATACAACGAGGTGCTGGTGGTGTCTGATGGCACCGAGGCCCGCATGGGCAGTTTGTCGGGCAACGCAGAGCGGTTCCAGCAATGGCGCACCATCGACGGTGAAACGCTGGACCCGTTGGGCGAGTTCCACGAGCTGCAAACCCTGGTGCGTGGCGTGCTGGCCCCTCAACATCTATTGGACTACCTGCGTTACTTCGTCCTGTTTGAAGACGACGGCACGCTGATAAAGAAGATTGCCGGCTACCACCAGTACCACGCCGTGCGTTCTGCCATTGGGCATGTGGTGGCGGCCTCGCGGCCCGACAGCGCGAGCAACCTGCGCGGCAAAGGCGGCGTGGTGTGGCACACGCAGGGCAGCGGCAAAAGCATCACCATGACCTGCTTTGCAGCACGGGTGATGCAAGAGCCCGCCATGGCCAACCCCACCATCGTGGTCATCACCGACCGCAACGACCTGGACGGCCAGTTGTTTGGCGTGTTCTGCCTGTCTCAAGACCTGCTGCGCGAACAACCCGTGCAAGCCACCACCCGGCAGGAACTGCGAACCTTGTTGGCCAACCGGCCATCAGGCGGCATTGTGTTTGCCACCATCCAGAAGTTCATGCCCGGTGAAGACGAGGACATGTTCCCGGTGCTCTCAGACCGACGCAACATCGTCGTCATTGCCGACGAAGCGCACCGCACTCAATATGGGTTTGAAGCCAAGCTCAAAACCCGCACCAGCCCGCAGCCTTCCATTTCAGATTCAAAACAGGCCCTCCCGCTTGACGGTATTGGTTTGTTTGCTACACCTGTTTTAACCACAGGCGATGGCAAAACACCAACCCACCACGCCGCTTTTGTGCCACCGGCCTACAACGCCACGCCCACTGCCACCCGCAGCACCTACGTGGCGGGCTATGCCCAGCACCTGCGCGATGCCCTGCCCCACGCCACCTTTGTGGCATTCACCGGCACACCCGTTTCAGCCACTGACCGCGACACCCGCGCCGTGTTTGGCGACTACATCCATGTTTACGACATGCAGCAGGCCAAGGAAGACGGCGCCACGGTCGCCATCTATTACGAAAGCCGCCTGGCCAAGCTGCGCCTGAAAGACGACGAGCTGCCGCTGATTGACGAGGAAGTGGACGAGCTGGCCGAAGACGAGGAAGACAGCGTTCAAAGCCAACTGAAAAGCCGCTGGGCCGCGCTTGAGAAAGTGGTGGGTGCCCAACCCCGCGTGGAAAGCGTGGCCGCCGACCTGGTGGCCCACTTTGAAGAACGCAACAAGGCCCAGGACGGCAAAGCCATGGTGGTGACCATGAGCCGTGACATCTGTGTGCACCTGTACAACGCCATTGTGAAACTGCGGCCCGACTGGCACAGCGACGACCCGGAGCAGGGCGCAATCAAAATCATCATGACCGGCAGCGCCAGCGACAAAGCCCTGCTGCGGCCCCACATTCACAGCAGTCATACCAAAAAGCGGCTGGAAAAGCGGTTCAAAGACCCAGCCGACCCGCTGCGGCTGGTCATCGTGCGCGACATGTGGCTCACCGGCTTCGATGCACCCTGCGTGCACACCATGTACGTGGACAAGCCCATGAAGGGCCACAACCTGATGCAGGCCATTGCCCGCGTGAACCGGGTGTTCAAAGACAAGCAAGGCGGCCTGGTGGTGGACTACATCGGCATCGGCAATGAGCTGAAAGCCGCCATGAAGGAATACACCGCCAGCAAAGGCCGGGGCAAACCCACGGTGGATGCGCACGAAGCCCTGAGCCTGATGCTGGAAAAACTGGACGTGTTGGGGGCCATGCTGCACGGGTTTGACTGGTCAGCCTTCAAAACCGGCGGCCACAGCACCCTGGCCGGTGCCGCCAACCATGTGTTGGGCCTGCCGTCTGAATCCAAAGACAAGCATGGCAAACCGGTACGCGACGGCAAAAAGCGCTTTGCCGACGCAGCCCTGGCCCTGAGCAAAGCCTTCAGCCTGTGCTGCACGCTGGACGAAGCCAAAGCCCTGCGCGACCAGGTGGCCTTCATGCAGGCGGTGAAGGTCATCCTGACCAAACGCGACATCACCCAACAGAAGAAAACCGACGAACAGCGCGAAGCTGCCATTCGGCAAATCATCAACAGCGCGGTGGTGAGTGACACGGTGGTGGACATTTTTGACGCCGTGGGCTTAGAGAAACCCAACATCGGTTTGCTGGACGACAGCTTTCTGGCCCAGGTGCGCAACCTGCCCGAACGCAACCTGGCGGTGGAGCTGCTGGAGCGGCTGCTGGAAGGCGAAATCAAGTCCAAGTTCGCCACCAACATCGTTCAGGAAAAGAAGTTCTCAGACCTGCTGAGCAACGTCATCACCCGGTACCAGAACCGCAGCATTGAAACTGCCCAGGTGATGGAAGAGCTGGTGGAAATGGCCAAGAAATTCCGGGAGGCGGCCAACCGGGGCGCGGAGCTGGGCCTGACCGACGACGAGGTGCGCTTTTACGACGCGCTGGCCACCAACGAGTCGGCGGTGAAAGAGCTGGCCGACGAAACCCTGAAAAAAATTGCCCACGAGCTGACCGAAAACCTGCGCAAGAACATCACGGTGGACTGGGCACAGAGGGAAAACGTGCGTGCCACGCTGCGGCTGATGGTGAAGCGCATTCTGCGCAAATACAAATACCCGCCTGACTTGCAGGATGCGGCGGTGGAGCTGGTGTTGCAGCAGGCAGAGACCTTGGGGGAAAGTTGGACGACATGACCATTTCCATCACACGCCAACCCGAATTACCCGAATTCGTCGCCCATTGCCTGGATTTGCTCTCTGGTGTGGGCGCCAGCACCGCCAAACGCATGTTCGGCGGCTGGGGCATCAGCCACGATGGGTTGACCTTTGCCATCATTGCCGACTTGGGAGCAGGCGAACGCCTGTACCTGAAAACCGATGCGCAAACCCGCATTCGGTTCGAAACCGAGGGCTGCGCTCAGTTTGTGTACGACGCCAAAGGCAAACCCATGGCCATCGGGTACCACACCGCCCCGCCCGATGCCATGGAATCCCCCGCGCTCATGCTGCCGTGGGCCCGCATGGCCTGGGCCACTGCGGTGGCGGCACAGGCCGGCAGCGGCTCCAAACGGGGAAAGAAGGTCGCTTCAAGCACAAAAAAATGAATAGCTAAAAATCCATACCCTAAAAGCGACAAGCATCAAAAAAATTCACAAAAATGTCACTTCCACAGCTCTCCCTGTCCCTCCAGTTTTCGGGGCTATCTGACCCGATCGTGCACCGCGCAGCGCTGCCACGCCACAAAGTGGCACGCTGCATCCGCCATGCGCTGGAGGCGGACGCGGAAATCACCGTTCGCATCGTCGATGCCGAAGAAGGCCAAGCCCTCAACCGGGACTTTCGGCAAAAAGACTACGCCACCAACGTGCTCACCTTCGACTACGCCACCGAACCCGTGGTCATGGCCGACTTGGTGCTGTGCGCCCCGGTGGTGGCCCGCGAGGCGGCCGAACACGGCCGCACCCTGGCCGACCACTATGCCCACCTGCTGATACACGGCACTCTGCACGCCCAAGGCTGGGACCACGAAACCAGCGACGCCGATGCCGATGCCATGGAGGCGCAGGAAATCGCCATCCTGGCCCGCCTGGGTGTGGCCAACCCCTACGCGGGTTGAGCCAGCCACAGGGCAAAGTTTCTTCATACTTTCTTAAAACTTCTTTCGGCAAAATGGCATGGCGCATCTACCCAGCCCGGGTGGGTGCAGCACTTCCTGAATTGGAGTCACTCAACATGAAAAACCTGCTGTCCGCCCTGTTCATTTCCGCTGGCCTGATGGTGGCCGGTGCCGCACAGGCCACCACCCCTTCTTACGCCGCCACCGGCACCAGCTTCACGCCTGCAGCGGCCACACAAAAAGCCAAGCCAGCCAAAAAGGCCAAGAAGAAAAAATCCAAAAAAGCCAAGCAAGCCATGGCTCAGTAAGCGCACGTGCGCCACGCACCACCACCTTGAAGCTGCTGCTCACCGAGGACGACGCCCTGATTGGCGACGGCCTCGTCATGGCCTTGGCCGACGCAGGGTTTCAGGTGGATTGGGTGCGTCGTGCGGACCAGTCGCTGTCCGCACTCCGCCACGGCACCTACGACCTTTGGGTTCTCGACCTGGGTCTGCCCGATGCTGATGGCCTTGAATTGCTGGCCAACACCCCGACCACGGGCAAGCCAGACACCCCTTTCCCTCCTCGTCCGCCCACACTCATCCTTTCGGCACGCGCCTTCACTGCCGACCGCATCCGTGGCCTGAATTCCGGGGCCGACGACTACCTGACCAAACCTTTCGATCTGGACGAACTCGTGGCCAGATTGCATGCGTTGCACCGGCGCAACCTCGGCCGCCGCGATCCCTTGTTGCGCCTGGGGCCGCTGGAAATTGACCCGGTGCGGCAAGTGGCCCAACTCAACGGCCAGCCCCTGGATTTGGCGCGCCGCGAAATGGCCTTGCTGATGGCCTTGGCCGAAGACGCCGGCGCCGTTCGCTCCGTCGCCTGGCTGGAAAGCCGCCTGTACGGCTGGGGCCAGGAAGTGGCCAGCAACTCGGTGCAGGTGCACCTGTTCAATTTGCGCCGCAAACTCGGCGAGGGCTGGATCAGCAACTTGCGGGGCCAAGGCTACCGGCTTCAACCGCCAACTTCGTCAGCCCCCCTCTCGGCAACATGACGCCCAGCCCGAACGCTCCAACGGTGCACGGCCCACAGCCCTCCATGCGGCGGCAACTGCTGCAACTCCAGGCGATTGCACTGGTACTGGTGGGACTGATGGCGGCATTGCTTACCTTCGGCCTGACTTGGCTGTACCTGAACGACGAGCACGACCGCACCCTGGAACAAGTGGCCCAAACCATCGTGCGCCATGGATTGGAAGCCGAAAACGAAGAAGACCCTGACCCCACTGACCGAGGCCAATTCATCAGCCAACTGTGGGCAGAAGACGGCACCCAGCAATACCCAGCCGAACCCGACAGTGGCCCTCCCCGGCAATCCGAAGGCTGGCACACCGTGATGTGGCAGCAACAACGCTGGAAGGTGTTCACCTTGCTGCAAGACGGCCTCACCATTCAGGTTTCACAGCCGCTGCGCAGTCGCAGCGAAGCATTCTGGGATCTGGCCCCTGGCGTGCTGGTTGCCTTGCTGGCCCTGGTCGGGGCGCTTCTGGCATTGCTGCGCCGTGCCGTGAACCGCTCCTTGCAACCGCTGGAACGCCTGCGTCAGCAACTGGGCTCGCAAGCGGCCCACACCGGGGGGATTCCCTCTCCAAGCCCGGGCGCCTGGCCATCCGACCTGACACCCCTGGTGCAAACCATTGAGTCGCTGTTGCAGGGCCTTCAAGACGCGCACACCGCGCACCACGACACCATCGTTCGCGCCACCCACGAACTCCGCACCCCGCTCGCTGCGCTCAACATTCATTTGCAACTGCTCAATCGAGCCCCCAACGGCCCAAATGCCAACCATTTGCGCACCCAAACGCTGGCGGCTGCGACACGACTCAACCGGCTGGTCGATCAGTTGCTTCACCTGTCTGACCTGGAAATACCCGACGGCACATTCACCGCATCCAACCAGCCGGTTCGTGCTGCACTCGCCCCGCTGCAGGCACTGTGGCAACCACTGGCCCAAGCCCACCACGCCCAATTGGATGTGGACGTGCCAGAGGGCGCAGCCTTGCACGGACATGCCAGCGCCTGGTTGGCCATGCTGGACAACCTCGTTCACAACGCCATTCGCTGTACCCCCACCGGACCGCACGCCGCATCGCTCTCTGCAGCGCCATGCCGCATCCAGCTGGCGCTCACCCATCTGGGCACCGATGCCATCTGGACCCTCACCGACCACGGCCCCGGCATGGATGCACGACAAATGGAGCGCCTGAATCTGGGGCTGCGAGCGCAACCAGACCATCACGAAGGGGGAACCGGACTGGGCTTGCACATAGCCATGCGAGCTGCACAACGACACGGGGGCCAACTGGTGTTCAGCACCACGCCGGGTGGAGGCCTCACCGTCACCATTCAGTTGCCGCACGCATGGCGAACCGCGCACTCCAGCTCAGGCTCCATACCGGCTCATGAATAAAAATAAATCAACTGCATTTAATTAGTATTTATCCCAATGCCAACCCTCGCCGCCATGCGCACACTGGCATCGGTTTCGTTGCGAGCGTTTTTGACATGACCTTTCCCTCTCCCACCGTGGTGGTTCTCGGCGAAGCGCTGATGGACTGCATCGCCCAGCCAGACGGCCGCCTGCTCCCCCTCATGGGTGGCAGTCCTTACAACTTGGCCCGCGCCGTGGCCCGGATGGGCGCTCCCACTGCTTACCTGCCCCCGTTCTCACAAGACACGTTCGGGCAACAACTCAAAACCCAGGCGGCAACCGATCAGGTCCGGGCCCTCAGCCCTGACAGCACCTGCCCCACTTCGCTGGCAGTGGTCACCCTCACCCACGGTCAACCCAGCTATGGTTTCTACCGGGAAGGTGTGGCTGACCGCGACACGGACGCTTCATCGCTGCTTCAACGCCTGAGTCAACTCGCACCGGGTGTTCTGCACACCGGCTCGCTCATGCTGCTCCCCCCTGAACACGAAAAAACCCTGGAAGTGGTCCGAGCCGCCAAGCGGCTGGGCTGGGTCATCAGCGTGGATGTGAACCTTCGCCCCGCCATGGCACGCGACTTGCCCGCATACCGTCAGGCGGTGATGGAGGCCGTGGCGTGGGCCGATTGGGTCAAGGCCAGCGACGAAGACTTGCACACGCTGGGGTTTGGCGATGTGACGCTGGCAACCGCCAACACCCTGCGCCAGCAATTTGCCCGACCGGCCAACCAGCGCGTGGCCTTCACATTTGGCGCTCAGGGTGCCTATTTGTGGGCCCATGGCCAGCACGCCCATGCACCCGCACCGCATGTGGAGGTGGCAGACACCGTGGGGGCAGGAGACACCTTCTGGGGCTGCTGCCTGGCCGACTGGACCACACAACCCGCCCACCCAACGGAAGACGCTGGCGCCACCATCCAGCAAACGCTGCACCGCGCCATGCGGGCTGCCGCCATCAACTGTGCCCGGTCGGGCTGCCAGCCTCCCACGCGGGCAGAACTGACGGCGGCGGCCTGACCGATCAGCTGGGCACCGCTTCGCCCTCAGTTCATCTGCAAAGGAATCGTCACCGGACCGTCGTTGACAAGGCTGACCTGCATGTGGGCCGCAAACTGCCCGGTGGCAACCTGTGGGTGCCATTTGCAAGCCTGTGCCACTGTGTGGTTGTATAGCCGCAAACCCTCCTCTGGCGCCGCAGCCTGACCAAAGCTGGGACGGTTTCCGCCCGAGGTATCAGCGGCCAATGTGAACTGACTCACCAACAGCAAGCCACCCGGCGTACCTTGGCCATCCAGGTCTTGCACGCTGCGGTTCATCTTGCCGGCCTCATCCGAAAAAATGCGCAGTTTCAACACCTTGGTCAGCAATTTGTCGGCCACCGCTTCGGTGTCGCCCCGCTCGGCACACAACAACACCAGCAAACCGGCCCCAATGGATCCAATGGTTTCGCCATTCACCACCACAGAAGCTTGGTGTACACGTTGAATCAAGGCTTTCACCGCAACACCTTCTTCGTGCCGGAGACCCACGTTTGCGGAGCAGTACAGATGACAGACATTCCCCCATTGTGACCGCCTGTGCACAATGGCAAGCATGTTTGAGAGGCATTGGCGTGTTCGGTGGGTGTTCGCTCTGGCGTTGGCCATCGCGGTGCTGGGGAGCGGGTGGCTGGTGCATGCTGAATGGATGCGCTTGCGCGATGGCTTCGATGTGCAGGCCCGCATCATCCACCGCCTGCTGAGTCAGCAAATGGTTCAACACGAAGCCGTGTTGTCCACCCTGACCCTCCTGCCCCCAGCGCCGGATGCAGCCATTCCCTTGACTGCGGTGTACCCCCATATCCGCCATGTGCAGCTCACCGCGCGCGAGGAGTTGCCGCCCCTGCACGCAGCAGCAGAGCCATCCACCCCGGCGTTCACCCCCTCCCAGCCAGTCCAACTGAAGGCCACCGACTGGGCGACCGGCCAATACACCCTGACAACCGAAGGCCCCCACGCCCAAGTAGCCATGGACATCGACCTCACCCAATGGAGTCGTCCTGCTGAATGGCCAGAACCGTCTGCCGACCTGCCGTTGGCCGTCGATCTGGCGCTGGGCCGTCACCTGTTTGCCCTCCAACCTCAGGTGCGCCCGGCTTGGAGCTGGGAATGGCAGGCCAGCAAAGCCATTGCCAGCCAGCACCAACCGTTCACGGTCCACACCCGCACCCACCTGACCGGGGCCCACTTGCCATGGGCTCAACTCGGCCTCTGGTGGCTGACCACTGTGGCGTTGACCTGGATCGGTCTGACGTGGCAACGCCAACGCCATGAACGCCAGCGGGCTCAGGCGTTGCTGAAGCTGGATCAGGTGAGCCGCCTGGGCACCTTGGCCGAAGTGGGCGCAGGCGTGGCACATGAAATCAATCAACCTCTCACCGCTGTGCTGGCCAACGCACAAACAGCCAGGCGTGCGTTAAAAGACAGCCCGCCAGACATCGCCATGCTGGGCCACGCCCTGGATCAGACGGTGCAACAGGCCAAGCGGGCAGCCGATGTGGTGACCCGTTTGCGCCGTCTGCTGGAGCGCCCCGGCGAACGCCAGCCCATGCGCCCAACGCACCTGGACAGCGTGGCCAGACATGTGCTGGATCTGATGGCACCGGGTCTCCAGCGGCTTCAAGTAACGGCACAGTTGAATGCACCGGCTGCCATACACGTCATGGCAGACCCGGTGGCGCTGGAGCAGATCGTGCACAACCTGGTGCAAAACGCTTTGCAATCGCTCGAACAGGTACCGGCCAGCGAACGGCAACTGACACTGACCGTCGGCCCCAACCACCACCACGGCATGCTGACCGTGACCGACACCGGCACCGGCATCGCCCCAGACCTTCTCCCCCGCTTGTTTGAGCCATTCCTGACCACCCGACCCCATGGTCTGGGTCTGGGCCTGACGCTGTGCGAAACCCTGGCCAGCCACATGGGCGGAAGCCTGCGGGCCGACCACCATGTCCCTCGGGGCGCGTTGTTCCAGCTGACGTTGCCCCTCAGCCCGTCGCAGTCATCCCAATGACCGAGCCGCTCTCTCCCCTGATTCACCTGATCGACGACGACGAAGGTGTCCGCAACGCCTTGGCCCTGCTCATCGGCACCGTGGGGCTCCGGGTGCATACCTGGCCCAACGCTCAGATGTTCATGGATGAGTTTGATCGTCAAAGCGTAGGAGCCATCGTGATGGACATCCGCATGCCGGGCTTGAGCGGCCTGGCCGCGCTGGAAGTGCTGGTGGCACAGGGCGTGGACCAGCCGGTGATCGTGCTGACCGGGCACGGCACGGTCGAGCTGTGTCGCCGCGCGTTCAAGTCAGGTGCAACCGAGTTCCTGGAAAAACCGGTGGACGACGACCAGCTGATCGACGCCCTGCAGGCCGCCGTGCGCCAGCACGTGAAGTCACGCCAACGGCTGGCGGCCGATCGCCACACGCGCGAGCGGTACGCCCAACTGTCGGCCCGGGAAAAAGAGGTGCTGGGCCTGATCGTGGCGGGCCTGACCAACAAGGAAATGGCACGCGCACTGGCCCTGTCACCACGCACGGTGGAAACGCACCGTGCCCACCTGTTTGCCAAGCTCGAAACCGAGTCGCTGGCACAACTGATACGGGGCTATGCCGCCCTGGTCGATGACGACATGGCCTCCGCCGCGCCACGCGCCCATGAGGAAACGCCAGGCAGCCCCCCAATGCCTTCGTCCGCCACGGGGGGCTGGGCACGAAACGAGCAGCAGGGAGGCGCTCCGTAGTTATACGGATGCCCGCGCGTAGCTGCGCGAATGGGCAAAACCCGCCCGGTTTTTTACAGTGCTCCCACGGGTGTCAACCGGCACCCGACCCTGTTTTCACTGGAGCACACACATGACCTTTCGCCTGAACACCCTCGCCCTGACCCTGGCCGCCACCGCCGCGCTGGCCGCACCGCTGGCCCACGCCCAAGCCGTGCGGACCGAGCGCAACATGTCGCTGGCCCTGGCCTCGCAACTCGCCGCCGACACGGTGGCGGCCTGCACCACCAACGGCTACGCCGTGACGGCCACCGTGGTTGACCGGGCGGGCAGCGTGCGCGCCGTGATGCGTGCAGACAACGCGGGCCCACACACCTTGGGCGCGAGCGAACAAAAGGCATTCACATCGGCCTCGGCCAAGAACGCCACCCTGGCCATGATGGAAGGTGCACAGAAAAACCCGGCTGCTGCCAACCTGGTGCACATCCCCGGCTTCCTGCTGCTGGGTGGCGGTGTGCCGGTGAAAGTGGGCACCGAAACCATCGGCGCCATCGGCGTGGGCGGCGCACCTGGCGGCCACCTGGACGAGCAATGCGCACTGGCCGCACTGGACAAGGCCAAGGACCTGCTGAAATGACCTGCCTCACCCGCCTGATGCGCAGCTGCACAGGGGGTACAGGGGTTGCCACCAGTCTGCTGGCGGTGCCGCTGACCACCACCAGGGGCCTTCTGGCGGCGGTGCTCGCTGCCAGCAGCTTGGCGGGCTGGGCCCAGGTAGCACCATCGCCCGCCGAAGTGGCCCGCTACCAGGGCCTGCATGCCGCAGCCCATGCCGGTGACTTGGCCCGCATGGACGCAGCGTTGGCCCAAGGCGCGGCCATTGACGCCCGCGACAGCCACGGCCGCACGCCCTTGCACGTGGCCACGTTTGCCCGGCACCCTGAAGCCGTGCGGCGTTTGATGCGCGCCGGTGCAAAACATGGCTTGCTGGAGGCCGACCGCTACGACGCCGTCACCATCGCGGCCGTGGCCGACGACGAGGCCACATTGGCAGCCCTGCTGGCCTCAGGGGCCAGCGCACGGTTGACCACCAGCGTCTACGACGGCACGGCGCTGATCGCGGCGGCCCACCTGGGACACGACGGCGTGGTGAAGCAGTTGATTGCCGCGGGTGCGCCGTTGGACCATGTGAACAACTTGCACTGGACGGCCGTCATCGAGTCCATCGTGTTGGGCAATGGCGGCCCTCGCCACCAGGCCACGCTGGCCGCGCTGATATCAGCCGGGGCCAACCTGCAACTCACCGACCGCCAGGGCCGCACACCGCGGCAACTGGCACGCGAGCGCGGCCACACGGCCATGGTGCAGATGCTGGAACGGGCTGGTGCCCGCTGAAGGCTGCCCCGGCCCGGCACCAGTGAGGGGCGATCAGCCCAGCGTCACCCGTGCGAACTTGCGCTTGCCCACCTGCACCACGTAGGTGCCCGCAGCCAGTTTCAGCCCCCTGTCGCTGACCACCGAGCCATCGACCCGCACGCCCCCACCATCGATCAGGCGGTTGGCTTCGCTGGTGGACGGTGCCAGGTTGGCGGCCTTGAGCAAGGCACCGATACCCAGCGGAGCGCCTGTCAGAGACACCTCGGGAATCTCATCGGGCACACCGCCTTTGCTGCGGTTGATGAAGTCTTGCTCGGCCGCATCGGCAGCCGCCGCACTGTGGAAGCGGGTGGTGATTTCCTTGGCCAGCGCCACCTTGGCGTCTTTGGGGTTGCGGCCAGCGGCCACTTCGGCCTTGAGGGCTGCGATCTGAGCTTCCGTCTGGAAGCTGAGCAGCGTGTACCAGTCCCACATCAGGGTGTCGCTGATCGACAGCACCTTGGCGAACATGCTGTTGGCCTCTTCGGTGATGCCGATGTAGTTGTTCTTGGACTTGGACATCTTGTCCACGCCGTCCAGCCCCACCAGCAGCGGCATGGTGAGGATGCACTGGGGCTCTTGCCCGTATTCACCTTGCAGATGGCGGCCCATCAGCAGGTTGAACTTCTGGTCGGTGCCGCCCAGCTCCAGGTCACTTTTCAGCGCCACCGAGTCGTAGCCCTGCATCAGGGGGTACAAAAACTCGTGCACGCTGATGGGCGTGCCCGCGTGAAAGCGGTCGTGGAAGTCGTTGCGCTCCATCATGCGCGCCACGGTGTACTTGGCAGCCAGCTGGATCATGCCCATGCTGCCCAGCGGCAGGCTCCACTCGCTGTTGTAGCGAATTTCGGTTTTGGCTGGGTCCAGCACCAGGCTGGCCTGCTTGTAATAGGTTTCGGCGTTGGCCTTGATCTGCTCGGTGGTCAGCGGCGGACGGGTGCTGTTGCGACCGGACGGGTCACCGATCAGGCTGGTGAAGTCGCCAATCAGAAAAATCACCTGGTGCCCCAGGTTCTGCAACTGGCGCATCTTGTTCAGCACCACGGTGTGGCCGATGTGGATATCGGGCGCTGTCGGATCCAGACCCAATTTGATGCGCAGCGCTTGCCCTGTCTTCTCAGAGTGCTGCAGTTTTTTTACCCAATCAACTTGCGGAATCAATTCCTCACAGCCGCGCAAGGTCACGGCAAGAGCTTCCCGTACACCGTCACTCAGTGCGGATTGAACAACGGGCGTCACAGCGGCATCAGGGGTGGGTTGCATGGGAAAATTCACAGGTTGTTTTGTGCCAAGCCACGGCTATACTTTTCGGCTGGTCTTTTGGCGAATTTTAGTGGTGTGCCCATTGTGGCGCTCCCCGCCCAAATCCTCACCCCCATCACTTTGCAAAAAGCTGCACCGCCCATGACGCGGCGCACACTGTTGGATGACACCTGCACACACTTTGCTGCAAGCTGCTCTGCAAACCTTGCAAGCTCACCCCAAGCGGGTCATGGGCACCATCGGGGCCATTTTGCTCACCGGCGGCGTGACCGCCACCGCCATTGCGCCTTTGGCACCCGATGCAGCCAATCTGCCCGTTCGCCAGATTCTGGAATCTGTGGACTTGGAAACCCCAACCACACTGGCCGCCCTTCCCGGCTTGACGAACGGGCCAAGTGGCATGGTGCTGTACCGGCACGATTTCACAAGAGGAAACGACACCATGATGTCGTTGCTGCAACGGCTGGGCGTATCCGATGTCGGTGCCGCGCAATTCCTCAAGCAGTCCTCCATGATGCGCGAACTGCTGTCAGGCAAACCCGGCAAGCTGGTGCAAGTTCAAACCGATGGGCAAAAGCGTTTGCTCAACCTCACAGCCCGCTGGTCGGCGTCCGAAGACCGCAGTTACCGCAAACTGGTGGTCGATCGGACCGCCTCCAATCAGTTCTTGGTCAAACCCGGCTTCGGTGAACTCAAACCCACCATCCGCATGGTGAGTGGCACCATTCAAACCTCCCTGTTCGCCGCGACCGACGCATTGGGCATGCCAGAGGGTGTAGCCACGCAAATGGCCGAAATTTTTTCGTCGGACATCGATTTCCGCCGCGACCTGCGCAAAGGCGACCATTTCAGTGTGGTGTACGAATCACTGGAAGCCGATGGCGAACCTCTGCGCGCCGGCCGCATTCTGAGTACCGAGTTCGTCAATGCCGGCAAGCCACTGCAAAGTATCTGGTTTCAGGAACCAGGCAGCAAGGGCGGTTACTACAGCTTTGACGGTCAGAGCAAACGCCGCTCTTACCTGGCGTCGCCGCTGGCGTTCTCTCGCGTCAGCAGCGGCTATGGCATGCGCTTCCATCCGGTAGCCGGGCACATGGCGGCCCATACTGGCATCGATTTGGCCGCACCCGCAGGCACTCCGGTGATGGTAGTGGGTGACGGTACCGTGCGCTATGCCGGTTGGCAGCGCGGTTATGGGAATTACATTGTGGTGGACCACCGCAACCGGGAAGCCACTGCATATGCACACCTGAGCCGCATCATGGTTCGCGTTGGCGAACGGGTGTCGCAAGGCTCCACCATAGGCTTGGTTGGTTCAACCGGCGTATCCACTGGTGCGCATTTGCATTTTGAATTCCTGGAAAACGGTGTTTTCAAAGACCCATTGATCGTGGCCAAGCGTGGCGAAACCATCCCCATTGCAGCAGCGTCTCGCCCAGCCTTCGAAGCCCAAGCCAAACGCATGAAACTGGAACTGGCAGCCGCCGCCGGTACGCAGATCGTCAGCGCCAACTGATCGAAACCAACCCCAGCAGAGCGCACCGCCTTTCACGGCGGCCTCTTTTCAAATTGCCCTCCATCCAACCCGCCATCACCATTGGCTTGATGTCGGGCACCTCGCTGGACGGTGTGGACGGCGTCGTGCTGGCACACCCATCTAACAGCCCTCCCAGGGTTTTGGCATCACATCACTTGGACATGCCTCCTGGGTTGCGCCAATTGCTGCTGACGTTGAACCAGCCCGGCCCCAACGAGTTGCACCTGTCCGCCTTGGCAGCCAACCACTTGGCACAGTGCTATGCCAGCGTGGTCGACCGGCTACTGGCGAACTCGGGGCTTCGCCCGGCAGACATTCGGGCAATTGGTGCACATGGACAAACCGTGCGCCACCAACCCAGCAAACCCAGTCTGTCATCTCAGTCCCAGCCCAACCGTGGCGCCGACGCCCCCCCTTGGACCGCCTATACCCTGCAACTCAACAACCCCGCGTTGCTGGCAGAACTCACTGGCATCACGGTAGTGGCTGATTTTCGCAGCCGCGATGTGGCAGCGGGCGGCCAAGGCGCTCCGCTGGTACCGGCTTTTCATGCCGCCTTGTTTGGCAGCGCACAATCCCCGGCACCGTCCACCGCCATCGTCAACATTGGCGGCATGGCCAATGCCACATTGCTCATACCCCAACAGTCCGTCGCAGGGTTTGACACTGGCCCTGGCAATGTACTGATGGATGCCTGGTGCCAGCAACACATCGGAACACCCTATGACGCGAACGGCCAATGGGCGGCACAAGGAACCCTCCACGCCGGGTTATTGAACCGTTTTCTGGCGGACCCTTACTTTGCCTTGAACGGCCCACGCAGCACTGGCCGGGAATTGTTCAATCTGCCATGGCTGCACAGCCATCTGAGCCAGCAGACGCAACTGCCCCCAGCCGACGTTCAAGCCACGTTACTGGAACTCACGGTGGTGAGCATTGCACGCGCACTCCCCGACTCACTGGCCACCATGGTGATATGCGGCGGCGGGGCCTTGAACACGCACCTGATGACGCGGCTGCAAGCAGCATGCCCTTGTGCTCATCTGGCACCGTCGGACGCATGGGGCATACCTGCCATGGATGTCGAGGCAGCGGCATTCGCCTGGTTGGCCGAACAATGCCTGAATGGCCTACCCGGCAATCTGGTGGAAGTCACAGGCGCCGCTGGCCCCCGCATTCTGGGAGCCGTCTACCCTGCCTGAGCAGCAGGGTTCACAGGGCTTTAAACGCTGAATGACGACCCGCAGCCACAGGTGGTGGTGGCATTCGGGTTGCGAATCACAAACTGGGCGCCTTCCAAATCTTCTTTGTAGTCGATCTCCGCGCCCACCAAATACTGGTAGCTCATGGCATCAATCAGCAACGACACCCCGTTCTTGGTCATCTGGGTGTCGTCGTCATTGACGATTTCATCGAAGGTAAACCCGTACTGGAAGCCTGAACACCCACCCCCCTGTACAAACACGCGCAGTTTCAATTCCGGGTTGCCTTCTTCGGCAATCAGATCGGCCACTTTGGCTGCAGCACTATCGGTGAACACCAGAGGTGCGGGCATTTCAGTGGAGACTTCAGCAACAGCAGCAGACATGGAAATACTCTTGAAAATTCAAAACAGGTGAAGCATACGCCGAACCGACTCGCGGCCGACACTTGACCCCATCCCCATCGTTGGCTCTTGACAAAGAGCCAACAAAAAAGCCGCTGAGCGACTGGCGCCACAGCGGCTTGGCAGATCCGGAAACCGGATCAGCGCTTGCTGAACTGCTTGCGACGGCGAGCAGAACGCAAACCGACTTTCTTACGCTCGACTTCACGGGCATCGCGGGTCACATAACCAGCGGCGCTCAGTGCGGGCTTGAGGGCTGCGTCGTAGTCGATCAGGGCGCGTGTGATGCCATGACGCACCGCACCAGCCTGACCAGATTCGCCGCCACCATGGACGTTGACCTGAATGTCGAAAGACTCGACGTTTTCGGTCAGAACCAGGGGTTGCTTGGCAATCATCACGGAAGTCAAACGACCAAAGAACTGGGTGATGTCCTTGCCGTTGACGGTGATCTTGCCGGTGCCTTTTTTCAGGAACACGCGGGCGACGCTGGATTTGCGACGGCCGGTGCCATTGTTCCATTCACCAATCATGTCCGCTCCTTAGATGTCCAACACTTTGGGTTGCTGGGCAGTGTGCGGGTGCTCAGCACCACCGTACACCTTGAGCTTCTTGATCATGGCGTAACCCAGAGGGCCTTTGGGCAGCATGCCCTTGACGGCTTTTTCCAGGGCACGGCCAGGGTGCTTGGCTTGCAGGTCACGGAAGTTGGTTCCGTAAATGCCACCGGGGAAACCGGAGTGGCGGTAGTACATCTTGTCCAGAGACTTGGTACCAGTGACCTTGAGCTTGGCTGCGTTGACGACGACGATGTAATCGCCGGTATCGACGTGAGGGGTGTAAATGGCTTTGTGTTTACCGCGCAAACGGAGGGCCACTTCGCTGGCGACCCGGCCGAGCACCTTATCGGTGGCGTCCACAACAAACCACTCGTGCACCACCTCAGCGGGTTTTGCGCTGAATGTTTTCATGGTTGAACTTTCGAGTGAGGATTTCGGGCTCTTTTCCACGGTCGGTGTCTTTCTGCTGAAGACCTCTTAGGTGGAGGGTTTTGCTTTTGCCGCGGAGCCACGTTTTCGCTGCAAAGCTTGCCATTATAAAACGCAAACTGTGCCAATGCCACTACCATTGGCACCATGTTCAGTTACCGCCACGCTTTCCATGCCGGCAACCATGCCGATGTGCTCAAACACGCCATGCTGGTGTGCATCCTGCAGTACCTCACCCAAAAGGACACGGCACTGCAAGTCATCGACACCCATGCTGGCGTGGGCTTGTACAAGCTGGACAGCAACCAAGCGCAAACCAGCGGAGAAGCCACTTCCGGCATCCTCACATTGCTGCAATCTGGCAACGAAGGAAAGGCCGCGCGGGACTCTGCCCTGATCAAACCGTATTTGGATCTGGTGCAAAGTTTTCAACCCAATGCCAGCACGGCTGGCAAAAAATATCCAGGCTCCCCCCTGCTGGCGGAACGACTGCTGAGGGCTCAAGACAGGCTGCATGCGTTTGAAGTTCATCCGACCGACCAGCGCCTGCTGCGCGGCATGATGACCGAGCACGACACCCGCCAGATCTGCACCTTGCATGTGGCCGACGGGTTTACCGGCGTGAAACCCTTGCTGCCCCCGCCCAGCCGACGGGGTTTGCTGGTTTGCGATCCTTCCTACGAACTGAAAACCGACTACGGACAGGTGGTGGAACTAGTGACCGACACCCTCAAGCGATTTGCCACCGGGTGCATCTTTGTGTGGCACCCCATCGTGGCCAGGCCAGAGGCGCATGATCTCCCCCGAAAGCTGAAAAATGCCGCCACTCGGGCTGGCAAACCCTGGCTGCACGCCACGCTCAGCGTCAAATCAGGCACAGCCAACGCCAAGGGCGTCCCTGTGGGGCTGAGCGGCAGTGGTGTGTTTGTGGTGAACCCGCCCTTTGTGCTGGAACCCGCTTTGCGAGAAGCACTGCCCTTGCTGGCCAAACTGCTGGCTCAGGATGCGCATGCCCAGCACACACTGGAAACCAGCTCACGCTGAACAGCCGCAGCCCCCATCACACAGGCGAGGCACTTCGTCACTCGCGTCGCGCTCAGGCCGTCAACAATTCATCCAACGTGCCACTCGGTGGCTCGAAGCGTTTGCGGCGGAACATCAGCCGCGTGGGCCCCGGCATCACGGCCACGGACTGCGAGTGCTGCGGGTCGCCGGGGTAGCAGATGACGCGCATGCCGTCTTCGTCGAACGGCTCCGGCTGCACAGTGGGCGTGGCGCTGTACCGGGCCAGTGCCAGTACCTCGTCCACGGCGGCGAGCCGATTCAGGTGCACCAGGCTCATGATTTGTGGCGGCGCCATGTCGAACTCGCCCGCCCAGTAGCGGGCGAGCGCATCCCGGGGGGTCATCCACTCGCTGGCGGTGGTTTCGAAGTCGTCGTGCACCGCCTGCTGCGTGCCTGGCAGCGCGGCCACGAAGAACCGGGTATCGAACCGCTTGTTCATCAGCGAAGCCTGGCGCGGCGTGACCCAGCGGCTCCAGGGCACCAGGGCATCCAGCGCCAGCTGCACCCCGCATTCCTCGGCTGCTTCGCGCATGGCGGCCAGGTGCAACCCCACAGCCAGGACGTCAGACAAGCCGGGCTCGCCCAATTGGCGGCGACACCGATCGGCATCGACCGTGGGCAGCAGGCCCTCGGCCTGGACCAGGTCAGCGTCGTCCAGTTTGCCGCCCGGAAACACATAGGCACCGCCCAGCACGCCAGACTGCTCGGCCCGGCGCATGAGAAACACCTCCAGCCCCGTCACCCCATCGCGCAACAGGATGACGGTGGCCGCGTCGCGCGGCGGCGTGGTAACGATGTGAGAGTTGATTTCCAGGGCCATGGTGATCGGCCTCAGGCGTTGGCCAACAGATCGGCACCATGCTGCGTGTCGTCGAACACCGTCTGGTAGATGGCCACGGCCTTGGTGGTGGGGTCAGGGGTGTAGCCGCCGTGGACGGCGATGGTTTCGAGTTTCATGTCATCTCCTTTGTTGGGGGCGTGCCGGCACCGGGGGCTGGCGACGTGCACCATCTTGCACCACCGACTTGACCGGTGGCTGTCGCGCCACAAACTCCGACCACTCTTCCTCGTCGGCCGAGTGCACTTCGACCAAGGTCACCCCCAGTCCAACAAGACCCAGCAGACGGGCTGCTGCCTGACTCACATCCACCACCCGATCGGGCAAATGCGGCCCCCGGTCGGTGATGCGCACCACCACTTCGACACCCGAGACCAGGTTGCGGACACGCGCATGGCTGTCCAGAGGCAACGTCTTATGGGCCGCAGTGAACGCCGACGGCCGATACGGCTGTCCGTTGGCCATGCGCCGCCCGGCAAAGCTGGGGTGGTACCAGGAGGCCAGACCGGTCTCGATCAAAGTGATGAGCGGTGGCTCGGGTTCTCTCGGTGGCGGGCCGTCCAACAATGAAGTGGGAAGGTTGGGCACTGGAGCGTCAACCGGTGTGAGCGCTTGAATGGAGGCTTCGGCGTCTGCCTGTGCCGGTACCACCTCTTGGGCCTTGAGGCCGGAGCAGGCCAGCACCAGGCCCACTCCGACCAGGGTGCAAGCCTCCCAGCGCAACCACCCCATCAATACCCCAACCGGTCGAGCAAGGCCAGCGTGGGTGCGCTTTGGTTCATGGTGTAAAAGTGGAAACCCGGCGCACCAGCTTGGCGAAGCTGCTCGCACAGGCCCGACACCACATCCAGGCCAAAGGCTTTGATGGACGCGGTGTCGTCCCCAAAGCCCTGCAGCCGCAGCCGGATCCAGCGCGGCACCTCGGCCCCGCACGCATCGGAAAAGCGCAGCAGCTGGCTGGAATTCAGAATGGGCATGATGCCCGGCACCACCGGCACCGTGGCGCCCATGGCCAGGGTGTCGTCCACAAACCGGGCGTAGGCGTCGGCACTGTAAAAGTACTGGGTGATGGCGCTGTTGGCCCCGGCCTTGACCTTGGTGACGTAAGCCTTCAGATCGGCCTCGGCGCTGCGGGCCTGCGGGTGAATTTCAGGATAAGCCGCCACTTCAATGTGGAAATGATCCCCGGTTTCGGCGCGGATGAAGGCCACCAGGTCGCTGGCGTACTGGAATTCACCGCCGGCACCGTAACCACTGGGCAAGTCACCGCGCAAGGCCACCAAACGCCGAACGCCCATGGATTGCAGCGTGGCCAGTTGCTCGCGCACACGGGCTTTGGTGGCACCGATGCACGAAAAATGGCTGGCCGCCTGCTGGCCCTCGGCCAGAATTTCAGCCACAGCGGCAAAGGTTCCGTCTTGCGTGGAGCCGCCAGCCCCGAATGTCACCGAGCAGAACTCGGGCTTGCGAACGTACAACGCCTGACGGACTCCGCGCAACTTGTCGGCGCCCTCCGGGGTTTTGGGCGGGAAAAACTCGAAACTGATGGGTAATGTCTGAAATGAGGTCATGAACGAGCCCTCCTTTTGCATGGGGGTTCATGCACCGGCATGCCGGGCATGGATGAAAAATTCGCGGTTGCCATCGCCACCGGCAATCGGGCTGTCATACCAGCCCATCACCTTGAGCCCAAGACCGGTACAGGCATCGCGCAGCCGTTGTTCGACACGGGCATAGAGCGCGGGATCGCGCACCAGGCCGCCTTTGCCAATGTCTTGTGGCTGCAGTTCGAACTGCGGTTTGGCCAACATCAGCAAATCGCCGTCAGTGGCCAATAAGGGCACCAGCACCGGCAACACCAAGGTGAGGCTGATGAACGACAGGTCACCCACAATCAAGTCAAATTTAAGGATTTTTTGGCCATTACCGCTTGATTGACGGACATTGTTTGCTACTGTATTTTCAACACCCAAAACCAACATGAGCTGATCTGCAGCCAGCTCGCGGGCGTTGATCTTTTCCAGGCAAACCACCCTTGCATCGGCTCGCAAGCGGGGGTGAAGCTGACCATGCCCTACGTCCACACCCACCACATGCCCTGCCCCGGCCTGCAACAGGCAGTCGGTAAAGCCGCCGGTGCTTTGTCCCACGTCCAGGCAGGTTTTGCCTTGTGCCTGCACGCCTCCGGCCAGCAACGCACCTTCCAGCTTCAAGCCGCCACGCGACACGTAGCGGCTTTCGCTGGCGTCGATCAACTGCAGTTCAGCCGACTCGGGCACCTCGTCACCGGCTTTGGTGGCGTTGCGCCATGGCGCTGCCGCCCCCAGACGCCAGCCCACCCCCGCCGCAACCAGGCGAAAGGCTTGCGAGCGACTGGCCGCCAGGCCACGCTGAACGAGAAGTTGATCGATGCGCATGGCGTCTCAACACGCCGCCCACATCCAGTGGGCGGCAGAGCCGATCAATAGCGGTAGGTGTCGGGCTTGTAAGGGCCAGACTTGCTCACGCCGATGTAGGCGGCTTGCGCGTCGGTCAGCTCGCTCAGCATGGCGCCCACTTTTTTCAGGTGCAGGCGGGCCACTTTTTCGTCCAGGTGCTTGGGCAGCACGTAGACCTTGCCGTTTTCATACGCGTCGGGGCGGGTGAACAGCTCGATCTGCGCGATGGTCTGGTTGGCAAAGCTGCTGCTCATCACAAAGCTGGGGTGGCCGGTGCCGCAACCCAGGTTCACCAGACGGCCCTTGGCCAGCAGGATGATGCGTTTGCCCGGCTTGCCATCCACGCTTGGGAAGATCACGTGATCGACCTGGGGCTTGATTTCTTCCCACTCGTATTGCTCGAGCGTGGCGACCTGGATTTCGTTGTCGAAGTGGCCGATGTTGCAAACGATGGCCTGGTCTTTCATGGCCACCATGTGGTCGTGGGTGATCACGTCGCGGTTGCCGGTGGTGGTCACGAAAATGTCGGCCTTGTCGGCTGCGTATTCCATGGTGACGACTTTGTAGCCTTCCATGGCAGCTTGCAGGGCGTTGATGGGGTCAATTTCAGTGACCCACACCTGGGCGCTCAGGGCGCGCAGGGCCTGGGCGCTGCCCTTGCCCACGTCGCCGTAACCGGCCACGCAGGCCACTTTGCCGGCAATCATCACGTCGGTGGCGCGCTTGATGCCGTCCACCAGCGACTCGCGGCAGCCGTACAGGTTGTCGAACTTGCTCTTGGTGACGCTGTCATTCACGTTGATGGCGCGGTACAGCAGGGTGCCCTTGGCGCTCATCTCGTTCAGGCGGTGCACGCCGGTGGTGGTTTCTTCGGTCACACCGATGATCTGGGCGCTCTTGCGGGCGTACCAGGTGGGGTCCACGGCCAGCTTGGCCTTGATGGCAGCAAACAGGATGGTTTCTTCTTCGCTGCCGGGGTTGGCCAGCACCGAAATGTCTTGCGCGGCGCGCTGGCCCAGGTGCATGAGCATGGTGGCGTCGCCGCCATCGTCCAGGATCATGTTGGGGCCTTCGCCTTCGGTGCCCGCTGCGCCGAAGTCAAAAATGCGGTGGGTGTAGTCCCAGTAGTCGGTCAGGGTTTCGCCCTTGATGGCGAACACGGGCGTGCCACTGGCGGCTATTGCCGCGGCGGCGTGGTCTTGCGTGCTGAAGATGTTGCAGCTGGCCCAACGCACCTGGGCGCCCAGGGCTTGCAGGGTTTCGATCAGCACGCCAGTCTGGATGGTCATGTGCAGGCTGCCGGTGATGCGGGCACCCTTGAGCGGCTGGGTTTTGGCGAATTCTTCGCGGATGGCCATCAGGCCGGGCATTTCGGTTTCGGCAATGCGCAGTTCTTTGCGGCCCCAGGCGGCCAGGCCGATGTCGGCAATAGCGCAGTCGGTGTTGACGGCGGGGGCAAGGTTGTCGGTGCGTGCGTTCATGGAAGGCTCCAAACAGGGTTTGAGGAACAACCACAGCCGCAAATGAAAAAGGCGCTCACCCGCCAGCTGTGGGTGAGCGCCGTTGTCTGTTCGGCAAGCGGCCCTTGCTGGGCCCCGCCGGGTTACCGAGCCTCGCTGCGCAGAACACCCTGGGTGCTCCGGGCAGCTGCAACGCTCCTCGGTGTGGTGAATTATAGAAAACCGGGCCGCAGGGTGCGACCTGCGGGGTCAGTAGTCCCGCATTTTGGCCCGCAAACGGGCAATGGACTGGCTGTGCAACTGGCAGACCCGTGACTCGGTCACACCCAGTACGGCCGCAATTTCTTTCAGATTCATGTCGTGCTCGTAGTACATGCTCATGATGTACTGCTCGCGCTCGGGCAGGTTCTTGATGGCTTCCACCAACGCCAGGCGCATGCGCCCATCGTTCAGGATGAGCTCGGGGTTTTCATCGTCCTGCGCCACGTGGCGGTCGAGGTAGTCGTTGCCATCGTCACCACCTGAAAAATCTTCCAGATACACCAACTGGGTGCCTCTGACCTTGGCCAGAAGCTCCTGATAGTCGGACAAAGACATGTCCAGTTCGGCTGCTATTTCTGATTCCATGGGCGCTCTGTGGAGCCGGTGTTCCAACCTGTGGACCGCCTGCTCGATTTCCTTCTGGCTCTTGCGCGAGCCGCGCGACATCCAGTCACCACCTCGAAGCTCGTCGATCATGGCGCCGCGGATGCGCTGGCTGGCAAAGGTTTCGAATTGCACCCCCTGCGACGGCTCGAACCGGGCCAATGCCTCGGTCAGGCCGATCATGCCGACCTGGATCAGGTCGTCCACTTCCACACTCGCCGGCAATTTGGCAATCATGTGGTGCGCCAGACGTTTCACCAGCGGGCTGTACTGGCGAATCTGCGCATCGCGGTTGAGGGTGCCCTTGGCTGTATACATCAGCAACTCCAGAGCTGTGGAACCAGCGCCTCCCTTGGGTTGGAAGTGGACCACCCCGGCGTACCGGGAGCGGGCTCTTCAATCAGGAGTGCGCTTTCCAGCATTCTAAGCACCCAGCACGTCAATTCCTCGCGGGCTTCAGGGCCTTGACCATCGGGCAAATCCCAACTCTCGGGCAACCAGCCCAAATGCCGGGTGGTGGTTTCGCACAGCACCTGCAAGGCTTGCTGACCCACGCCATCGGGCACGTCGGTTGGCATGGCTACCAACACCGACTGCACACCAGCCGCCTGGTGCAACACCTTGAGGGCGCTGTAGGCATCCACCACGGCAGCAGGTTGGAAGGTGAGAGGCACCACCGGTCGTACCGGAAGGTTTTCCAGAAGCACCCCCAACCATTCTTTGGGGGCCAGCAACAGCACCACACTGTCTCCCTGGAAGCAGGAAGCCAACTTCAGCATGGATGCATCTGCACTTTGGGTAGCGGCCACATGCAGCAGGGTTTGCAAACCACTTTGACTGGGCAACACCCGCCAGACGGCATCATCATTGTGAGGCTCTGCTCCGGACTTGAGCAGCTGGGTCAAACCCGGACGACCTGGAGCCTCGCGACTTGCAGCATCCAATGCCACCACCCGATGCCCCAAGGCAGACAAGCTGGCACCCAACGTCCATGCCAGATCAAACGCAGGTTGACTCTCACGTGCCAGCACCACGGGCAGCACGCGCACAGCACTGGGGCCTTCCAACCCCCGCAGGCCAGCGGCCTGATCGAATGCAGGATCAAACACGGAGTGCTCCCAGGTTCATTTGTTTGGGGGTGGATTGGGCAAAGAAGTAACCCACTTCCGAAGGAGCAGGGTCGAAGGCCGATTTGCCTTCGGTCCCCATGGAGGTACGTACCAGCTGCGGCGCCATAGGGCCCATCCAGTCCTCGGGTACACGCTGGCCGTTGGCCACACCGCGCAACACCACCTGATGGCGAATCAGCGCATCAATGGCAGGACCTAGCTTGACGGCCTCGTCCACCTTGGACAACACCACGCCATGCAAGTCTTTGGTCTTGAAGGTAGCCAGCACATCGTCCAGTGTGTCACCGTGGCTGCTGGCGTTGAGCACCAGCATTTTTTTGATGCCGGGCAGGTCCAGCACTTCCATCATCTCTTGAATGCGGGGATCTTTCTGGCCCAAGCCTGCGGTGTCAATCAGCACCAGGCGTTTGCCTTGGAGCAGTGTGAGGAGGTCTTTGAGCGCAGCGCGGTCGTGGGCCAAATGAGCCACCACACCCATCATGCGGCCATAGGCGCGCAGTTGCTCGTAACCGGCCACGCGGTAGGTGTCGAGGGTGATGAGGCCCACACTGTTGGCACCGTATTGCTTGACACACTGCGCGGCCAGTTTGGCGGCGGTGGTGGTTTTACCCACCCCGGTGGGGCCCACCAGAGCAACCACACCGCCTTCGTCACAGATGCTGGTGGCGCTTTCGGCGGTTTTGAGGTTGCGGGCCAGCACATCCATCACCCAGCGCACCGCATCGGCGGGAGAGGCATCGGCAGGCATGCGCTCCAACACACTACGCACCAGCGCAGGGCTGTACCCAGCACGGATGAGCTTCAACATCATGTTGCTTTGCAACGGGTTGTTGCGCGAAGTGCCCAACCAGGCCAGCATGTTGAAACGGTCTTCAATCATGTCTTTAAGTGCACTGAGTTCGCTGGCCACATTGCTGCCACCGGATGCCTGGGCCATCAGAGGGGTTTCAGCCGTCGGCATCACCATGGAGGCGGCCCAATCGTCGGTGACCGACTGGCGGAGCTGCCGAGGTACATCGGTATTTTTGGCTGCCAGCATTTCCCGGGTTTTGATGGGTGCCTGCGCCACGGCATGCTCCATGCTCCGCTCGGCCACTGCACGGCGTTGCAGACCAGAAGTTTGCGGCGCAGTGGTCTGGGAACGGCCTTCCAGCTCTTCTTTGCGACGTTTGAGCATGCGCTCGCGCACATAGTCCTGAAACGACAGCGTGCTCATAGCCAAGGTTTCGGTGTCCTGGCTGACCGAAGCATTGCGGTCAAACGACTTGGGAGTAGATGACGCAGTTGGAGCTTTGTTCGAAGGCCCCGACAGTCGGGCACGCTCGGCAAACGACCCACGTGAGCTGGCCACAGGCGCAGCGGCGGATGCACTGCTCAAAGCTGTCTGACTGGAAGCCCCCACGGGCAGAGAGGACAGGTTCTCTTCGGTGGTGGCCACCACCTCGAACCCGTTGGCCGTGGCACGGCTGGAGAGGATCACGGCGCTATCGCCAAACGCTGCACGGGCTTTGGACATGGCTTCACGGGAAGTGGGGCCAAGAAAACGCTGGATGTTCATGATGCGTTACCTCCAAGAATCGGGCCGATTCGGATGAGATGGGTATCTGGAATTTCGCTGTGCGCCAGCACTTGCAGACGCGGCGCGGCGCGGCGCATGAGGCGCGCCATGGCAGAACGGATGGTGTCGGGCACCAGCAGGCAGGCCGGCACGCCGCTTTCTTCCTGCTTGTTGGCCACCTGGGCGGCCGATTGAGTGAGCATGTCGGCCACGCCAGGGTCGAGCGCAGCACCGTTCTGGCCAGACAGGGCCTGCACCAGCAAACGCTCCAGGCCCGGGTCGATGGCAATGACTTCCAGCTCTTTGGCAGGGCCGTAAATCTGCTGCACGATGGCTGGCGAGAGGGAAACCCGTACCCGGCGGGCCAGCTCGGTGGCATCGGAAACACCAGCAGAAGCGTGCTCGGCCAGCGTTTCGATGATGGTGCGCATGTCGCGGATGTTCACAGACTCGTCCAGCAGCAACTGGAGCACTTTCTGGAACGTGGCGATGGACACCATTTTGGGTACGACCTCTTCAATCAATTTGGGCGCCAGCTTGGCCACGTGATCCACCAGTTCCTGGGTCTCCGTGCGGCTGAGCAACTTGGCTGCCTGGACTTGCATCAAGTGTGACAAATGCGTGGCCAGTACGGTCTCCGAATCAACCACCGTAAAACCCGCCATTTGCGCGTTCTCTTTGTGCCGGTCTTCCACCCAATGAGCAGGCAAACCAAAAGCCGGGTCGGTGGTGGGCGTGCCGATCAGCGGAGTGGTGATGCCACCCGGGTTGATGGCCAGGAACATGCCGGGGAACACCTCGCCCTCGCCCACCACCACGCCGCGCAGGGTGATGCGGTAGGCGCTGGGTTTGAGTTCCAGGTTGTCGCGCACATGCACGGGCGGGGGCAGGAAACCCACTTCCTGGGCAAATTTCTTGCGCACCCCTTTGATGCGGCTGAGCAAGTCGCCCTGGCGGTTTTTGTCCACCAGCGAAATGAGGCGATAGCCCAATTCAAGGCCCAGCAAGTCCACAGGCTGCATGTCGTCCCAACTGGCTTCGCCGTCGTTGGTTGGCGCGGCTGGTGCGGGGGCAGGCTCGGGAGCGGGCTTGGCCTTTTCGCGGGCCAACCACCATGCAGTGCCACCCAAAACTATAGCAAAGAACAGAAATACGGTGTGCGGCATACCGGGAATCACACCCAAAGTTCCCATCACACCGGCTGTGATGCCCAACACGCGTGGCGAGTCGAATACCTGCAGGCCAATTTGTTTGCCCAGGTCTTCGTCCTTGCCCACCCGTGACACCACCATGGCGGCTGCCACAGAGATGAGCAAGCCGGGAATCTGCGCCACCAGCGCATCGCCCACCGCCAGCAGGATGTAGCTGTTGGCCGCATCGCCCGCCGTCAGGTTGTGCTGCAACATGCCGATGGCAAAGCCACCAATGATGTTGATGAACAGAATCAGGATACCGGCCATGGCATCGCCACGCACGAACTTGGCCGCACCGTCCATCGCACCGAAGAAGCCCGCTTCGTCGCCCACTTCGCGGCGGCGGCGCTTGGCCTCGGCCTGGTCGATCAAGCCCGCATTCAGGTCAGCGTCAATGGCCATTTGCTTGCCAGGCATGGCATCCAGGGTGAAGCGGGCCGACACTTCGGCAATCCGCTCGGAACCTTTGGTCACCACCACAAAGTTGATGACCACCAGGATGGCAAACACAATCAAACCCACCGCGAAGTTGCCACCAATCAGGAAGTGGCCAAACGCCTCGATCACCGCACCCGCAGCGCCTGGGCCGGTGTGCCCTTCCATCAGCACCACCCGGGTGGAAGCCACGTTCAGCGACAGCCGCAACAACGTGGTCAGCAGCAGCACCGTGGGGAACACCGCAAAGTCCAGCGGCTTGCGCATGTAGGCTGCCACCAGCATGATCACCACCGACAGGGCAATGTTGAGGGAGAAAAACCCGTCCAACATCCACGAGGGCATGGGCAGCACCATGAGGGCCAGCACCACCATCACCAGCATCGGGGCACCCGCACTGGCCATGGTGCCCGCGCCGTTGCGCATCCATTGCTGCATGGCTAAAACTTGGGGGTTCATTCAGCATTCTCCGGTTGGGCTGTGCGCTGGCTGCTGGGGTGGTGCGGATCCAACTCGGGCGGCACCTGTGGATCAGGTTGAGCCTGAGGCATGCGCCCTTTTCCTTGCATAGCGGCTTTCACCTGGTACACATAGGCCAGCACTTGGGCCACAGCGGTGTACAGCGCGGCGGGGATTTCGGTATTGAGCTCGGCGTGGGCGTACAACGCACGGGCCAGCATGGGCGACTGCAGCACCGGCACCTGACTGTCTTTGGCCACTTCTTTGATGCGGAAGGCCAACAAATCAGCCCCTTTCGCAATGACGCGCGGAGCAGACATGGTGGTGTCGTCGTACTGGATGGCCACGGCATAGTGGGTGGGGTTCATCACCACCATGTCGGCCTTGGGCACCTGGGCAATGCTGTTGCGGTTGGCCATTTCGCGGGCCATGGCCCGCATGCGGCCTTTGAGCTGCGGGTTGCCGTCGGTTTCCTTGTGCTCTTGCTTCACCTCTTCGTGCGACATGCGCAGGCGCTGGAGGTACAGGAACTTTTGCATGGGCACATCAATGCCCGCCGTCACTAGCACCACACTCAGCAGCATGGCAATGCCACTGGTAAGCCATTCGCCCATGCGGATGAGGCCCGCATCCAGCGGCCCCAGCAGCAGGCTGGTGAAATCCACCAAATGGGCACTGAGGTACATCCAGCCAATGCCACCAATGATGCCGGTCAGCGCCACCAGCTTGCTCACTTCAAACAGCTGTTGTTTGGAAAAAATGCGGCCCAGCCCAGCCAGCGGGTCCAGCTTGGCCAGATCGGGCATCACGGGCTTGAAGCTCAGCGTCCAGCCACCAGCCGCAATGGTGGCTCCAACGCCCAGCATCATCAAAAAACCGCCCAATGGCAGCACCACCATCAGTCCGCCCGTCAAGCCCTGCTGAAGGTTGCGAGTCATCAGATCACCCCGCAATAACGAGGCGTGGTCAAACCGGAGCAGGTTGCGTAAACCATCCAGCATGGTGGCAGTACCCAGAGCGAACATGGACACCACCACTGCAAAGCCCACCCCCAGCACCACCAGGTTGGTCAACTCTTTGGAGCGCGCAACCTGACCTTCATCCCGCGCTTGCTCCAGGCGTCGGCCTGTGGCGGGTAGGTTCTTGTCTTGACTGGAGTCCATGGTGGGCAATGCGATCGGGTTCGAGGCATTGTCCGGCCGGGCCTGTTTTTCTAAAGCATGAAAAAAGCCGGGTTCCCCCGGCTGTTCTCAGTGGTGCGCAGGATCGCGCCAGACCCGTTAAAAACCCAAGCTGGCCAGCAAATCGTCCACATCCTGCTGACTGGCCGCCACATCGGTCCGTTCTTCAGGGTTGACCACAGGGCCAGAAAGCTCCATGGGATCAGGAACTCTGGGTGCAGTGGGCGGGGCCACATCTACCAGCAGCTGCAACAGCTGCTCTTCAATGTTGGCAGACAGCTTGACCACACGGGCAATCACCTGGCCGGTGAGGTCATGGAAATCCTGGGCCATCATGATGTCGGTCAGGTGCTGGTCGGTCTGTTCGCCAATCTCGCGCAACCGGCGCAACTGTTCGGCCAACGCAGGCTTGGCAGGGTACAGGGACTCCAGCAATCGGGTGGTTCGCACCACCTCATCTTGCTTGACCTTGGCCTCATCCACCGTGTTCAGCACCTTTTCAGCGGCTTCACCGGTGAGCTTGGCAATGTAATTCAGCCGGCTTTTCGCATCGGGCAGTTCGGCAACGGTGTCTTTCAGACGGTCCGAATAACCCAACTCCTGCAACGCATCGTGCAACTGGCGGGTGATGTGCCCCAGGCGGTTGAACATCTGGGAGGAACGGTCTTCCGAGCCTTCGCCAGTTGCCTCGCCGCCAGACTGTTTTTCCTGTGGCTGCATGGTGAACTCTCCCTGAATCAAAGACCCAGCTTTTTGATGATGTTGACCAGCTTGTCTTCTAGGGTGGCTTTGGTGAACGGCTTGACAATATAGCCAGCAGCACCACTCTGGGCCGCCAGCACAATGTCTTCTTTGCGGGCCTCGGCCGTCACCATCAACACGGGAATGTGCTTGAGTTTCTCATCCGTCTTGATTTCCTTGAGCAACTGGAACCCATTCATGTTGGGCATGTTGATGTCACTCACCACAAAATCAAAACGGCCATTGCGCAATTTGTTCAGGGCGACCGCCCCGTCTTCTGCCTCGTCTGCGTCCTGGTAACCGATTTCCTTGAGCAACCCCCGCACGATGCGGCGCATGGTCGAGAAGTCGTCAACAATCAAAAAACGAAGGTCATTCGCCATGGGGAAAATTCCGTCTACAGAGGTTGGGCGGTTGCTAGCCGTTTGATGAACGTTTATACCGCAGCTTTTAGCATTTCACTGTGGCTTTGAGGGTACACCCGAGGATGGCGCTGGGCCACCGGAATCGAAGCTGCCTGCCCGGTAGGTACGCATGGCCCGCTCCTCGGCATCTCTGGTCATGACCACGATACTGATGCGGCGGTTGATGGGCGCAGCCGGTTTGTCGGGTTCCAGCGGCTGGCTGAAAGCCAACCCTTCTACACGCACAATTTTTTCGTTCGGCACCCCAACGCTGAACAGCTCGCGCCGCACCGCATTGGCCCGCTCGGCCGACAACTCCCAGTTGCTGTACGACCCCAAGCCGCCGCCAAACTGGGCAGAATCCGTGTGACCAGCCAAGGAAATGCGATTGTCAACATCAGACAGCACGGTACCGACTGCACGGATCAGATCACGCATGTATGGCTTGACCGAGGCACCACCACTGTCGAACATGGGGCGGTTTTGCGCATCCACAATTTGAATGTGCAACCCATCAGGCGATGACTCGATGCGAATTTGATCGGCAAACTCCAACAGTTTGGGGTTGTTGACAATCACGTTGACAATTTTGTCGCGCAACTGTTCCAGCCGCTCTGCCTCCCCGCGACGGAAGGAATTTTGGGCCGTCTGGGCACCCCGCAGCTTCTCGGTTCGCTGCGCATCGCCACCATCCACCTGGCCATCGGCGGCGCTCAAATCCCGCCCGCCACCATGCAAGATGGAGTTGGAACCTCCGGAGCCAGGTCCCCCAATCAAAGCCACTTTCAAAGGACTGGCAAAGAAGTCGGCAATGCCCTTTTTGTCGCCTTCGGTGGTGGAGCCCAACAGCCACATCAACAAAAAGAAGGCCATCATGGCCGTCACAAAGTCGGCGTACGCAATCTTCCACGCACCACCATGAGCGGCATGGCCACCCTTCTTGATGCGCTTGATGATGATCGGCTGTAGCCGCTTGGCGTCGGACATTTTTAATTAAAAGTGGCTTTACCGCTTCATTATTGGAAACAGTTTGCTCACTTTTTCTTCACATGTGCTTCCAACTCGGCAAAGGTGGGACGCTCGGTGGAATACAGCACCTTGCGCCCAAACTCAATGGCGGTCATGGGCGCATAGCCCTGCATGCTCGCCAGAAGCACCGTTTTGATGCATTGCAATTCTTTGGCCGCTTCGTCTTCTTTCTGCTCCAGCAAAAACCCCAGCGGCTCGGCAAACGCATACGCCAGCAAAATGCCCAAAAACGTCCCCACCAGGGCTGAGCCGATCATGCCGCCCAACACAGCCGGGGGCTGACCCACGGAGCCCATGGTGTTCACCACACCCAGCACCGCAGCCACGATACCGAACGCCGGCAAGCCACCTGCCAAGCGGGCAATGCCCTGGATGGCCGCATGCGCTTCGTGGTGATGGGTGTCAATTTCCGTGTCCATGATGGACTCGATTTCATGCGCATTCAGGTTACCCGACACCATGAGTCGCAGGTAGTCGGTGACGAACTCGGTGACGTGGTGGTCGTTGCCCACATTGGGGTATTTTTGAAACAGCGCAGAGGAATGTGGATCTTCCACATCCTTCTCAATGGCCATCAGACCCTCTTTGCGGGCCTTTTGCAAAATGTCAAACAGCAGCGCCAGCAACTCCATGAAGCGGTCTTTGGTGTACTTGCTGCCTTTGAAGCACTTCCCCAAACCGGCTGCAGTCGCCTTGATCACGGTCATTTTGTTGGAGGCAATGAACGCCCCCAAGGTGGCGCCACCAATGGTGATCATCTCGAAAGGCAGCGCATGCAGCACCACGCCAATGTTGCCGCCGTGCGCAATGAAAACGCCGAAGACGCAGACAATCACCACGCCCCAGCCCACGAATACAAACATGTTCTGTCCTGTTCAGGGTCACTGGTCTGGCCAAACGCTGGCCCGATCGCAGGTCAAGTTCATGATAAGGGAAAGCCCAATGGCAATAAGGCCCCAATAAACCACCGAGTTGCGGGCTATTTTCGCCCGTCACGTCGCGCGGCCTCAGTTCTTGCTGGAGTTGTTCCAGGTGGTGATTTGCTGCGTCACGTAACTGTTCAGCGCTTTCAGACTGGCCACCTGTGCATCCAGCGAGCTGTAACGCGTGCGCAGGGCTTTTTCAAACCGAGTCACCTTGTCATTCACCCTGGTCTGGTCCTTTCCATTGGCAGCCAATTGGCTTTTCAGCGACGTGTCTTTGCTGCTGAATGCGCCTGTGGCAGCCAATGCGCCCGACGTGAAGTTTTTGAACTTGAGCGCCACCCCGCTGGCATCGGTGTTGCCATGGTCGGCCTTGAACAGGTTTTTCACATCGGTGAGGTTGGCCTCCAGGGCCGCCGTCAACTTGGTGGAGTCGATTTCCAGGTTGCCCCCCTGCAACTGCGAAACACCAATGTCTGCCAGGCGGGTGTACGTTCCCCCCGTGGTCGCCGACGACAACATTCTGCGCATGGCCGTTTGCAAATTGACGGCCGTGCTGTCCCCCTGCAACAACGCCGCCGTACCCGTTCCGGGGTCGTACTTGGTGGCATCGTTCAACATGGTGTTGAGATCGTTGTAGGCCTTTACAAAGCTCTCGATGCCTGAACGTATGCCCGTGTAATTCTTGGCGACCGTCACGGTTGCGGCAGATGTGGTTTCCTGCGCAACCGTCAAACTCACCCCCGACACCACATTGCTGAACGTATTGCTGCTGGACGTCACGGCAATGCCGTTGATGGTTGCCGCAGCATCTTCTGCATATTGGGAGATGGAGGAGCCCACAGTCAAACGCGAAAGACCGGCCGCGTCCAAATCGTTGCCATCGCTATCAGACACCGCCACATCAAAACCGCTGGCGGCCCCTGTTTCCTTGGAGCGCAGCAGCAACCGCTCGCCGGTTGTGTCCGTCAGAATGGTGGCGGTAACCCCCGCATTGGCACTGTTGATTTTGCTGGCCACATCGGCCAGCTTGTCGGTGGGATCCACCGTGATGCTGACCCCTGCAGTGGCCCCCGCTGCAAAGCTGGCCGGGTTCAGGCTGTCCGGCGGTGTCCAGGTACCTGTCGTGATGGTGAGGGTCCCCCCCCCCACCAAACCGCCTGCTGGCGACATCACGTCCGATGCCCAATCCTGCGGCTTGGCCAGCTTTTGCACTGACACACTGAATGTGGTGGGAGCCGTTCCACCAATGGCAGTTGCCGTCACAGCAGAGGTATTGGACGATGTGGTGGAAACTGAATTCCACGTGGTCAGGCTGTTCAGAGAACTGGCCGCATCGGCCAATGGCGATGTCAGCGACTTGATTTGACCAAACGCTGAAATTTTGGCGTTGATCGTGGCCGCTTGGGTTTTCAACGTGGTCAGCGGTGTTTTTTCCAGATCCACCAATTTGGTGACCATGGATTCCAAATCCAAACCGCTGCCAACACCCAGCGAAGAAATCGTGGCCATGATGTACTCCGAAAAAACCCGCCAGTCCAGCGGCAATGAAAAAGGGCGATAGCAGCTTACCCGCCATCGCCCAGCTTTTATGCTCAAACAACCGCAGAAACTGCGGCCAGTTTGACGCTTACTTCAACAGGGCCAGCACCCCCTGAGGCAGCTGGTTGGCCTGGGCCACCATGGCGGTACCGGCCTGCTGCAGAATCTGTGCACGGCTCAGGTTGGCAGTTTCCGAAGCAAAGTCGGCATCTTGAATCCGGCTGCGTGAAGCAGACAGGTTCTCGGACGAAATCTGCAAGTTAGACACCGTGCTTTCAAAACGCGATTGCAAGGCACCCAGTTTGGCCCGCTCACCGTTCACGAACGATAGCGCCGAGTCCACCGTTTTTAGCGCATCCGTTGCGTTGTCAAACGTCGATATGTCGAGGGTACCCACGGTTTTCAGCCGCGACGAAGCCAATGTGGTCGACGAACTATCAAAAGCATTGGTGGTGTTGGAAGTAATCGAGAACGATTTGGTCGAATCCAGAACCACATAGCCACTGGTGATCATGGTCACCGAGCCGGTGGTTGCCAGTGTGGCCGCTGCACCAACCGTTGCCCCGTCAGAATCCAGTTTTTGCAGCGCCATGGTTCCGGCGTTGGCGGTATCGGCAGAGGCTTTGCCCAGCAGAATGTCGTTGCCCGTCTGGTTCGTCAGAACAATGGCAGTGTTGGACGAGTTCATGGACGCAGTCACACCGGTTTTGGACGACTGCTCGTTGATGGCCGACACCGCTTGCGACAAGCCATCGGCCGTGTTGGTGGTGCTGATGGTGAACGACACCATTTGCCCAACCGCACTGCCTGTGGGTGTGTTGTCTGAACGGATCTGGAAGTTGAAGGAGCCCACGGTAGAGAACGACAACTCCGACGTTGTTCTGGCCGTTGCCGTCACACCGGTATTACCCGTCACCAGATTGATGTTGTCGGCATTTGCTTTTGCAGTGGCATTGGACGCAATGGCAATGTCTTTGGAACCCACATAACCGCTGACCGACAGAGTGCCCGCTGTCACGCCGTTTGCCGCCCAGGCGCCTGTGCCTGCCAGTGTTCCCGCACCGCTGGATGCGTAAATCTGGTTGTTACCGTATTGCGACGTACGCATGTTGGCCGTGGCCGCCACAATGGTCTGGTTGGCATTGGCACCCACCTGGAATTTGGCAGTACCAAAGCTGCCATCCAACAGGTTTTGGCCGTTGAACTGGGTGGTGGTGGAAATGCGGTCCAATTCCTGCACCAGCTGCCCCACTTCCTGGTTCAGCGCTTGCCGGTCAGATGATGTGTTGGACGCGTTGGCCGACTGCACTGCCAGTTCACGGATGCGCTGCAGCATGTCGCCAGCCGATTTCATGGCACCTTCAGCGGTTTGCGCCAGAGAAATACCGTCGTTCGCGTTGCGAGCCGCCTGGTTCAAGCCCCTGATTTGCGAGCTGAAACGCTCCGCAATGGCCAAGCCGGCGGCATCGTCCTTTGCGCTGTTGATGCGCAAACCAGACGACAGGCGCTGAATGGATGTGTTCAGCGACATTTGGCTGGTGCTCAGGTTGCGCTGGGCCGTGAGCGAGTTGATGTTGCTATTGATTAAAGCGGACATTTTCAAATCTCCGTAAGACAAACCCCGAGCATTGCTGCCGGTCACATTGCCAGTTTGACCTGGCTGCCTGGCTCTTCGCCCCACCTGGGGTGGAGAAGCACGAGTGGCTGTTACCCCCCGTTGCTAGCACTATCGGTTGATGCTTGGCCCATCTTGAGCTTTTTTTTCATTTTTTCGGCCGCCCTTGCTCAAAACAAGCCGTTGTTTCCCCCGCTTATCGACCGATTGAAAGCGCTCAAGATCAGAAGAATTGGAACTCCGCGCTGGTGGTTGGCCGAGCACTGAAAGACGCTCCCAAGTCCATGAGTGCCCCAAACCAGTTGTTTGACTTCACGGAGTTTCACCATGGCATCGATCATCAACACAAACGTGAGCTCGTTGACTGCACAGCGCAATCTGTCAATGAGCCAAGGCTCTCTCAATACCGCCATTCAGCGGCTGTCGTCTGGCTTGCGCATCAACAGCGCAAAGGACGATGCCGCCGGCCTGGCCATTGCCGACCGCATGACCGCA
>Ga0228698_1000230_pt1 | contig 48240 bp, 43 predicted proteins | sample McNCre117_Aug_MG_FD_178015 | JGI IMG/M metagenome (GOLD analysis project Ga0228698, IMG submission 178015) | Freshwater microbial communities from McNutts Creek, Athens, Georgia, United States - 1-17_Aug_MG | ecosystem: Environmental > Aquatic > Freshwater > Creek | place: USA: Georgia... | reverse complement strand
CGGGCTGCCGACGATCTACCGCCTCGCCGCGGTCTGGGGCGGCCACGAGGGCTCGCTGCTGCTGTGGGTGCTGATGCTCACCGGCTGGGCCGGCGCGGTGGCGCTGTTCTCGCGCCAGCTGCCCGACGCGATGGTGGCGCGCGTGCTTGGCGTGCTGGGGCTGGTCGGCTTTGGCCTGCTGGCCTTCGTGCTGTTCACCTCCGACCCCTTCGAGCGCCTGATCCCTGGCCCGGAGGAGGGTCGCTCGCTCAACCCGCTGCTGCAGGACCCGGGCCTGGTCTTCCACCCGCCGCTGCTGTACATGGGCTACGTGGGCATGTCGGTGGCCTTCGCCTTCGCGATCGCGGCGCTGCTGGCGGGCAACCTGGACGCCGCCTGGGCGCGCTGGTCGCGGCCCTGGATCACGGTGGCCTGGGTCTTCCTGACCCTGGGCATCGCGCTGGGCTCCTGGTGGGCCTATTACGAGCTGGGCTGGGGCGGCTGGTGGTTCTGGGACCCGGTCGAGAACGCCTCCTTCATGCCCTGGCTGGTGGCCACCGCGCTGCTGCACTCGCTGGCGGTGACGGAAAAGCGCGGCAGCTTCAAGAACTGGACGCTGCTGCTGGCGATCGCCACCTTCTCGCTGTCGCTGCTGGGCACCTTCCTCGTGCGCTCGGGCGTGCTGACCTCGGTGCACGCCTTCGCCAGCGACCCGCGGCGCGGCATCTTCATCCTGCTGCTGCTGGCGGTGGTGGTGGGCAGCTCGCTGCTGCTGTTCGCTGCGCGCGCCCCGACGATGAAGGCCGGCGGCGCCTTCGCGCTGATGTCGCGCGAGACCTTCCTGCTGGTCAACAACGTCCTGCTGGTGGTGGCCTGCGCGGCGGTGCTGCTGGGCACGCTCTACCCGCTGATCATCGACGCGCTGGGCGTGGGCAAGCTCTCGGTGGGCCCGCCCTACTTCAACGCGGTGTTCGTGCCCATCATGCTGCCGGTGCTGCTGCTGATCGCCGTCGGTCCGGTGGCGAACTGGAAGCACGCCGACCTGAAGGCCATCGGCCGGCGCCTGCTGCCTGCCGCCGTCGTGGCGGTGATCGCTGGCGCCGCGCTGCCGCTGCTGGCGGGGGGCTGGCAGCCCATGGCCGCGCTGTCGCTGACGCTGGCGGTGTGGATGACCGCGGCGCTGGGTCTGCAGACGGCCGAGCGGCTGCGCAAGCCGGGCCGCCCGACGGCGTCCTGGTGGGGCATGCAGCTGGCGCACTTCGGCCTGGCGGCCTTCGTGGTCGGCGTCACGATGGTGAGCGCCTACCAACAGGAGCGCGACGTGCGCATGGAGCCGGGCGACACCGTCACGGTGGGCGGCTACACCTTCAAGTTCCTCGGCGTGCAGTCGGTGCGCGGGCCGAACTACGGCGCCAGCCGCGGCCGCTTCGAGCTGTCCAAGGGCGGCGTGGCCTTCGGTGAGCTGCTCCCGGAAAAGCGCGCTTACGACAGCGCCTCGATGCCGATGACCGAGGCCGCCATCGACGCCGGCTTCACCCGCGACGTCTACGTTTCGCTGGGCGAACCGCTGGACGCCAAGGGCGGCGCCAACACCGGCGCCAACACCGGCGCCTGGGCGGTGCGCGTCTACTTCAAACCCTTCGTCGACTGGATCTGGGGTGGCTGCTTCCTGATGGCGCTCGGCGGCTGCCTGGCCGCCGGGGATCGCCGCTACCGCCTGCGCACCCGAAGCGCCGCGGCCACCGCCGCGGCCGGAGTTCCCGCATGAACAAGTTCGTCTGGCCCCTGGTGGGCTTCCTGGGCCTGGTGGGCCTGCTGGCGGTGGGCCTGAAGCTCGACCCGCGCGAGGTGCCCTCGCCGCTGGTGGGCAAGCCGGCGCCCGAGTTCCAGGTCGCGCAGCTGCACAACCCCGACCAGACCTTCTCGCCGCAGAGCATGCGCGGCAAGGTCTGGATGCTCAACGTCTGGGCTTCCTGGTGCGTGTCCTGCCGCGAGGAGCACCCGGTGCTGGTGGCCTACACCCGCTCGCCCGGCGCGATCCCCGTCATCGGCCTGGATCACAAGGACAAGCGCGACGACGGCATGCGCTGGCTGGCGCAGTTCGGCAACCCCTACCAGCTCTCGGCGTCCGATCTGGACGGGCGCGTCGGGATCAACTACGGCGTCTACGGCGTGCCCGAGACCTACCTGATCGACAAGGCCGGGGTGATTCGCTTCAAGCAGATCGGCCCGATCACGCCGCAGGTGCTCGAACAGAAGATCCTGCCGCTGATCAAGGAGCTGTCGTCATGAGCAAGACGCTCAAGTGGGCGCTGCCCGTGCTGGCGGCGCTGCTGGTGAGCGCGTCGCCGCTGCAGGCCAAGGAGGCCGCGCCGCTGGCCGAGGACCCGGCCCTGGAGCAGCGCATGCTGGCGATTTCCGAGGAGCTGCGCTGCCTGGTCTGCCAGAACGAGTCGCTCGCCGGCTCGCGCGCCGACCTCGCTCAGGACCTGCGCCGCGAGTTGCGCGAGCTGCTCAAGGCCGGCAAGACCGACCAGGAGGTCAAGGACTTCCTGGTCAGCCGCTACGGCGACTTCGTGCTCTACCGCCCGCAGGTCAAGCCCGCCACCTACCTGCTCTGGGCCGGGCCCTTCGTGCTGCTGATCGCCGGCCTGTTCGGGCTGATCCGCTTCCTGCGCCGCCGCGCGGGAGACGGTGCCGCCGCCGAGGCGCCGCTGACCGAGGCCGAACGCCAACGCGCCGAGGCCCTGCTGCGTGACGTGAAGGACGCCCAGCCATGATCGGATTCATCGTCGGGGCCAGCCTGCTGCTGCTGGCCACCGTCGGCCTGCTCGCCTGGCCGCTGCTGCGCCGCATCACCCCGGCCAGCGTCTCGACGCGCCAGCTCACCGCCGCGGTCTACCGCGACAAGCTCGCCGAGCTGGACCAGGACCTGGCCGCGGGCAGCCTGGCCCAGGCCGACTACGACGCCAGCCGCGCCGAGCTGCAGCGCCGCCTGCTCGAAGACAGCAGCGCTGCGGCCGATGCGTCGGCCCCTGCGGCCTCCGAGGCCAGCGCGCCTGAGCGGCTGCCGCGCAGCAAGACGCTGGTGGTGCCGCTGGTGGCGCTGCTGCCGGTGGCCGCCATCGCGCTGTACGTCGTGCTCGGCGCCCCCGCCGCGCTGGACGGCAACGCCCACCCGCAGCGCTTCTCGAAGTCCGACATCGAGAAGATGGTCACCGAGCTGGCCGCCAAGCTGGAGAAGGAGCCCGACAACCCCCGCGGCTGGGCCATGCTGGGCCGCTCCTACAAGTTGATGGGCCGCTACAAGGAAGCCGCCCAGGCCTACGCCAAGACCGGCCCGATGCTGGACAGCAGCGCCGAGCTGCTGGTCGACTACGCCGACGCGGTGGCCGCGGCGGCCGAAGGCTTCAACGAACAGGCGCTGCAGCTGCTCGACCGCGCCCTCAAGCTCGACCCGGCCAACCCGCAGGGCCTGTGGATGCGCGGCTCGGCGGCCTTCGAGGCCAAGCAGTTCGACCGCGCGATCGCCGACTGGGAGAAGCTGGCTGCGCTGATGCCGCCGGACTCGGACGACGCCCGCACGCTCGCCGGCAACATCGCCGAAGCGCGTGAAAAGGCCGGCAAGCCCGCGGGCGGCGCGGCGGGAACGGCGGTCGCTGCGCCCGCTGCCAAGCCCGGTGCCGCCGCCTCGGCGACGCCTGCGTCCACGCCGGCGGCCGCGCCCTCCGGCGCCAGCATCCAGGGCCGCGTCGAGCTGGCGCCCGAGCTGGCCAAGGGCCTGGGTCCCAACGCGGTGCTGATGATCATCGCCCGCCCGGCCGACGGCAGCCGCATGCCCGCGGCGGTGCTCAAGCAGCCGGTGGCGGCCTTCCCGGCGGCCTTCACGCTCGACGACCGGCAGTCGCTCGTTGCCGAGCGCCAGCTGTCGAGCTTCTCGGAGGTGCTGCTGGAAGCGCGCGTCTCACGCAGCGGCCAGGCCAAGGCCGAGCCGGGCGATCTCACTGGCGAGGGCGTGCCCGCCAAGCTCGGCGCACGCGGCGTGACGCTGAAGATCGATCGGGTGGTGAAGTAAGGCGAACCGGGACCGGGCGCTCCGCCCGGGCGGTTCCGCAGCAGCACCGCGGTCTCAGCAGCAGGTGCTGGCCGCGAGGCTGCGCAGGCGCTCGACGTCGTGGATGACGATGCGCTTGCCGTCGACATGGATCAGGCCATCGTCCACCAAGTCGTGGAAGATGCGCGACAGCGTCTCGGGCTTGAGGTTCAGGCGTGAGGCGAGCAGCTGCTTGGCCATCGGCAGGGTGATGGTGCAGCTGCCCGAGCGGGCGGGGTCGCCGTGGGCGTCGCAGCGCTTGAGCAGGTAGCTGACGACCCGCTCGACGCCCGAATAGACCGAGAGCTGCTCGATCTCGTGCAGCAGGTCGTGGATGCGCGCGGCCATGCCCGTCATCAGGCCGCAGGCCAGCGGGTGCATCTCGCCCTGCAATTTGGCGTAGATGCTGCGGTCCACGCGCAGCAGCAGGCAGTCGGTGAGCGCCTCGGCGCTGTAGGGGTAGGGCTCGCCGAGCAGGGCCTGGGCCTCGCCGAAGCACTGCTTGTCGTGCAGCGTGGTGAGCACACGCTCATTGCCGTTGGCCGCCGGGAAGGCCAGCTTGATCTGCCCGACCGCGATCAGCCAGAAGGCGTCACCGGCGCTGGCCCCACGCTGGAACAGCAGCTCGCCGCGCTGCAGGCGGCGCTCACGCACGTAGCCGCACCAGTCCCGCAGGGTCTCCTCGGGCACGTGGCGAAACAGCGGCTGGTGCACCAGCAGGCTGAAGACGTCGAAGGCCGGGTTGCGCATGGGCCGCTCCGTGGTGGGGGGCAGAACCCCCAGCCTCACTCCTCTTCTTCGAGGGTCGGATCCTTGTAGCCCTTGGGCAGGCGGTGCGCGATGCCCTTGTGGCAGTCGATGCAGCTCTTGCCGGCGGCCTTGGCCTCCATGTGCTTCTTGTACGGGCCCTTCTTCTGAATCTCAGGGTTCATCGCGTCGAAGTTGTGGCAGTTGCGGCACTCGGTGGAGTTGCGCGACTTCATGCGCTCCCACTCGCGCGTGGCCATTTCCAGCCGGTGCGCTTCGAACTTTTCCTTGGTGTCGATGGTGCCGACCAGCTTGCCCCAGACTTCCTTGCTCGCCTGGATCTTGCGCATCATCTTGTGCGTCCAGTCCTTGGGCACGTGGCAGTCCGAGCAGACCGCGCGCACGCCGGTGCGGTTCGAGTAGTGGATGGTCTCCTTGTACTCGGCGTAGACGTTGTCGCGCATCTCGTGGCAGCCGATGCAGAACTCCAGCGTGTTGGTGGCCTCCATGCCCGTGTTGAAGCCGCCCCAGAACAGGATGCCGGAGACGAAACCGACGACCAGCAGCGTCAGCAGCGACCACTTGGTGCTGGGTCGGGTCAGTGCGGCCAGCCAGCCGCGGCGGCGGCTGGAGTCGAGGGCGTTCAGGTCGGGCATGGTGTCGGCTTTCGTCGGCTTGTTGTTCTGGGGTCAGCGGGTCGGTCCTTCAGCGGCGCCGGGTCACTGCGTGGCCAGGATCCACTTGATCAGGTTGCGCATCTGCGCCTGATCGTTGGCGGGGATCGTCTTGACGATCTTGTGGTCCTCTTGCGTGCCGTCGGCCAGCTTGACCTTCTTGCCCGAGGTGATGTGCTTGATCAGGTCGTCCTCGGCGCTGGCCTTGCCCTTGTACTTCTCGGCGATCTTCAGGAAGGCCGGGGCGTCCTTGTCCTTCTTGATGCCGTGGCACTGGGTGCAGTTGTTGGACTGGATCAGCGCCTTGGCGGCGTCGGCGTCCTGGGCGGCGGCGGGGCTCAGCAGGCCGGCGCTCAGCAGGGCAGCGGTGGCGGCGGGAACGAGAAGGCGGGTCACGCGGGACATGGAATCACTCCGGTCGGATGGGGGTTGGGGAGGTGGGAATCAGGGGCAGGGGGCTGCGCTCGAGGCCGGTCCTGCGGTGGCCGGCCCGCGGGCTCACTTCGTCACGCCGACGAACTGGCTGTCGACGAGTTCCTTGGCGTCGACTTGCGGCACGTGGCAGGAGTCGCACTGGAAGCGCGACATCTCGACCACCGGCTTGCCGTCCTTGCCCTTGACGGTCTTCGAGAAGTGGCTGGCGCCGATGCGCGGCACCTTCTGGCCGCGCAGCTCGTCGGTGGTGTGGCAGTCGAGGCAGGCGTTCTCCTCGGCGGTCAGCGGCACGTACTTCTCGATGCTGTGCGGCACCAGCGGCGGCTGGCCGACGAAGGTGCGCGTGATCAGCTTGGGCTCGCCCACGCCGGGGGTCTTGCTGCTGTAGGCCTTGAGCTCGGGGGCGGTGTCGGCGGCGGTCACGTCGGCGCCGCGCATCGGCTTCGGGGGGGTGACCGAGGCACAGCCGATCACCGTGGCCAGGACAGTCGCCATTGCAATGCTGACGGTCTTCTTCATGATGAACTCCACCCAAAGGGGAAAAATGGATGACGACGCACTTACTTCGGCTCGGCGGTCGGTGGACCGCTGGCCGCGACGGAGGGGGCGGTGAAACGTGGCCCGAAGGCGAACACGTCCTTCGAGCAGACATCGATGCAGCGCCCGCAGTTGGTGCAGCGCGCGTCGAGGACGATCGGCGCCGCGCCCTTCACGCCCTTCAGGGGCGGGCGAATGATCTGGTGTTCGGGGCAGACCGCGAAGCAGTCGAGGCAGTCGTTGCAGGCCTCGCGCGCCGGCAGCTGCACGCGCAGGACCGAGGCCCGGCCGATCAGCCCGTAGAACGCGCCGACCGGGCAGAGGTGCCCGCACCAGCCGTTGCGCACCACGAACAGGTCGAACAGAAACAGCGCGGCGATCACCACCCAGCCGAAGCCCATGCCGAAGATCAGGCCGCGGTGCAGCATCGACACCGGGTTGACCATCTCCCAGGCCACGGTGCCGGTGAGCGCGGCGACGATCAGCGTCATCGCCAGGATCCAGTGGCGCGTCGAGCGCGACAGGTGGGCGCCGCCGCCCAGGTTCAGGCGCCGGCGCAGGCTCGCGGCCGCGTCGGTGACGAGGTTGACCGGGCAGGTCCAGGCGCAGAAGCTGCGTCCGCCCACCAGGACATAGAACGCGACGACGATCGCCGCGCCCACGACCGCCGTGGTCTGCGGCCAGTGCCGCGTCAGCAGCGTCTGCAGCAGCAGGAAGGGGTCGGTCAGCGGCAGGACGTGCAGCGTCTCGCTGGCATTCAGGTTGCCCTTGACCAGCCAGAGGCCGAACCCCGGGCCGATCAGGAAGGCCAGCAGGATGCCGAGCTGGCTCATGCGGCGCAGGATCAGCCACTGGTGCGCGCGCAGCCAGCCCTTGGCCGCGACGGCCTCGGCGCCGACGACGTGGTTCTGGCGCGCGCTCACAGCCGGTCCCCCTTCAGCGCCTTGGGCAGGTTCAAGGCCGGCGTGCCTGCGCTGCCCGGGGCGTTCCCGGTCGCGGCGGCGCCCGATCCTGCCTCGGCGGGCGGCTGCGCCGACAGGCCCTTGCCGTTCTCGTAGCGCAGGCCTTCGGGCAGGTTGTACTGGTGCTCCACGTCGGGCGCGACCAGGCTGGCGCCGGCCTTTTCCTTCTCGATCCAGCCGAGCCGGTAGTGCGCCGAGAGCTGGCCCTTGGCCATGTACAGCGGAAAGACCTTGATCGAGGCCACCTCGGTCGGGCAGGCCTTTTCGCACTTGCCGCAGCCGGTGCAGTGCTCGGAATGCACCACCGGGATGAACAGCGTGTGCTTGCCCGTGCGTGCGTTGGTCTGCGGATCGAGGGTGATCGCCTTGTCGATCACCGGGCAGACGCGGTAGCAGATGTCGCAGCGCATGCCCAGGTGGTTCAGGCAGGTCTCGGGATCTACCAGCACCGCCAGGCCCATCTTGGCCTGGTTGATCTGGGTGAGCGAGTGGTCCAGCGCGGCGGTCGGGCAGGCCTTCACGCAGGGGATGTCGTCGCACATCTCGCAGGGCGCCTGCCGCGCGACGAAGTAGGGCGTGCCCGTGGCCATCGGCGCTTCGGGCTTGGCCAGGTGCAGGATTTCGTAGGGGCAGTCGCGCACGCACAGCCCGCAGCGGATGCAGGCGGCCGAGAACTCCGCCTCCGGCAGCGCACCGGGCGGGCGGATCGCCGCCGGCGGCAGCGCCGTGGCGTGGCGCGCGTAGAAGCCCAGCCCGACGCCGAGCAGCCCGACGCCACAGGCCATGCGCGCGCCGTCGGCAAGAAACTGCCGACGGGCGTCGCTGCGGGCGCTGCGGGATGCGGGCTTGCTGCTCATGGCCGGGGTGGGCTCGCGCTCGTGGTCAGGCTCAGACTGAGACCTTGGTCACCTTGGCGGCGCACTTCTTGAAGTCGGTCTCCTTCGAGATCGGGCAGGTGGCGTCCAGCGTCAGCTTGTTGACCAGGCGGTGCTCGTCGAAGAAGGGCACGAAGATCAGCCCCTCGGGCGGCTTGTTGCGGCCCTTGGTGTCCACGCGCAGCTGGATCTCGCCGCGGCGGGTGCTGACCTTGACCACGTCGTTGCGCTTGAGGCCACGCTTCTCGGCGTCCTTGGGGTGCATCCACACCACGGCGTCGGGGAAGGCCTTGTACAGCTCGGGCACGCGGCGCGTCATCGAGCCGGTGTGCCAGTGCTCCAGCACGCGGCCGGTGCACAGCCAGAGGTCAAACTCGGCGTCGGGCATCTCGGCCGCGGGCTGGTAGGGCAGCGCGAAGATCTTCGCCTTGCCGTCCGGGTAGCCGTAGAACTTCACGCCCTCGCCCTTCTTGACGTAGGGGTCGTAGCCCTCGCGGAAGCGCCACAGCGTTTCCTTGCCGTCCACCACCGGCCAGCGCATGCCGCGCACCTTGTGATAGGTGTCGAAGTACGCCAGGTCGTGGGCGTGGCCGCGGCCGAAGCTGGCGTACTCCTCGAACAGGCCCTTCTGCACGTAGAAGCCGAAGGCCTCGGTCTCGTCGTTGGTGTAGCCGGCCCAGGCGTGGGCGTGCACCTTGGCGGTTTCTTCCTTCGGGAACTGGTTGACCTGGCCGTTGGCGTAGAGCACGTCGTACAGCGTCTTGCCCTTGTACTGCGGGTTCTTGTCGAGCAGCTCAGCGGGCCAGACCTCTTCGGTCTTGAAGCGCTTGGAGAACTCGATGTACTGCCACAGGTCGGAGCGGGCTTCGCCCGGCGCCTTGACCTGCTGGCGCCACATCTGGCTGCGGCGCTCGGCGTTGCCGAACATGCCTTCCTTTTCCATCCACATGGCCGCGGGCAGGATCAGGTCGGCCGACATCGCCGAGACGGTCGGGTAGACGTCGGAGACGACGGTGAAGCACTTCGAGTTGCGCCAGCCGGGGTAGACCTCCTGGTTGACGTTCGGCCCGGCCTGCATGTTGTTGGTCGTGCTCGTCCAGAGGAATCCGACCTTGCCGTCCTTGGCCATGCGCGACTGCAGCACGGCGTGGTAGCCCACCCAGTCCGGAATCGTGCCGGCCGGCAGCTTCCACAGGTGCTCGCTCTCGGCGCGGTGCTTGGGGTTGGTCACCACCATGTCCGCGGGCAGGCGGTGCGCGAAGGTGCCGACCTCGCGCGCGGTGCCGCAGGCGCTGGGCTGGCCGGTCAGCGAGAAGGGGCTGTTGCCGGGCTCGGAGATCTTGCCCACCAGCAGGTGGACGTTGTAGATCATGTTGTTCACCCAGGTGCCGCGGGTGTGCTGGTTGAAGCCCATGGTCCAGTAGGAGGTGACCTTGGTCTTCGGGTCGGCGTAAGCCTTGGCCAGCGCCTCCAGCCGGTCCTTGGGCACGCCGGAAATCTCGTGGGCCTTGTCCAGCGTGTACTCGGAGACGAACTTGGCGAAGTCGTCGAAGCTGATCGGCGTGTGCTTGTTCGGGTCGCCCTTGACCTTGCCGTCCGCGCCGACGTAGCCGTTGTTGCCCGCGGCCACTTCGAGCGGGTGGTTCGGCCGCAGGCCGTAGCCGATGTCGGTCACGCCCTGGAAGAAGCCGACGTTCTTGGCCACGAACTCCTTGTTGACCGCGCCGGTCTGGATGATGTGGTTGCAGATGTAGTTGAGGATCGCCAGGTCGCTTTGCGGCTTGAAGATCAGCTCGTTGTCGGCCAGCTCGCAGCTGCGGTGGCTGAAGGTGGACAGCACGTGGATCTTGACGTGCTGGGCCGTCAGGCGCCGGTTGGTGATGCGCGACCACAGGATCGGGTGCATCTCGGCCATGTTCGAGCCCCAGAGCACGAAGGCGTCGGCGTGCTCGGCGTCGTCGTAGCAGCCCATCGGCTCATCGATGCCGAAGGTGCGCATGAAGCCCGCCACCGCGCTGGCCATGCAGTGGCGCGCGTTCGGGTCCAGGCTGTTGGTGCGCAGGCCGGCCTTCCAGAGCTTGGAGGCGGCGTAGCCCTCGAAGACCGTCCACTGGCCGGAGCCGAACATGCACACGCCGCGTGCGCCCTGGTTCGGGTCCTTCAGCGTGGTCTTGACCTTCTCGGCCATCAGGTCGAAGGCGGCGTCCCAGGAGATCGGCGCGAACTCGCCGTTCTTGTCGAACTTGCCGTCCTTCATGCGCAGCAGCGGCTTGGTCAGCCGGTCCTGCCCGTACATGATCTTGGCCAGGAAGTAGCCCTTGACGCAGTTCAGGCCCTTGTTCACCGGTGCGTCCGGGTCACCCTGGGTGGCCACGACGCGGCCGTCCTTGGTGCCCACGAGCACGCCGCAGCCGGTGCCGCAGTAGCGGCACACGCCCTTGTCCCAGCGCACGCCGTCGCCGCCGCGCGCCTGCGCCACGGCGTGGATCGGTATGACCATGCCCGCCGACGTGGCAGCCGCGGCCACGGCCTGGCTCTTGATGAAGTCGCGGCGCTTCAAAGCAATTTCGGACATCTCGGTTCTCCTGGGGTCAAGGCGTCTGGCGTTCGGGTGGCGTGGGCCGCAGGGGCTCAGGCTGCAACCGCCAGCTCGGCATCGGGTTCGTCTTCCTTCTGGTGGTAGACCATGGCCACCGACAGCACCCTGTCCAGGGCGGCGATCGCTTCGTAGGTCTCGACGGTTTCACGGTCCCCGTCGGCCTCGATCGTGGCGATGATCTTTCCCTGCGGCGACACGGCCGCCACCTCGACGCCGTCCATGCGCCCGAGCGCGCCCGCCACCTCGGTGGCGCGCTCCGGCTGGGGGATGACGATGACGCTGGAAATGTTCATGGCGGGGGCTCCGTTCGTCGGCCGCCGCAGCCGACCGGATTCCCCTCGGGAGGACCGGCCACGGAGGGCACCTTCCGGATGCTAGGGATCCCCCGGCCCCAGCCAAGCCCCTGAACCTGCAGGGGAGGGCGCTCGAACTACGCCTTAAGAGGTAGGCGATGGCGGCGGGCATCCCCCGTACAGTCAAGCCTGGCCGGACGCTCGGAGCCGGCGGGCGGCCTTTGGCTGCCCTTTGCGGCCCTGCGATCTACGCCCAAAGTGATCGACCCTAAGCCCTCCGACCCTGGATGAAACGTATCTTTCCCACCATACGGCATGCCCTGCAGGACTCCGTGCTGGTGCGCACCGCGCTGGCCATGAGCGTGCTGGCGCTGCTGTCGCTGGGCTCGATCGTGGTCTCGGCGGCCATCGCCGACGACATCAGCGGGCGCGCCAACGCGGTCAACGTCTCCGGCTCGCTGCGCTTTTTGAGCTACCGCACGCTCAGCGAGGTGCTGCAGCCGCAGCGGCGTGGCCAGGCGATGGACACGATCAAGGTCTTCGAGCGCCGCCTGCTCGGGCTGGAGCGCTTCGTGCGGACCAAGTCGCGCAGCGAGTCGCCCTCGCTGCGCGAGGTGCAGGGCCTGCTGCAGCGCTGGAACACCCAGGTGCGAGGCCTGGAGCTGGCGGCGGCGCGCGGGGACGACGCCGCGCTGGCGCAGATGGCCATTGAGGTGCCGAACTTCGTCGACCAGATCGACCGCGTGGTGCAGCTCATCGAGCACGAGCTGGAGGAGAAGGCGCGCTGGCTGCGCCTGGCCCAGCTCGGGCTGCTGGGCTGCATCGTCGTGGTCAGCCTGCTGACCATCTGGATGCTGCGCCGCCAGCTGGTGCTGCCGCTGGCCGCGCTGCTGCAGGCGGCCAAGACGGTGCGCCAGGGCTCGTTCTCGGCGCGCGTGGCGCACGTCAGCGACGACGAGCTGGGCCGCCTCGGCCAGGCCTTCAACGCGATGGTCGGCGAGATCGCGACGATGTACGCCCACCTCGAGGACAAGGTGGAGGAGAAGACCCGCGAGCTGCAGCGCACCAACGAGTCGCTCGAACTGCTCTACCGCGTCAGCCAGAAGCTCTCGGCCAGCGACCTCACGCTCGACCAGGTGCAGGAGGTGCTGAGCGAGGTCGAGGCGGCGCTGGAGCTCGGCCACAGCATGATCTGCGTGAGCGAGGCCAACCAGCTGCCCGCCCACCCGATCAGCGGCGACCTCAGCGCCCAGGAGCGCCACGCCCTGTGCAGCCGGCGCGACTGCGGCCAGTGCTTCCTGGGGGCCCAGCAGCCCCTGGCCGAGCAGGGCCGCAGCTCGGCGCTGGTCATCGTGCCGCTGGGCGACGGCGACCACCTGCGCGGCGTGCTGCCGCTGCTCAAGGCGCCGGAGCAGCCCCTGCCGGTGGAGAAGGTGCGCATCATCGAGACCGTGGGCCACCACGTCTCCAACGCGCTGATCAGCATGCGCCGCGCCGAGGAGAAGCACCGCCTGGCGGTGATGGAGGAGCGCTCGGTCATCGCGCGCGAGCTGCACGACTCGATCGCCCAGTCGCTGTCCTACCTGAAGATCCAGGTCGCGCGGCTGGAGAAGTGCCTCGACCAGGGGCGCGACCCGCGCGCCATCGCCGACGAGCTCAAGCAGGGCCTGGCGGGCGCCTACCGCGAGCTGCGCGAGCTCATCGTCACCTTCCGCCTGCGCGTGGACGAGCGCGGCCTGAACGTCGCGCTGCACGAGACGGTGGCCGAGTTCTCCCAGAAGCTGGGCTTCGCCCTGAGGCTGACCAACTCGCTGTCGGGCATCGTGCTGTCGGCCAACGAGGAGCTGCACCTGCTGCGCATCGTGCGCGAGGCGCTGTCGAACATCGAGCGCCACGCCCAGGCCAGCGCCGCGAGCGTGTCGATCTCGGTCGATGCCTTCCAGTCGGTGACGGTGCGCATCGAGGACAACGGCCGCGGCTTCGACCCTGGCCACACGCCCACGCACCACTTCGGCGTCAACATCATGAACGACCGCGCGATGATCCTGGCCGGCCGGCTGGACATCGCCTCCACGCCGGGCGAGGGCACCCGCATCACGCTGCAGTTCCTGCCGCAGAAGGTGCGCCAGGCGGTGCCCGAACTCGAATGACCGAAGGCTTGGAATGACCGACCCGACCCGTGTGCTGATCATCGACGACCACCCGCTGTTTCGCCGCGGCGTGCGCCAGCTGCTCGAACTGGAAGACGGCTACGAGGTGGTCGCAGAAGCCGCCGGGGGCCAGGAGGGCATCGAGCTGGCGCGCCAGCTCGACCCCGACCTGATCCTGCTCGACCTGAACATGAAGGGCATCGACGGGCTGGAGACCCTGCGCACGATGCGCGACCTGGGCGTGGACGCGCGCATCATCTTGCTGACCGTCTCCAACTCCGCCGAGGACCTGATGGCCGCGATCCGCGCCGGCTCGGACGGCTACATCCTCAAGGACAACGACCCCACCGACATCCTGCGCATGATCGCCGCCGCACTCGAAGGCAAAAACGCCATCAGCCCCGAGCTGATGAGCCTGCTGGCCACCGCGCTGCGCGAGGAGGGCGCCAGCGAGCGGCGCAGCAAGGCCAACCTCACCGAGCGCGAGCTGGCCATCCTGAAGTGTCTGGCCGCCGGCCTGTCCAACAAGCTGATCGGCCGCGAGCTGGACATCATGGAAAGCACCGTCAAGGTCCACATCCGCAACCTGCTGCGCAAGCTCCAGTTCCGCTCGCGCTTGGAGGCGGCCGTCTGGGCGGTGGGGCATGACTTCGGATGAGGCGCGGCCTGCCGCCCGAGCTGCTCGTCCTCCTGGCCGGCGTCACCGCGGCGCTGCACGTGGGCAAGCTGCCGCCGGCGCTGCCGGTCCTGCGCGAGGCGCTGGGCGTGTCGCTGGTCCAGGCGGGTTTTCTGCTCTCGCTGGTGCAGCTCGCCGGCATGAGCCTGGGGCTGTTGCTCGGGCTGATGGCCGACGGCATCGGCCTGCGCCGCAGCGTGCTGACGGGGCTGGTGATCCTGGCGGCGGCCAGCGCACTGGGCGGCTTTGCCGCCAGCCCCGAGGCGCTGCTGGCCGCGCGCGCGGCCGAGGGCTGCGGCTTCCTGCTCGCCACGCTGCCCGCGCCCAGCCTGATCCGGCGGCTGGTGCCGGGCGAACACCTCAGCCGCCGCCTCGGCCTCTGGGGCGCCTACATGCCCAGTGGCACGGGGCTGGCGCTGCTCATCGGCCCCTGGGTGCTGGCGACCGGCAGCTGGTCCTTGTGGTGGTGGGGGCTGGCGCTGTGGACGGCGGCGATGGCGGTGTGGGTGGCCTGCTGTGTCCCGCCCGACCCCACGCACAGCCCCGCAGCGGCGTCCACCGGTTGGGCGATCCGCCTTCGGCAGACGCTCGGCAGCCGCGGGCCCTGGCTGGTGGCGCTGGCCTTCGCGGCCTACTCCAGCCAGTGGCTGGCGGTGATCGGCTTCCTGCCGTCGATCTACGCCCAGGCGGGGCTGGCCGGCCCGATTGCCGGGGCGCTGACCGCGCTGGCCTCGGCGGCCAACATCGTCGGCAACGTCGGTGCCGGGCGGCTGCTCTGGCGTGGCTGGCCGGCGCCGCGGCTGCTGGCCATCGGCTACCTCACGATGGCGGCGGGCGCGCTGGTCGCCTTCGGTCTGCCGATCGGCGAGGGCCCCGGCGCTGCCGGGCTGCGCTACGCCGCGGTGCTGGCCTTCTCGGCGGTGGGCGGGCTGATCCCCGGTGCGCTGTTCTCCCTGGCCGTCCAGCTCGCGCCGGGTGAACAGACGGTGTCGACCACCGTCGGCTGGGTGCAGCAGTGCTCATCGCTCGGCCAGTTCGCCGGCCCGCCGCTGGTGGCCTGGGTGGCCGCCGCCGTGGGCAGCTGGCAGTGGACCTGGGCGGTGACGGGGAGCTGCTCGCTGCTGGGGCTGGGGCTGGCGGGGGCGATTGCCGCGGCGCTGCGCCGCGGGCAGGCCCCTCAGCGCGTCAGCCCCGCATAGACCTGCGCCAGGCGGTGCACCAGGTCGCGCGGGCGGTGCACCAGCGCGTAGCCCTGCTGGCCGAAGAGCATCGGGAGGTAGTCGTGGCCGGCCTCGTCGATGGTGACGCAAAACGGCGTCAGCCCGGCGTCGCGGGCGGCCTGCACCGCGTGGCGGGTGTCTTCCAGGCCGTAGCGGCCTTCGTAGAGGTCGAGGTCGTTGGGCTTGCCGTCGGTGAGCAGCAGCAGCAGGCGCTGGCGTTCCGGGCGGTCGGCCAGGCGCTGCGTGGCAAAGCGCAGCGCCGCGCCCATGCGGGTGTAGTAGCCGGGCTTGATGGCGCCGACGCGGGCCTGGGCGGGCGCGCTCCAGGGCTCGTCGAAGCCCTTGAGGTGCTGGATGCGCACGTTCTGCCGCCGCACGGAGCTGAAGCCGAGCACCTCGAAGGGGTCGCCGCCGGCGTGCAGGGCCTCGCCGAAGACGTAGAGCGCGTCGCGGATCACGTCGATCACGCGCTGCTCGGGCTCGGCGCTGACGATGGCATCGGTCTGCGAGTTCATGCGCCAGAGCTTGCTGGCCGCCGAGCTGCGCGGGGCATGACCGCCGCCGTTCCAGACGTAGGCGTCGGTGGACAGCGACAGGTCGGCCAGCAGCAGGGTGGCGAGGCTGCGTTCGCTGCGCTCGCGGCGGGTGTAGACGGCGGGGCTGGCATGGCGCAGGCCCCCGCGGCCCTCGACCTGGTGGCGCACCCAGGCGTCCAGGTCGAGCTCCTCGCCGTCGGGCTGGGCGCGCGCGGGGCGGGGCGCCGCGCGCAGCACCTCCAGGCGGCGGCGGATGGTGCGGGCCGTGGCGCGCAGCGAGGCATCGGGCGTGAAGGCCGGGGCCTCGCGGGCGATCATGCACTGCACCGCGCAGTGCTCGGGCAGCAGCCGGGCCTTGCGGTGGTCCCACTCGGGCAGGCGCAGGCCGGGGCCCAGTGGCGCGTCGTCGGCGGCGGCGCTGGGCAGGTCGAGGTCGAACTTGACGCGCGAGGCCGAGCGCTGGCCGTCCGGCGCGACGGAGAGGACGTCCAGGTCGTCGGCCACGGACAGCGCGTCGGGGTTCTCGTCCTCGTCGCTGGCGCGGTTGACCTTGACGAACTCGCCCCAGCTGAGGATGGACTCGGCGCGGAAGAACATCATCAACGGCGCTTTGTTGCGCTCGTCCTTCACCTCCTCGGCGTGGCGGCGCTTGCGGTCGGGCTGGGTGGCGGCGCGCGAGCGGTCGTCCTCGTCCGGGCCGGGCTCGGTCGGCGTGCGCACCCCGTGCAGGCTCGCCGCGGCGCTGGGGGCCGATTCCAGCCAGAGCCAGACGGGTTCGACGTCGCCGGGGCCGGGCTCGGGGCCAAGGGGCGCCGCGAGCCGATCGTCCGCGGCGGCGGCCGAGTCGCTCTCGAAGCCGGGGGCGAGCGATTCGCTCAGCGCTTGGCGCACGCGCTGCTCGGCGTGGCGCGCGGCGCCCTTCAGGCGCGAGAGGTCCGGGCGCAGGGCGAGCTGGGCCTCGACGAGCTGGCGGTAGCGCCCACGCAGACCGGGCAGGCGCTGCAGGGCGGCCTGGGTGGCGCGGCGGTTGGCGGCGATCCAGCCGTCGCCGGGGCGCAGGCCGTCGCCGCAGGACGCGAGTGCGGCCAGCCAGAGGTAGAGCGCGCGGTTGAGCGCCGCGTCCGGGAAGACGGCGATGCGTGCGGGCAGCGCCAGCGCCTCGGACTCCAGCCGGGGCAGGTCGGCGTGCGTGCCGCTGCCGGCGATGCGCTGCAGCAGGCTGCGGCTGCCGCCGACGCGGCGCGCCGCGGCGCTGGACACCCGCACGGTCGCGGCCCCGCCGCCGGCACGGAACAGCAGGCCGATGGCGCGCTCCATCTCCGGCAGGCCGACCGCGGCGGCGGCGTGCTGGCGGTCCGCGGCGCGGGTGATGAAGCGGTGCCAGTGTTCGCCAACCCATTCTTCCATCAGCGGTTCTCCGGTTCGGTAGGGCGCGCGGCCCGTTCGGCGGCCAGCTCGGCCTTGCGCTGGCGCAGCGTCTCGGCCACCGCGTCGGCGCCGATGCGCCAGGTCAGCAGGGGCGGGCGTTGCTGCGCCGACTGCGACGTTTCGCAGGTGCTCAGGCACTGGCCGCACTGCACGCAGGAAAACATCATGCGCTTGATGTTGCGGGCGTTCAGGCGCATCGGGCAGCCGCCGTCGCAGGCCGAGCCGTCCGGGAACACCGGCGTGGCGCAGCGGCGGCAGTCGCGCGCCTGGGCGCGCTCGAAGGCCACCACCATGCCCTTGGGGTTGGCCATCCACACGAGGCTCTGGAACAGCCCGACGGCGCAGCCGAAGCGGCAGAAGAGGTGGCGCGCCAGCGCGAACTCGAGCGTGAACACCGCGGTGCCGATGGCCAGGAAGCGCGCCTGGTTGGGCGTGGACGTGCCGCTGAGCAGGCGGCTCCAGAGCTCGGCGGGCGGCAGCAGGTAACTCAGCAGGGTGATCGACCAGAGGAAGCCGAAGGCGACGCAGCCCAGCAGGAAGACCGGCCACCAGCCGCGCTGCGGCGCGCGGTCGGCGCGGGGCGTGGCGCGGCGGTCCCAGAGGCTGTACTTCGCGCTGGCGCGGTGCAGGGTCTGGTTGAGCGTCTCGACGATCGAGAAGTGCGGGCACAGCCAGCCACAGTACAGCCGGCCGTAGCGCCAGGCGATGCCCAGGAAGGCGCCGATCAGCAGCAGGGCGGGGACGAAGGCGCGCAGCAGGATCGACAGCGCGGCCTCGTTGGCGCTCAGGCGCCCGGCGCGGAAGTCGTCGATGCCCAGCGACCAGCGCTGGCCGAGGGCCCAGAGCTGCGCCTCGTTCAGGTCGAAGCGCAGCCAGTCCAGCGCCGGGGCGAGCAGGAAGAGGGCGAAGAAGCCCAGTTGAAAGAGGCGACGACGACGCTGCAGGGAGTGCAAGGGAGAGGAGACAGGAGCAGCCAAGGGAGTCGCCGTCGCGCAAAACGGGGGGGGCGGCATGGCGAGGGGTGATTCGCGTGCATGCGACCCGTGGGGGAGCGAGTTCAGTCGGGGATGACGGCAGCCACCACTTCCGCCAATGCGGCGGCGGTGTCGGCGTCGTCGGTCAGCGCGTCCACGATGGCGGCGCGGCAGGCGGTGGCCAGGCTCAGGCCGGAGGCCACCAGGCGCGCGGCCATCACGAGCAGACGGGTGCTGACGGTTTCTTCGAGGTCGTGGTCGGTCAACCGGCGCAGGGCCTCGGCCAGCTGCACCAGCTGGGCGGCGACCTCGGCGCTCACGCCGGCTTCCGATTCGACGATGCGGCGTTCCACCGCCGCGGCGGGGTAGCCGAAGGTCAGCGCGACGAAGCGCTGCCGGGTGCTGGGCTTCAGGCTCTTGAGCAGGTTCTGATAGCCCGGGTTGTAGGAGATCACCAGCATGAACCCGGGCGGGGCCACGAGCAGTTCGCCGGTGCGCTCGATGGGCAGCACGCGCCGGTCATCGGCCAGCGGGTGCAGCACCACGGTGGTGTCCTTGCGGGCCTCCACCACCTCGTCGAGGTAGCAGATGGCGCCGCTTCGCACAGCCCGGGTGAGCGGGCCATCGTTCCAGACGGTGTTGCCATCGCCGATCAGGTGCCGGCCGACCAGGTCGGCGGCACTGAGGTCGTCGTGGCAGCTCACCGTCACCAGCGGGCGGCCGAGCCGCGCCGCCATGTGTTCGACGAAGCGGGTCTTGCCGCAGCCGGTGGGGCCCTTGATCAGCAGCGGCAGGCGCTGGTGGAAGGCGTGCTCGAAGAGCGCGACTTCACCGGCCTGCGCCGCGTAGAAGGGGAGGCCGCCGGGTTCGGCCACCGCCAGGGTGGCGGCGACGTGGCGGGCACTGCTGAATTCCATCATCGGCTCCGGGCTCGACTCGCTTCGGGGTTTCAAGTCACCGCTCAGGCGCGGCGGGCGGGCACCGCACGGGCGGTGGCGCCATTGCCTTCGACGACGGCATCCGGTTCATTGGCGCCGACGAAGAAGCTGGCCAGGTAGGTGATCAGACCGCCCAGGAAGCCCACGCCACCGGCCAGGCGCAGCCAGTAGAAGAACGAGAGCTGGTCCTGCGTGGCCATGAAGCCCATCGCACCGCTGGTGGGCAGGCGCTGCAGCCAGACCTGCAGGATGCCCGCGCCGGTCAGGGCCAGCACCATCACGCCCATGCTGATGGTCATCAGCCAGAAGCTCCACATCTCGCAGGTCTGGGCCGACTTCGGCGCCACCAGGCGGCCGCGCAGGCTGGGCATGGCGTAGCTGATCATCGTGATCACCACCAGCACGTAGGCGCCGTAGAACGCCAGGTGGCCGTGGGCCGCGGTGACCTGCGTGCCGTGGGTGTAGTAGTTCACCGGCGACAGGGTGTGGATGAAGCCCCACAGGCCGGCGCCCAGGAAGGCCATCACCGAGGTGCCCACCGCCCAGAGCACGGCGGCCTGGTTCGGGTGTTCACGGCGGCGACGCTGCACCATGTTGAAGGCGAAGACCGTCATCATGAAGAAGGGGATGGGCTCGAGCGCGGAGAACACGCTGCCGATCCACTGCCAGTAGTCCGGCGTGCCGATGAAGTAGAAGTGGTGGCCGGTGCCCAGGATGCCCGTCATCAGCGAGAAGGCGATGATGACGTACAGCCACTTGTCGATCACCTCGCGGTCCACGCCGGTGGTCTTCACCAGGACGAAGGCCAGCAGGGCGCCGAGGATCAGTTCCCACACGCCTTCCACCCAGAGGTGAACGACGAACCACCAGTACATCTTGTCGCGCACCAGGTTGTGCGGGTTGACGAAGCTGAACAGGAACAGCACCGCCAGGCCCCACAGACCGAGCAGCAGCACCAGCGAGATGCTGGTCTTGCGGCCCTTGAGCAGGGTCATCGAGATGTTGAACAGGAAGGCCAGCGCCACGACGACGATGCCCACCTTGGTCGGCAGCGGCTGTTCGAGGAACTCGCGCCCCATCGTCTGCAGCAGGTCATTGCCGGTCAGCTCGGCGAGCTTCGCGTAGGGCACCGTCAGGTAGCCGACGATGGTGGCCGCGCCCGCGATCAGGAAGATCCAGAACAGCGCGACGGCCAGCTTCGGGCTGTACAGCTCGGTCTCGGCCTCCTCGGGAACGAGGTAGTAGGCCGATCCCATGAAGCCGAACAGCAGCCACACGATCAGCAGGTTGGTGTGGACCATGCGGGCCACGTTGAACGGGATGTACGGGAACAGGAAGTCCCCGATCAGGTATTGCAGCCCCAGGCTCAGACCGAAGACGATCTGCCCGGTGAACAGCGCCAGCGCCGCGATGAAATACAGCTTCGCAACGGACTGGCTCTTGTACTTGAGCACGGTGTTAGTCATGGCAGGGTTCCTCGCTCAGCCTTCGATGTTCGGCGGCCACTTTTCGGTGTTCACCTCGCTGGTCCACTTCAGGAACTCGACCAGGTCGTTGAGTTGCTTGTCGTCGAGGTTGAACTGCGGCATCTGGCGGCGGTGCGCCACGCCACTGGGTTGGGCCTTCATCCAGGCCTTGATGAACTCGCCGCCGCGGCGCTTGTAGACGTTGCCCAGCTCGGGCGCGAAGTACGCGCCTTCGCCCAGCAGCGTGTGGCAGCCGATGCAGTTGCGGGTCTCCCAGATCTTTTTCCCGGCCACCACCTCGGGGGTGATCGCCTGCGCGTTGGAGCGCTGGGGAATTTGGGACTCGGTGTGGGTCACCAAGCCTACGAACAGCAAGGTGAAGAACACCGAGCCGCCGTAGAAGATGTTGCGGGCCATCTGTTTGGTGAACCCGCTCTGGTTTTGGCTCATGGAGGCCTCCTCGGATCGTGGTCCGCGTAGGCTAGGGATCGAGCGGGTTTGTTTCCTTGAAGCGGTTCAAGGATCCGGGGGGTTGCGAGTCCAGGAGATGTTGCAGCGGTGGCGCGGGCGCCATGCACGTGTGTGAACCCAATGTGTCGAATCGATCGCCATCGTCTCACTGCGTGAGCCAGTCGGGGCCGCGCCAGACAAGCATTTGCGGGGGATTCGTTACGCCGTTGCGGACGGCTTCAGCCGTAACACCCGACCAACAATGGCTCACCCGGTGCGTGTATTCGTACACGGTTCGAGTCACTAGGATCTCGGCAACTCCTCTCCCTGTGCCGAGAATTTTCCATGCAAGCGATGCTCCTGAGCGACCAGAAACCCCTGCTGACGGGCCTTCGCACGACCCTGGCTGCACTGGGTCGCGACGTGATGTTGTGCCGTTCTACCAACTTGGCCCAACAGGGAGTGTGGTTGCGTCGCCGAAGTGGTCGCCGGCCGGAAGACGCGCCGATGGACGTCGTGTTCGTCGATCTGGGCTGGTGTGGTCTGCCGCGGCTGCCGGAAGTCACGCAGGTGCTGCGTCGCCAGATGGGCCAGTCGGCGGTGGTGGTGCTGGTGGACCGCCCGGAACAAGTGGCGCAGGTGCATCAAGCCAACGTCGATGCGGACCTGCTGGTGGCCAAGAATGCCTCGCCGTCGGTGGTGTGCCGCTCGGTCGAGCGCTTTGTCGGGCGCTCGCGGATGGGAGGGCTCGACACCGGCTGCGATGTCGATCTCGATTCCCTTGACGACGCCGCACCCCGGGCGGGGTGGCCCACGTTCAGAGGCGATCAGCCGTTGGCGACGGGGCGCAAGTGGCTGGCGCTGCTTTGGGCCGCGAAGCGCTGACGGATCGACGCCTCGATGCCGGCGGCGTCCAGGCCGCACTGGGCCAGCAGCACGGCCGGGTCGCCGTGCTCGATGTAGCGGTCGGGCAGGCCGAGCGTCAGCACCGGCAGCTTCAGGCCAGCGGCCTGCAGGGCTTCGAGCACCGCGGAGCCGGCCCCGCCGGGCAGGCAGCCTTCTTCCACCGTCACCAGCGCGTCGTGGCTGCGCGCCAGGCGCTCGACCAGTTCGCGGTCCAGCGGCTTGACGAAGCGCATGTTGGCCACCGTGGCGTCGAGGGCCTCGGCCGCGGTCAGCGCTGGGTAGAGCAGCGTGCCGAAAGCCAGGATCGCGATGCGCCGGCCGCTGGCGGCGGGCGCTGAGGTCTCGCGCCGCACTTCGCCCAGGCCCCAGGGCAGCGCTTCGAGCGCGGTGCCGGCGTCCAGGCCGGCGCCGCTGCCGCGCGGGTAGCGCACCGCCACCGGCGAGCTCTGTTGGTGCGCGGCGGTGAGTGCGCGGCGCAGCTCGGGCTCGTCGGCCGGAGCGATCAGCGAGACGTTCGGGATGCAGCGCAGGTAGGCGATGTCGTAGGCGCCCGCGTGCGTCGCACCGTCGGCACCGACCAGGCCGGCGCGGTCGAGCGCGAAGACCACCGGCAGGTTCTGCAGCGCCACGTCGTGGATCAACTGGTCGTAGGCGCGCTGCAGGAAGGTGGAGTAGATCGCCACCACGGGCTTCAGGCCCTCGCAGGCCAGGCCGGCGGCCAGCGTCACCGCGTGCTGCTCGGCGATGCCCACGTCGTGGTAACGATCCGGGAAGCGGCGGTGGAACTCCACCATGCCCGAGCCTTCGCGCATCGCCGGGGTGATGGCCACCAACTTCGGATCCGCCTCGGCCATGTCGCACAGCCACTGGCCGAAGACCTGGGTGAAGGTCGGCTTGGGCGGCGTGGCCGGCTTGACCAGGCCGATCTTGGGGTCGAACTTGCCCGGGCCGTGGTACGAGATCGGGTCGGCCTCGGCCAGCTTGTAGCCGTAGCCCTTGCGGGTGACGACGTGCAGGAACTGCGCGCCCGACTTGGCGCGCAGGTTCTCCAGCGTCGGAATCAGCGCGTCGAGGTCGTGGCCGTCGATCGGGCCGACGTAGTTGAAGCCCAGCTCCTCGAAGATCGTGCCGGGCACGACCATGCCCTTGGCGTGCTCCTCGAAGCGGCGCGCCAGCTCGAACAGTGGCGGCGCGTTCTTCAGCACACTCTTGGCGCTCTCGCGTGCGGCGGCGTAGAACTTGCCGCTCATCAGCCGGGCGAGGTACTTGTTGAGTGCGCCCACCGGCGGGCTGATCGACATGTCGTTGTCGTTGAGCACCACGAGCAGGTTGGGCACCTTGCCGGCGTGCGGCATGCCGGCGTTGTTCAGCGCCTCAAAGGCCATGCCCGCGGTCATCGAGCCGTCGCCGATGATGGCCACGGTGCGGCGCTTTTCGCCCTTGAGCTGGGCGGCCAGCGCCATGCCGAGCGCCGCCGAGATGGAGGTCGAGGAGTGGCCGGTGCCGAAGGTGTCGTACACGCTCTCGGCGCGGCGCGGGAAGCCCGACAGCCCGTCGAGCTGGCGCAGCGTGCTCATGCGATCGCGCCGCCCGGTGAGGATCTTGTGCGGGTAGGTCTGGTGGCCCACATCCCAGACCAGCCGGTCGTCGGGCGTGTGGAAGACGTGGTGCAGCGCGATGGTCAGCTCCACCGTGCCGAGGTTGGACGACAGGTGTCCGCCGGTGCGAGAGACGCTTTGCAGCAGGAATTCGCGCAGTTCACCGGCCAGCTGCTGCAACTCGGCGCGGGAGAGTCGGCGCAGGTCGGCCGGGCTGTCGATGCGCGCAAGCAGCGGGTGCGGAGTGGGGGTGTTCATCGCAGACGGGGTTCCATCGAACGGGCAGCGGGGCCGGGCGGGCGCATCGGGATTCCGCGCAGGATTTCAGGATTCACGATCGACCACGCGGTCGGCCAGGCTGGCCAGCCAGCGCTGGTCGCTCACGCCGCTGGCGGCCAGGGCGCTGCGGGCGCGCTCGTGCAGCAGGTCCGCCCGGTGACGCGCACCATCGAGCCCGAGCAGCGAGACGTAGGTGGGTTTGTTGTGGTCGGCGTCCTTGCCGGCGGTCTTTCCGAGCACGTCCGAGGCCTGGGTGACGTCCAGGATGTCGTCCACCACCTGGAAGGCCAGGCCGATGGCCGCCCCGTAGTCGGTCAAGGCCTGCCAGGCCATGGCGCTGGTGACGCCGCAGGCCGCGCCCATCAGCACGCTGGCTTGCAGCAGGGCGCCGGTCTTGCGGGCGTGCATGTCCTGCAGTTCCGCTTCGTCGAGGGGGCGCCCGACGCTGGCCAGGTCGATCGCCTGGCCGCCCGCCATGCCATAGGTGCCGGAGGCGCGGGCCAGCAGGCTGCACAGGCGGGCCTGGAGCGCCAGCGTGCGGCCATCGTCTGGGGGCGTGTCCTCGGGGGTGAGTACCTCGAAGGCCAGCGCCTGAATGGCGTCGCCAGCGAGCATCGCGCGCGCCTCGCCGTACTTCACGTGCACCGTCGGCTTGCCGCGGCGCAGCACGTCGTTGTCCATGCAGGGCAGGTCGTCGTGGATCAGCGAGTAGGCGTGGATCAGCTCGACGGCGCAGGCCGCGCGCAGGGCCATGTCGCCGTCCCCGCCCACCGCTTGCGCGGCGGCCAGCACCAGCAGCGGGCGCAGCCGCTTGCCGCCGTCGAGGACCCCATAGCGCATGGCTTCACCCAAGCCTGCCGGGGTGTCCGCACGGACAAGTTCGTCGAGCTTGGCCTCGACGCGGGTCAGCTGTTCATCGGTCCAGTGCGTGAACGCCGATCGATTCATGCCTCATCACTCCAGGGCTTGAGTTGCCCGTTGTCCAGTACCTTGACTTGCTGCTCCACGGCATCCAGCTGCTGGCGGCACCAGCCGAGCAACTCGGCGCCTCGCCGGTAACTGTCGAGCAACTGGCCCAGGGGCAGCTGTGCGCCTTCCAGTGCCATCACCAGACGATCCAGCTCGGCCAATGCCGCTTCGTAGCTGGCCGGCTCGGTCGCTGCGGGGGCAGGAAGAGAACGTTTGGTCATGGCAGGTGAAGAAACCTTTCATTCTAGGCGTGCCGACTGTCGCGGCGGCTGGCTCACCGGGCGCGTCCCGTGATCGTGGGCGAGGGCCGTTCAGCCTCGACGTACGTAGTATCCCCAGTCCGTCGAGGCTGAACGGCGATGGCAGGGGGCATCTGTGTCAGGATTGTCACGGATCGGATATGATGCTCAGTTCGCCTTGGGCGTTCGACCATCCCGGCCTCGCGCTGAGCCATGCAATTTGCTGGCCGCCGCACTCCATTTTTTGCCCAGGCACGGGCCGTTCAGGGGTGGTGGTTCGACATGCATTTTTGGAGATCCTGGGGATCATGTCCGACCTGAGCCTTGCGCAGACCGCGCTGCAAAGAAGTCGCACTCAACTACCGGTGACGAGCTATTTCGACCCGGTGCTCTACGACCAGGAGCTGCGACTCATCTTCCAGTCCGGTGCGCGCTACCTGGGGCATGAACTGATGGTTCCCCAGGTCGGCGATTACCACGCACTGGCCCAGGAGCAGGAGGGCCGGGCGCTGGTGCGCACCGCGCAGGGCGTTGAGCTGGTCTCCAACGTCTGTCGTCACCGTCAGGCGGTCATGCTCAAGGGCCGCGGCAACTCCGGTGGCTCGGTGGTTTGCCCGCTGCACCGCTGGACCTATGACCTGCACGGCAAGCTGCTGGGGGCGCCGCACTTCGTCGAGGACCCCTGCCTGAACCTGCGCAACTACCCGGTGCGCAGCTGGAATGGCCTGATCTTCGAAGACAACGGTGTGGACGTGGCGGCCGATCTGGCCGGCATGGGCCCTCAGGCGGACCTGAGTTTCGACGGCTACGTCTTCGACAAGGTCATCCAGCACGAGTGCAACTACAACTGGAAGACCTTCATTGAGGTCTATCTGGAGGACTACCACGTCGCGCCCTTCCACCCGGGCCTGGGCAACTTCGTCACCTGCGACGATCTGCGCTGGGAAATGGGTCGGGAGTTCTCCGTGCAGACCGTGGGCGTGGCCGCGGGCATCGGCAAGGCGTTGGGCAAGCCCGGCTCCGAGGTCTACCGCCGCTGGCATGAGCAGGTGGCCCGCTACCAAAATGGCGTGCCGCCCAAGCACGGGGCGATCTGGCTGACCTACTACCCGAACGTGATGGTCGAGTGGTACCCGAACGTGCTGACGGTCTCGACCGTCTACCCGCTTGGCCCGGAGAAGACGCTCAACACGGTGGAGTTCTACTACCCCGAGGAGATCGCTGCTTTCGAGCGCGACTACATCGAGGCCCAGCAGGCCGCCTACATGGAGACCTGCATCGAGGACGACGAGATCGGTGAGCGCATGGACGCTGGCCGCAAGGCCCTGATGGCCCGTGGTGACAACGAGGTGGGTCCGTACCAAAGCCCGATGGAAGACGGCATGCAGCACTTCCACGAGTGGTACCGGCGGCGCATGGGCGACCACGCGCCCGAATGACCGACGCCCGACGCGAACGGCCCGCCGACCCGGCGGGGCCGAATCCGCACGCCGCGGCCACCTCGGCAGGTTTGCTGATGGTGGCCGCGGCGTTTCTGTTCGCCACGATGGGCGTGTGCGTCAAGCTCGCCTCGGCTTACTACGGCAGTGCGGAGATCGTGATGTACCGCGGCCTGGTGGGTGCGGCACTGATGGCCGTCCTGGTGCGGCGCGCCGGCGGCACGCTGCGCACCGCCGTCCCGGGCATGCACCTGTGGCGCTCATTGAGTGGCGTGAGCGCGCTCGTGCTGTGGTTCTACGCCATCTCCGGGCTGCCGCTGCCCACCGCGATGACGCTGAACTACATGTCCTCGGTGTGGATGGCGCTGTTCCTCATCGGCGGGGCGATCCTGGCCGGTGGCTCGCGCGTCGATCCGCGGCTGGTGGCCACCGTGCTGGCCGGTTTCGGTGGCGTGGCGCTGGTGCTGAGGCCCACGCTGGGGGGCGACCAGCTCTGGTTTGGCCTGCTCGGCCTGATCTCCGGCGTGCTTTCGGCGATGGCCTACCTGCAGGTCACCGCGCTGGGCCGGGTGGGTGAGCCGGAGACCCGTGTGGTGTTCTATTTCTCGGTCGGCGGCACGCTCGCCGGCGCAACGTTGGCGGCCCTGACCGGAGGATTCAGTGCACACAGCCTGCGCGGGGCGCTGCTGCTGCTGGCCGTCGGCGCCCTGGCGTCGAGCGCGCAGCTGCTGATGACGCGGGCCTACGCGATCGGCCGCCCGCTGGTCAACGCCAGCCTGCAGTATCTGGGGATCGCCTTCGCGTTCATCTACGCGGTCCTGCTCTTTGACGATCCGGTCCACCCCATGTCGGTGGCCGGCACGCTGTTGATCATCGTCGCCGGCATCGCCGCCGTGCGGCTGCGTCAGACCAATCAGAGCCGCGTGCGTCCTCAGGAGACGCTGCCGCCCGACCTGGAGCCTTGACCTGTTCAGTCCCTTTCGGAGGAATCTGCGATGAGTCTGCCCCGTCCCCTGATCAGCGCGGCCGAGCTGGCCGAGCGACTCGGCCGCGTCACCCTGCTGGATGCCCGCTTCGACCTGGCCCAGCCCGCCGCCGGTGAGGCCGCCTACGCGCAGGGCCACCTGCCCGGTGCGTTGTACGCGCACCTGGAGCGCGACCTGAGCGCGATGCCGCCGGCTGCGGCGCTGTGTGGCGGGCGACACCCGCTGCCCCCACCCGACGCCTTCGCGCGCACGGCCGCCCGCTGGGGGCTGACACCGACCAGCCACGTGGTGGTCTACGACGCCTCCGGGGGCATGTACGCCGCGCGGGCCTGGTGGCTGCTGCGCTGGATCGGCGTGGAAGCGGTGGCCGTGCTCGACGGCGGGCTCAACGCCTGGACGGCAGCCGGGGGGGCGCTGGCGTCGGGCGTCACCGCCGCGCCGCCCCCCGCGGGCGACTTTCCGCTTCCGGAGGTGCCGGTGCTGGCGACGATCGACGCCGAGCGTCTGCAGCGCGGTCTGGATCGCGTCGTGCTGCTGGACGCTCGGGCGCCCGAGCGCTACCGCGGCGACGTTGAGCCGCTGGACCCCGTGGCTGGCCACATTCCCGGTGCGCTGAACCGGCCCTTCGTCCGCAACCTGGGCGCCGACGGCCGCTTTCTGCCTGCGGCCACACTGCGGACCGACTTTGACGCCCTGACCGGCGGGCGACCCGCCGCCGAGGTGGTGCAGCAGTGCGGCTCGGGCGTCACCGCCTGCCACAACCTGCTGGCCATGGCGGTGGCCGGCCTGGGTGACTCCGTTCTGTACGCGGGGTCGTGGAGCGAGTGGTGTGCCGACCCGGCCCGGCCGGTGGCGCGCGGCTGATGGCCGATTCCCCAGCCGCGCGACCGGAGCGAATGCGGGGCAGGGGGCTCCCGCTCGTCGGGTCGCCAGGCGCGGGTCATGCCCTCGCTGACCCTGCTGCAACTTTGACGGTCATCAAGACGGTCCTTGGGCGCTGGCGCATGATGGCGGAGCTCCCCTGACATCGGAGGTCCCTCATGTACCAACGCATCCTCGTTCCCACCGACGGCTCGGACATCACCGCCAAGGCGGTCCAGACCGCAGTGACCCTGTGCAAGACCTTCGGCGCGCAGCTCAACGTGCTCGCCGTCAAGGAGCCTTTCCCCTACAGCGCGATTTCGGAGATGCAACCCATCCCGCCGCAGGAGTTCTTCGACTCGCAGGAGCGCATCGCCAACAAGCACCTGGATGCGGTCAAGGACGCGGCCGCTGCGGCGGGCGTGACTTGCGTGGCCGCCTCGGTCGAGGCGCTGCATCCCTGGGAAGCCATCCTCGACTTCGGCAAGCAGCAGGGGGCCGACCTGATCGTGATGGCCTCTCATGGCCGCCGCGGCGTGGCAGCGCTGCTGCTGGGCAGTGAAACCCAGAAGGTGCTGACGCACAGCGTCGTCCCCGTGCTTGTGGTGCGTTGAGCGCTGAAGGGCGGCTGGGCCGCCCTTTCTTCACGAGGCCGACAACTCAGTCGTCGTCGTCGCCGCCGCCGAAGACGCCGCCCAGCAGCCCGCCTGCGGCCGCTCCGCTCAGGAGCGATCCTTCCTCGCGACCGCCGCCGCCGTTCTGCGGTGCGGCCGCGAAGATGCGGCTGGCCAGGCGCGAGAACGGCAGGCTCTGCAGCCACACGGTACCCGGGCCGGTCATCTTGGCCAGGAACAGGCCCTCGCCGCCGAACAGCGCCGTCTTGATCTTGCCGACGTACTGAATCTCGAAGCTCACGCCTGGCGTGAAGGCGACGACGCAGCCGGTGTCGATCAGCAGCACCTGACCGGCCACCAGATCGCGGCGCACCACGGTGCCGCCGGCGTGTACGAAGGCCAGTCCGTCGCCTTCGAGCTTTTGCATCACGAAGCCCTCGCCGCCGAAGAAGCCCACCGACAGCTTCTGCTGGAAGAAGATGCCCAGGCTCACCCCGCGGGCGGCGCAGAGGAAGGCGTCCTTCTGGCAGATCAGCATGCCGCCCAGCTTGCGCAGGTCCATCGGCAGGATCTTGCCGGGGTAGGGCGCTGCAAAGCCCACGCGCTGCTTGGCGCCGGCGTGGTTGGTGTAGACCGTGGTGAACAGCGACTCGCCGGTGATCAGCCGCTTGCCCGCGCCCAGCAGCTTGCCGAAGAACCCGCCGCTCTGCTGCGAGCCATCACCGAAGACCGCATCCATGCCGATGCCGCCGTCCATGAACATCATGCTGCCAGCCTCGCCGACGGCCGCTTCGCCCGGATCGAGTTCGATCTCGACGAACTGCATCTCGGCGCCCTTGATTTCGTAGTCGATCACGTCCATCGCCATGAAATGCTCCTGGGTGTCAAAAGTGGGGGAATGGAGGAATGGTGTGATGTGGCCGCGGATTGTGCCGGCAGTCGCCCGCACCGCTTCGGCCCACGTCAGCGAACGCTTGACGCTGCTGAGCTGGCTGCCGCGGCCGCTTGAAGGGGCGCCAGCAGCCGGCGCTGGAACTCGGCCGGCGCGACGTATTGCAGCACCGAACGATCCCGCCCCTTCGGGTCGAGCGTGATTGCCACGCCGCGGTCCGGATAGAGCAGGTGCAGGGCGCCGTCCTCGGTTTCGATGCGCTGCGGGCCGGCGCCGAAGCGCTGCACGACCGTGGCCTCGTCCAGCCGTGCCGCGGGGAGAAACACTAGCGCAGCCAGTGGCCGGCGGCGGGCGTCGGCCAGATCGCTGCTGTGGAGGTTGGCCTGGCGCGCGCCGCTGGGTTTGGGTTCTACGCCAGTGGCCCGCTGCGCCCAGGCGTTGAGTTCGCCGGGTTCTGCCGCGATGCCGAGGACCAGCTTGCCCTGCAGCGCACCGACCTGGATGGACTCCAGATAGCCTTCGACCGCCAACGAGCCGTCGCCGCTGGCCAGCAGCGCCACCTTCAGCACCTCGCCGGGCCAGAGCGCCTGCGCATCGTCGAGTGTGCTGGCGCCGTCGCCACCGAGTTGCAGGCCGAACACCCGCAGTGCGCCGCCGGGGCGCTGCTCGATCTGCCACGGCAGTGACACCGTCACCCGCTGGGCCGCTGAAGGCGAGTCGGGTGCAGCGCCGGACCTGAGCATCGGCGCGCCGATGAGCGCGGCCATCAGCACAAGCACCCCGGCCACCAGCCCCAGGACGATCTGCCACATCGGGCGGGGTGGGCGGGGGGCGTTGGTGGGCATGATCAAGGCAGAGAAATCAGGGAGAGTAGCCAAGCGCCTTGACGCGAGACAGGGCGTAGTGCGCCGCCTGCCCCTCCTGCGTCACGCGCAGGTAGGTGCGGTAATGTTCGGCCGCTTGGCGGGTGCGGCCGAGCGACTCCAGCGCCACCCCTTGCAGGAAGATCACGCCCGGGTCGCCCGGCAACAGCCGATCGTATTGTTCCAGAGCCAGCCAGGCCTTGGCGCCGTCGCGCAGACTGAGGTACAGCGTGGCGGCGAGGCGGTGCGCCTGGGCTTCGCGGGGGTGCTGGCTGCGCGCAGCATCGGCCCAAGGCGCCGCCTCGCGGGTCTTTCCCTGGGCCTGCAGGCACTGTGACAGCCGCACCAGACTCGCGTAATCCGTCGGGGCGGCGGCTTGTGCGGCCTCGAAGTGGGCCTGTGCCTGAGCGGGTTGATGTTCGAGCATCGCCAGTTCGCCCCGCTGACAAGCCTTCACCGCCTCGCGCTGGCGCTGCAGCCAGGCCAGCCGATCCGTCCAGCGCGCGGCCTCGCTGCGCTGCCGTGTCGACGAACTGCCGTCCGGGATCCCGCGTGCGGCGGTGCGTGCGGCCTGGCGCCGCGCGTCGTCGAGCGGATGGCGTGCCAGCCAACCGGCCCACAGGGCGGGCTGGCGGTTAGCCAGCGGCGTCATCCGGTCGAGCCAGCGAGACCAGGCCTGCGGGCCATAGCCGGCGCTGGCGAGCAGGCGTGCGGCCAGTGCGTCGGCTGCGATCTCCTGCTCGGTCGAGTAGCGCGGCAGCAGGGGGCCATCCCCCAGCGGCGCGGTCAATCCGAGGGCCGGGACCCAAGCCGATTCCTGGCTGGCGGCCACCGTAGCCGCCAGCAGTCGTTTGCGGATGTCGCTGCGTGGCAGTGCACGCTGAACGTGGCCGAGGGCAAGGTGAGCCAATTGATGCGCCAGCACCGCGGCCAGCTCGGTCTCGCTCTCCAGGGTGAGCAGCAGGCCTCGCGTCAGGCCGATCGTGCCGCCTGGAAAGGCATAGGCATTCAGGTGGTGGGCGTTGCTGACCCGACAGGAGCAGGGCACAGACGCCGGCCGGGTGGCGGCCTGCAGCGACCGGCCGACCTGCTCGACGTACTGGTGCACATCGCCATCGGGCACCAGACCCAGATCGAGAGACAGCTGGTGTGGGACCAATTCGGCGTCCACGGCGCCATCGGCCAAATCGGGACTGGGGGCCGGCGGCTGCGCCTGCGGGAGGGCCGCGGCACTCGTCAGCGCGGGTGAGCCGCAGGCCACAAGCGCCAGCTTCCAGCCCAGGCCGCCCCATTGCGACAGGCACCGGCGCCGGGCTGCATGGATCGTTGCCCGCGGGTTCAATGGGGAGGTCATGCCGGCTGTCACAGTAGATTGCAATTTTTGCAATTCTAGTGCTGCCGCCCCTGCGGATACGCCCGCCTTGCGGCTTCGGTGCGTCGTTGTGTGCGGGTTGTGCAATCCGCAGGTTCTAGGAAGGAATTCAATCGGCAGGCGGTAGGCGTCCCGGGCGGTGCGAATGAGTTGGGTCGATGTGTCGCTGGGTATGAGTTACTTCGGATCAACACCAGGCCTGTCGGCGATCCGTCGCGTCCACTGTGTGGGGGTCACCACGCCCCGCGTCTCGCGTGGTACCGGGTCACCGCCTGCGTGGAAGGTCCCAATGCGTTGCCCAGGTGAACGCAATGTGAATCTCTTTGATTGTCCGGTGGCCGTTGATACAGGAAAAGAAAAAGCCCCGCAGGTTGTGCGGGGCTGACGGGCGCTGCGGAGCTGGTACTCGCGGGTAATTCAAGCGGCAAGGCCGCTATCCCCAAACCGCTCCAATGCCACATCGGGCCATCGCTCGAGACCTTTGAATCAGAGTGCGAAGTCTTGCAGGGTCTTTCCGCCCGCGATTGCGGCGGTCAGCCACTTCGGCTTCAGGCCTCGGCCAGACCAGGTGTTGCCGGTTTCCGGGTCGCGGTACTTGGCGGCCACCTTGCGAACGGTTTCTCCGCTGGATTCCGCGCGGGGCTTGCGACCCGGCTTCGACGGCGGAGCCACGTCTGAGGTCGTCAGGCCGAATTCGCTCATCAGTGCGCGCACCTTGTCGATGGCGTCAGCGCGTTGCGATTGAACCTGGGCAGCGATTTGGCGCTCCAGTTCGGCTTGCTGTTGCAGCAGGGCCTGCTTTTGCGCAATGAGTTCTTGGTAGGTGGCCATGGGAATATCCTTAAACTGATCCGTGGTGGCTGCCGCCTCGGCGAGGCTGAAAACGGGCGGCTTCGCGGGTCTCGATGACAGTGCCATCGATGGTCCTGGCGAGTCCCATCGGCTTGAGAAGCCAGATTGGATCGGTCAGCATCACATCGATGACTCCATTTTCACCGCAAACCGTCCGAAATGGGAAGCCTGAATTGGATTGGGCCGGGATTTCGTGCGCATAGGCGGGACTGGAATGTGGCATTTATCCGCCATGAGAGAGGCTTTGCGGCGTGTGCATTGGTGCCGCGCAGTCTGTGGTCGTCGGGGTTTTCATGGGTGAACCCTATCCCGGTGACTGCATTTTCATCCGGAGCGGTCGAGCGCAGGAGGTGCGTTCTGGCTTGAATACCGGGTGAGTCGCCGTGCCTTGTCGTCGCGCCGCGGTGGACTGGCTGCCAAATTGACGGGGGTTCCGAATGGGTTGTGCCGCGTGATGGGCAAGGCCGGTCGACGCCACGAGGCTGATGCCGGGGCCAGAAACGGCAAGGCCGTCGCGGTGATCACACCGCGACGGCCTTGTGACGTCGATCCTTGTCAAAAACTGGTGGAGCCGGGGGGAATCGAACCCCCGTCCGCAAGCCATCCTCAGGTGGTTCTACATGCGTAGCTCTCTGATTTGGTTCTTACGCCGCTGACGGGCAGGAGCACCCTTCAGTCGACGCCAGTCACTGGATCTCGCCCTGGGTCGTGTGACCCAACTCAGAGCCAGCCGATGTGAGTGACTTTGCAGCCGTTACCGGCCCAGACCATCGGCGATCTGTTGCAAAGCTCACCGGTGTTAAGCGGCGAGGGCGAAACGTTCGTCGTTCGCAGTTACTTGATTCCAGTGGATTTACGAGCGTACTGGTGCTCGGCATGCCCCACTCCGATTCCGCACCCACGTCGAAACCAGGTCGGCCCCTGAACCCCTATCTTAGTCCAGATCGAGCCACTTCAAGAGCTCGCGGGGTGATGAGGCGATGTGGTCGGCCTCCCAGGCCTCGATGGGCGGCCCGTCGCCCAAGTAGCCCCAGCCCGCTGCAATCGTGACCATGCCGGCGGCACTGCCGGCCTGTACGTCGCGCAGGTCGTCGCCGACGTACAGGCACTCGGTCGGGGGCAGGCCGAGGCGCTCGGCGGCCATCAGCAGCGGATCCGGGTGAGGTTTGGCGCGTGCCGCACTGTCGCCACAGACCAACACCGCACAGCGATCGGCCAGGCCGAGGCCGGCGATCAGTGGGACGGCAAAGCGCGAATGCTTGTTGGTGACGATGCCCCAGGCGGTTGAGCGGGACTCCAGGCCGACGAGCACGGCGTCCATGCCGGTGAAGACCTCGGTCAGACGGGTCAGCCGCTGAGCGTAGGTGCTCAGGTACTCCTCCTTGAGGGGCTCGAAGTCGTCCTGCTCGGTACTGGCGCCCAGGGCCACACGCAGCATGCCGCGTGCGCCGGTGCCGGTCAGCGGGCGGTAGGCCGCCAGCGGCAGGGGGGGCAGGCCGCGCCGCTCGCGCAGGTCGTTGCCGGCGCCAGCCAGATCGGGGGCGCTGTCGATCAGGGTCCCGTCCAGGTCAAACAGCACGGCTCGGTGGGGCGTCGCCATTTCGGGTGGGTCCTCAGGGGCGTGTGGCTGGGGTTTAGCCTGCTTTGCGGCAAGCCATCAGGTAGTTGACGCTGGTGTCATCGGTCAGGCTGTAGCGGCGCGTCAACGGGTTGTAGCTGAGCCCGCGGGTGTGCCGGATGTCCAGCCTCTGGTTGCGGCACCAGGTGGCCAACTCGCTCGGCCGGATGAAGCGGGCGTATTCGTGCGTGCCTCGCGGCACCAGGCCGAGCAGGTATTCGGCGCCGACGATGGCGTGCACGAAGGCTTTGGGCTGGCGGTGAAGCGTCGAGAAGAACAGCCAGCCGCCTGGGCGTGCCAAGGCGGCGCAGGCAGCGACCACGGAAGCCGGCTCGGGCACGTGCTCGAGCATCTCCATGCAGGTCACGACGTCGAATTGGCCGGGCTGCTCTGCCGCCAGATCCTCGACGACCACTTCGCGGTACGCCAGCGTGGCGACGCCGGCCTCGAAGGCGTGCAGCTGCGCCACCTTCAGAGAGCGCTCCGCCAGGTCGATGCCCAGCACGTCGGCGCCTTGGCGGGCCATGCTCTCGGCGAGGATCCCGCCGCCGCAGCCTACGTCGACGACCCGCCGGCCGGCCAGTGCACCGGCGCACTGTTCGATCCAGCCCAAGCGCAGGGGGTTGATCTCGTGCAGCGGGCGGAACTCACTGTCGGGGTCCCACCATTTGTGGGCGAGTTCGCTGAACTTGGCGAGTTCCTGTGGGTCGACGTTGCTCATCGGGGTGCGGGCCAGGGGCGAGGATTCGAGAATTCGAGGATTTGGCGTCGGCAACGAAAAACCCCGCCGCAGCGGGGTTTCCAGTGGCAAGCCGGGAGGGCTTACTTCTTGGTGCGGGTACCGACCACTTCGATTTCGACGCGGCGGTTCTTCTGCTTGCCTTCCTTGGTCGAGTTGTCGGCGACCGGCTGCTTCTCGCCCTTGCCTTCGGTGTAGACGCGGTTTTGCTCGACGCCCTTGCCAACCAGGTACTGCTTGACGGCTTCAGCACGAGAAACCGACAGCTTCTGGTTCATCGCGTCGGAGCCATCCGAGTCGGTGTGGCCGACGGCGATGATGACTTCGAGGTTGATGTCCTTGACCTTGGCGACCAGGTCGTCCAGCTTGGCGCCGGCTTCCGGCTTGAGCTTGGACTTGCCCGTGTCGAAGAAGGTGTCGGCGGCGAAGGTGACCTTCTCGCTGACCGGGGCGGCCGGAACGACCGGGGCCGGAGCGGCCTTCGGAGCTTCGACGACCGGGGCGGGGGCCACCGGAGCGGGGGCCGGAGCCGGAGCGGGGGCAGGTGCCGGGGCCGGAGCGGGAGCAGGTGCCGGGGCCGGAGCGGGGGCAGGTGCCGGAGCCGGGGCCGGGGCCGGGGCCGGCACGCCATCGCACTTCTGCACGCCGGTGGCGGCGGTGAAGTTGGCATCGCGCCAGCACAGCTCGTTCGTGCCGTTCTTCCAGGTGGTGCCGTCGGTGGCGGACCAGTTGTCCTTGGCGCCAGAGCCGCCGCTGGTTGCGCACGCCGCCAGGGCGACCGACGCGAACAGCAGCGCCACTTTGTTCAGATTGTTCATGGGTTTCCTCTATTGAGAAGCCGCAGAGGGCTGCAAGAAAAGCGCATCAATCTGGCATCCCTGTGTCTTCATGGATCACCCTGGTCACGGGGGCCAGCCAAAATGATTGTGCCATATGCCCTATGTACGAGAACTGAAGGTGCGCCGGGTGGCTTGGTCTCTTGCGGTGCGTTGTGTTGTCTTGGGGCGACATCCTGTGCGCCCTTAGAATTCCCCCCTCGCCGTTCGATCGGGTCGCGCAGTCCCTGCGTGCCGACGATCGCGCAACGCACGGCGCTCACGCATGACCTCCTTCGCCAAAGAAACCCTGCCGATCAGCCTCGAAGAGGAAATGCGGCGCTCGTACCTCGATTACGCGATGAGCGTGATCGTCGGTCGTGCGCTGCCAGACGCCCGAGATGGCCTCAAGCCGGTGCATCGCCGCGTGCTCTTCGCGATGCACGAGTTGAACAACGACTGGAACCGGCCGTACAAGAAGTCGGCGCGCATCGTTGGTGACGTCATCGGTAAGTACCACCCGCACGGCGACACCGCGGTGTACGACACCATCGTGCGCATGGCCCAGGATTTCAGCCTGCGCCACATGCTGGTGGACGGCCAGGGCAATTTCGGCTCGGTCGACGGCGACAACGCCGCGGCGATGCGGTACACCGAAATCCGCCTGTCGAAGATCGCCCACGAGATGCTGGCCGACATCGACAAGGAAACCGTCGACTTCGGGCCGAACTACGACGGCTCCGAGAAGGAGCCGCTGGTGCTGCCCACGCGGCTGCCCAACCTGCTGGTCAACGGCAGCGCCGGCATCGCGGTGGGCATGGCCACCAACATCCCGCCGCACAACCTCAACGAGGTGGTGGACGCCTGTCTGCACCTGTTGAAAGCGCCCGAGGCGACCCTCGACGAGCTGATGGAGATCATCCCCGCGCCGGACTTTCCGACCGCCGGGATCATCTACGGCCTGAACGGCGTGCGCGAGGGCTATCGCACCGGCCGCGGCAAGGTCGTGATGCGCGCGAAGGTGCACTTCGAGGACATCGACCGCGGCCAGCGCCAGGCGATCATCGTTGACGAGATCCCGTATCAGGTCAACAAGAAGAGCCTGCAGGAACGCATGGCCGAGCTGGTGCACGAGAAGAAGCTCGAAGGCATCAGCCACATCCAGGACGAGTCGGACAAGTCCGGCATGCGCCTGGTGATCGAGCTCAAGCGCGGCGAGGTGCCCGAGGTTGTGCTCAACAACCTCTACAAGCAGACGCAGCTGCAGGACACCTTCGGCATCAACATGGTGGCGCTGATCGACGGTCAGCCCAAGCTGTGCAACCTCAAGCAGCTGCTGGAGATCTTCCTGGAGCATCGCCGCGAGGTGGTGACGCGGCGCACGGTGTTCGAGCTGCGCAAGGCGCGCGAGCGCGGCCATGTGCTCGAAGGCCTGGCGGTGGCGCTGGCCAACATCGACGAGTTCATCCGCATCATCAAGGAGTCGCCGACTCCGCCGGTGGCCAAGCTGGCGCTGATGGCGCAGGGCTGGGACAGCTCGCTGGTGCGCGAGATGCTCGCGCGCGCCGAGGCCGACACCGCGGGCGGTCGCGCCGCTTACCGGCCCGAGGGCCTGGCGCCGCAGTTCGGCCTGCAGGAAGATGGGCGGTACCGCCTGTCGGACGACCAGGCCGGCGAGATCCTGCAGATGCGCCTGCAGCGCCTGACCGGGCTGGAGCAGGACAAGATCGTCGGCGAGTACAAGGAGGTCATGGCCCAGATTGCCGACCTGCTGGACATCCTCGCCAAGCCCGAGCGCGTCACCGCCATCATCAGCGAGGAGCTGAACACGCTGAAGCAGGAGTTCGGCCAGACCAAGCTGGGCGCGCGCCGCTCGGTGGTCGAGCACAATGTGCAGGAGCTCGGCACCGAAGACCTGATCACGCCCACCGACATGGTGGTCACGCTCAGCCACACCGGCTACATCAAGAGCCAGCCGCTGACCGAGTACCGCGCGCAAAAGCGCGGCGGGCGCGGCAAGCAGGCCACGGCGACGAAGGACGACGACTGGGTCGACCAGCTCTTCATCGCCAACACGCACGACTGGATGCTGTGCTTCTCCAACCGCGGCCGGGTCTACTGGCTCAAGGTCTGGGAGGTGCCGCAGGGCGGGCGCGCCAGCCGCGGCAAGCCCATCGTCAACATGTTCCCGCTGGTCGAGGGCGAGAAGATCAACGTGGTGCTGCCGCTGACGGGCGAGTTCCGCAGCTTCCCGGCCGACCACTACGTCTTCATGTGCACCGCGCTGGGCACGGTCAAGAAGACGGCGCTCGATGAGTTCAGCAACCCGCGCAAGGCCGGCATCATCTCGGTCGACCTGGATGAGGGTGACTACCTCATCGGCGCGTCGCTGACCGACGGCAAGCACGACGTGATGCTGTTCTCCGACGGTGGCAAGGCGGTGCGCTTCGACGAGAACGACGTGCGTCCGATGGGTCGCAACGCCCGCGGCGTGCGCGGCATGGCGCTGGATGAGGGCCAGAGCGTGATCGCCATGCTGGTGGCCGAGGACGAGAGCCAGAGCGTGCTGACGGCCACCGAGAACGGCTTCGGCAAGCGCACCTCGATCGGGGAATACACCCGCCATGGCCGCGGCACGAAGGGCATGATTGCGATCCAGCAGAGCGAGCGCAACGGCAAGGTCGTCGCTGCGACGTTGGTCCGTGCCAACGACGAGATCATGCTCATCACCGACCGCGGTGTACTTGTTCGCACTCGCGTCGCGGAAATCCGCGAGATGGGCCGCGCAACTCAGGGGGTCACGCTGATTTCGCTGGACGAAGGTGCCAAGCTGTCGGGGCTGCAGCGCATCGTCGAGAACGACGCGAACGAAGCGGGCAGCGAATCCGACCCTGACCCGACGGCCGGCACCCCCGGCGAGGAGAAAGCTTGATGTTGCGTATTTGTGTTCTGGCGGTGGCTCTGGCCGCCAGCGGTCTGACCCATGCGGCCGATGCGTCCGCAGCGAAAAAAGAACTCGTGAAGAAGGCGCTGCAGCTGCAGCAGCCGGGCATTGAAGGGGTCGGCAACATGCTGGCCATGCAGCCGGCTCAACAGATGCTGCAGGCCGCCAGCCAGCAGGCGGGCCGCATTCCGGCCGACCAGCGCGAGAAGGTCGGCAAGGAGATCCAGGAAGAGGCCCGCAAGTTCTATGAGGACGTAGCCCCGTCGCTGCGCGCGGCCGCGGTCAAGCAGGCGCCGGCCACGCTCGGCGCCGCTCTGGAAGACAAGCTCTCCGAAGACGAACTGAAGACGCTGGTGACCTGGCTGGAGTCCCCGGTCAGCAAGAAGTACCAGCAGCTCAGCGCCGAAGCTCAGTCTGCGCTGGTGCAGAAGGTCGTGACCGATACCAAGCCCGCCGTCGAGCCCAAGCTGAAGGCGCTCAACGATGCGATCGCCAAGAAGCTGGGTCTGCCACCGGCGGAAGCAGCGAAGAAGAAGTGATGACCAAGTGACGACGAAGCCCGAAGACACCGCAGACGCACTGCTGGCCCTGCGCGGCCGCATCGACGCCCTCGACCGAGACTTGCTGGGCCTGCTGAACCGGCGCGCGCAGTTGGCGCTGGAGGTCGGCGAGATCAAGAAGAAGGAAGGCTCGGTGGTGTTCCGTCCCGAGCGCGAGGCGCAGGTGATCGACGGGCTGAAGTCGGCCAACGGCGGACCGCTGTCGAGCGACAGCGTGGCGCCGATCTGGCGCGAGATCATGAGCGCCTGCCGCGCGCTGGAGACGCCCACCCGCGTGGCCTACCTGGGCCCGGCCGGCACGTTCAGTGAAGAGGCGGCGCTCGGCTATTTCGGCTCATCGATCACGCGCGTGCAGTGCGCGAGCATCGACGAGGTGTTCCGCAGCACGGCCGCCGGTGTGGCGGACTTCGGCGTCGTGCCGGTCGAGAACTCGACCGAGGGCATGGTGGCCCGCTCGCTGGACATCTTCCTGACCACGCCGCTGTTCATCATCGGCGAGACCAGCCTCTTCGTGCGCCACAACCTGCTGCGCAAGGAGAATGCGCTGGAGGGCATCGAGGTGGTCTGTGCGCACCCGCAGGCGCTGGCGCAGTGCCACCAGTGGCTGTCGCACCACCTGCCCCACGCGGAGCGCCGGCCGGTGTCGAGCAATGCCGAGGGCGCGCGCCTGGCGGGCCTGGATCCGAAGATCGCCGGCATCGCCGGCACCCGCGCTGCAGGCGAATACGGTGTGCACGTGGTGGCCCCGGCGATTCAGGACGACGCCCACAACCGCACCCGCTTCGCGATCGTCACCGACCCGCACCGCCACCCGTCGCCCAAGGCCTCGGGGCACGACTGCACCAGCCTGGTCGTCTCGGTGGTGAACCGGCCGGGCGCGATGTACGACATCCTCGCGCCGCTGAAGAAGCACGGCGTGTCGATGACCCGGCTGGAGTCCCGCCCGGCGCGTTCGGGCCAGTGGGAGTACTACTTCTTCATCGACCTGCAGGGCCACCCGGATCAGCCGGCGGTGCAGACCGCGATGCACGAACTGCGCGAGGCTTGCGCGTTCTTCAAGGTGCTGGGCACCTACCCGATCGACGTGCACTGACACGCACCGCGCCATGTTCAATCAACTGGGGGTCATTGGCGTCGGCCTGATGGGGGGCAGCTTCGCGCTGGCGCTCAAGCGGGCCGGCCTGGTCAAGCGCGTGGTGGGCTACAGCAAGTCGCCCGCGACCACCGAGCGCGCGCGCAAGCTCGGCGTCATCGACGCGGCGGCCGACTCGGCGCTGCAGGCGGTGGCGGGCTCCGACCTGGTGCTCGTGGCGGTGCCGGTGTCGGCGATCGAGGCCACCTTCAAGGCGATCCGCCAGCTCATCGAGCCGGGCGTGCTGCTGATGGACGTGGGCAGCACCAAGCGCGACGTGGTGGACGCCGCGCGCCGCGTGCTGAAGGAAAAGCTCAGCGGCTTCGTGCCGGCGCACCCGATCGCGGGCAAGGAGGTCGCGGGCGTCGACCACGCCGACCCGCAGCTCTACGTGGGCAAGCAGGTGATCCTGACGCCGCTGACGCAGACCGACCCGAACCAAGTTCAGCAGGCCACCGACGTGTGGTCGGCCATCGGCTGCCAGGTGCTGCGCATGACGCCGGAGAACCACGACACCGCCTATGCGGCCGTGAGCCACCTGCCGCACCTGCTGGCCTTCGCCTACTTCAACGCGATGCTGGCCCAGCCGGGCGGGCGCGAGTTTCTCTCGCTGGCTGGACCGGGCTTCCGCGACTTCACCCGCATCGCCGCCAGCGACGTCAACGTCTGGCGCGACATCCTGATGGCCAACCGCGAAGAGGTGCTCAAGCAGTCGCAGCGTCTGCGCCACGCCCTGGATGCCTTCGAGGTGGTCATCCGCTCCGGCAACGCCGAGGCGCTCAGCGACCTGATCCGCACCGCCTCGGACGGTCGGGCCGCCTGGCAGATGAACGCGCGACCCAACGCGCCGCGCTGACGGAGCCTGCCGGCCGGGTGACGGTCGAGTGGGGGCCGATTGATGGCCGATTGACGCGCTTCGGGGGTCAACGGCCGCCCGGAACGTGCGATGCTTCGCCTTTCGCCCGCGTTCTTGTCCGCATTTTCCCGGGCGCCTGCTGTCCTGCCTGATCCCGCGTTTCCTTCGCGTCCCCATGTTCGCCATTCCCTTCCTCGACCTCCCGCCGCTCGGCGCGGCCGCCGGCACGGTGCGCCTGCCCGGATCCAAGAGCATCTCGAACCGCCTGCTGCTGCTGGCCGGGCTGAGCGAGGGTGAAACCACACTGCTCGACCTGCTGGACTCGGACGACACGCAGGTGATGCTCGACGCGCTGCAGGCCCTGGGCTGCCGCATCACCCGCGAAGGCAGCACCACCCGCATCGTCGGCTTCGGTGGCCGGCCCGCGGTGGCGACGGCGGAGCTCTTCCTGGGCAACGCCGGCACGGCGATGCGCCCGTTGACCGCCGCGCTGGCGGTGCTGGCCTGCGAGCAGGGCGGCGACTACACCCTGCGCGGCGTGGCGCGCATGCACGAGCGGCCGATCGGTGACCTGGTCGATGCGCTGCGTGGCCTGGGGGCCCGCGTCGATTGCCTGGGCCAGGAGGGCTATCCGCCCCTGCGCCTGCACGGCGGCCAACTGGATCTGAGTGCGCCGGTGAAGGTGCGCGGCGACGTTTCCAGCCAGTTCCTCACCGCGCTGCTGCTGGCGCTGCCGCTGGCCAGCGCCGCGCGCGACGTGACCATCGAGGTGGTCGGTGAGCTGATTTCCAAGCCCTACATCGAGATCACGCTGAACCTGCTGGCGCGCTTCGGCATCGTCGTGCAGCGCGAGGGCTGGCAGCGCTTCGTGATCCCGCGCGGCAGCCGCTACCAGACGCCGGGCACGGTGCCGGTCGAGGCGGACGCCTCCTCGGCGTCGTACTTCATCGCACTGGGCGCGCTGGCCGGTGTGGACGCGCCGGTGCGCATCGAGGGCGTGGGCGCGAGTTCGATCCAGGGCGACATCCGCTTCGTTGAGGCGGCGCAGGCCATGGGTGCCCAGGTGCACAGCGAGGCCAATGCGCTGGAAGTGCGGCGCGGCGCCTGGCCGCTCAAGGCCATCGACCTGGACTGCAACCACATCCCCGACGCGGCGATGACGCTGGCGGTGATGGCGCTGTACGCCGACGGCCCGTGCACGCTGCGCAACATCGCCAGCTGGCGCGTCAAGGAGACGGACCGCATCGCCGCCATGGCCTGCGAGCTGCGCAAGGTCGGCGCCACGGTGGAGGAGGGGGCCGACTTCATCCGCGTGCACCCGCTGGCGCAGTTCCGCAGCGCGAGCATCCACACCTACGACGACCACCGCATGGCGATGTGCCTGTCGCTGGCGGCCTTCCACGAACTCAAGGGTTCCACACCGGCCACGCTGCGCATCGAGGACCCGAAGTGCGTCGCCAAGACCTTCCCGGACTACTTCGAGGCGCTGTTCTCGGTGGTGCGGGTGGAGCCCGAGCGCGTGCCGGTGATCACGATCGACGGGCCGACCGCCTCCGGCAAGGGCACCCTGGCCGCTGCAGTGGCCGAGCGCCTGGGCTGGCACACGCTGGACTCGGGCTCGCTCTACCGCGTCAGCGCCCTGGCGGCGCGCCGGGCCGGCGTGGCCGCCGACGATGAGGCGGGCCTGGCGCGCGTGGCCGCCGCTCTGGTCCTGCGCTTCGAGGGCACCCGCGTCTTCCTCGATGGCGAGGAGGTCACCGACGCGCTGCGCGACGAGGCCGTGGGCACGATGGCCTCGCAGATCTCCGTGTGGCCGGCGCTGCGCGCGGCGCTGTACGCGCTGCAGTGCAGCTTCCGCCGCCTGCCCGGCCTGGCCGCCGACGGGCGCGACATGGGCACGGTGATCTTCCCGAACGCGCCGCTGAAGGTCTTCCTGACCGCGTCGGCTGCAGCGCGCGCCGACCGGCGCCACCGCCAATTGCTGGAAAAAGGGATTTCTGCTAACATCGATGGTCTTCGCGCCGACCTGGAGGCGCGCGACGAGCGCGATCGCCATCGCGCCACCGCGCCGCTCAAGCCCGCCGAAGATGCGTTGGAGCTGGACAACTCGGGCATGACGATCGTCGAATCGGTCGAGATCGTGCTGGATTGGTGGCTGCAGCGCAGGCCGTTCGATCTCCAGGCCTGAGCGCTCGAGCGCGCTCGCCCGGCCCGCGCAGCCACTTCGCCCGCCGCCCGGCGGCCCCGCCGCCCGGTGGGTCCGCCGCTCTGCGATTCCTGCTTCGACCCTCTCAGCGCCTTGCTGAATCACCCGCCGGCATTCACCTCGCTTGGCTTTCGCCGGCACCAAGGAACTCCCCCCATGTCCGAAATCATCCCCGACAGCCCCTTCGCCACCCCCGAAGTGGAGAGCTTCGCCGCTCTGTTTGAAGAATCGCTGCAGAACGCAGACCTGCGCGCCGGTGAAGTGATCTCTGCCGAGGTCGTTCGCGTCGAGCACAACTTCGTGGTCGTGAACGCCGGCCTGAAGTCCGAGGCCTATGTGCCCATCGACGAGTTCAAGAACGACCAGGGCGAAATCGAAGTCCAGGTTGGTGACTTCGTCTCGGTGGCCATCGACGCCATCGAAAACGGCTACGGCGACACCATCCTGTCGCGCGACAAGGCCAAGCGTCTGGCCTCGTGGCTGTCGCTGGAAACCGCGCTGGAGTCGGGCGACTTCGTCACCGGCACGGTCAGCGGCAAGGTCAAGGGCGGCCTGACGGTGCTGGTCAACGGCATCCGCGCCTTCCTGCCGGGTTCGCTGCTCGACACGCGTCCGGTCAAGGACATGAGCCCGTTCGAGGGCAAGACCATGGAGTTCAAGGTCATCAAGCTCGACCGCAAGCGCAACAACGTTGTGCTGTCGCGTCGCGCGGTGGTCGAGGCTTCGATGGGCGAAGAGCGCGCCAAGCTGCTGGAAACGCTGCGTGAAGGCGCCATCGTCGACGGCGTGGTCAAGAACATCACCGAATACGGTGCGTTCGTGGACCTGGGCGGCATCGACGGCCTGCTGCACATCACCGACATGGCCTGGCGCCGTGTCCGTCACCCGAGCGAAGTGGTGACGGTCGGTCAGGAACTGACCGCCAAGGTCCTGAAGTTCGACGCCGAGAAGAACCGCGTCAGCCTGGGCCTGAAGCAGATGGGCGACGATCCGTGGATCGGCGTGTCGCGTCGCTACCCGTCGGGCACCCGCCTGTTCGGCAAGGTCACCAACATCGCCGACTACGGCGCGTTCGTCGAGATCGAGCCGGGCATCGAAGGCCTGGTGCACGTCTCCGAAATGGACTGGACCAACAAGAACGTCGCTCCGTCCAAGGTCGTGTCGCTGGGCGACGAGACCGAAGTCATGGTCCTGGAGATCGACGAGGACAAGCGCCGCATCAGCCTGGGCATGAAGCAGTGCCGTCCGAACCCGTGGGACGAGTTCGCGCAGAACTTCAAGCGCGGCGACCGCGTCAAGGGTCCGGTCAAGTCGATCACCGACTTCGGCGTGTTCGTGGGCCTGGCTGCCGGCATCGACGGCCTGGTGCACCTGTCCGACCTGTCGTGGAACGAGCCGGGCGAAGCCGCCGTTCGCAACTACAAGAAGGGCCAGGAAGTCGAAGCGATCGTCCTGGGCATCGACGTGGAGCGCGAGCGCATCTCCCTGGGCATCAAGCAGCTCGACACCGATCCGTTCACCAGCTACACCACGCTCAATGACCGTGGCGCGACGGTGACCGGCAAGGTCAAGACCGTGGATGCCCGTGGCGCCGAGATCCAGCTGAACGCGGACGTCACCGGCTACCTGCGTGCTTCCGAAATCGCCCGTGAGCGCGTCGAAGACGCCCGCAACGTGCTGAAGGAAGGCGACGAGGTCACCACGCTGATCATCAACATCGATCGCAAGACCCGCTCGATCCAGCTGTCGATCAAGGCCAAGGACAACGTCGAGCAGCAGGAAGCCCTGCAGCGCCTGACGGCCGACAGCAGCCGCGAGCACGCCGGCACCACCAGCCTGGGCGCGCTGCTCAAGGCCAAGCTGGACCAAGGCAACAACTGATCCAGGCCGTTGCGTCCGGCGCCCTCGGGGGCCGGCGTGACGTCGCAGATCCAAGCCCCGGCGCTGTACCCGCAGCCCGGGGCTTGTTACATTGATGGGGCGTTCTCCCTGTGTCGGCCCTGCACTGGCCAGGGTGGGTGCCCCGTCCCGGCTTTTATGTTCCTCTCCCCGGCGACCGCCGCCGGCTGAAGGTTCTGCGCATGACCCGATCCGATCTCGTCACCTTGCTGGCCGAGCGCTTCACGCAGCTCACCCACCGCGACGCCGAGTTCGCCGTCAAGACCATGCTCGACGCGATGACCGACGCGCTGGCGCATGGCCACCGCATCGAGATCCGCGGTTTCGGCAGCTTCGCAATCAACCGCCGCCCGCCGCGCATGGGCCGCAACCCGCGCTCGGGCGCCCAGGTGGTGATCCCCGAGAAGCTGGTGCCGCACTTCAAGCCCGGCAAGGCGCTGCGTGAAGCCGTGGACGAGCAGGGCGCGCTCGACGATGCCGACGACGCCCAGGTGGTGCACGTGCTGCCGATGCGCAGCGGAGCCGCCTGAGCGCTTTGGGCGGGCCGTGTCAGTTCGATGGAGGCCGGCCGCGTAGAATTCACGCCTCATGCGTGCGATCACTTGGCTCTTTCGGGCCGCCGTCTTTTTCGTGCTGTTTGCCTTTGCGCTGAACAATCAGCACGAGGTGACGGTGCATTGGTTCTTCGGCCTGGTCAGCCAGGGTCCGATGGTCTTCGTGGTGCTCACCGGCTTCGTGCTGGGCTGCGTCGTCGGCGTGCTGGCGATGACGCCGCGCTGGTGGCAGCAGCGCCGCCGCGCCCAGGCCCTGGCCAGCGAGGCCAGCTCGGCCGTCGTCGCGCCGCCGCCTGCGGCCACGCGCCCCGCTCCTCTGGCCGACATCGACCTGAACGCCGCGCGCCGCGATGGAATTTGACCTGCAGTGGCTGCTGCTGGGCCTGCCCATCGCCTTCGGGCTGGGCTGGCTGGCGTCGCGTCTGGATTTGCGCCAGTGGAAGCGCGAGGTCGAGTCCTCCCCCCGCGCCTACTTCAAGGGCCTGAACCTGCTGCTCAACGAGCAGCAGGACAAGGCGATCGACGCCTTCATCGAGGCCGTTCAGCACGACCCGGGCAGCTCCGACCTGCACTTCGCGCTGGGCAACCTGTTCCGCCGCCGCGGCGAGTACGAGCGTGCGGTGCGCGTGCATCAGCACCTGCTGTCCCGTGCCGATCTGCCCACCGCCGAGCGCGACCGCGCCCAGCACGCGCTGGCGCAGGACTTCCTGAAGGCAGGCCTGTTCGATCGCGCCGAGGCGGCCTTCCGTGCCCTGGAGGGCACCGCCTTCGCCACCGACGCCCGCCTGGCGCTGCTGGGCCTGTACGAGCGCTCGCGCGACTGGGCCGCGGCGATCGAGGTGGCCGAGCAGCTGGAAAAGAGCGGCACCGGCTCCTTCGCCGAGCGCAGCGCGCACTTCCACTGCGAACTGGCCCAGGCCGCCGACGACCGTGGCGATGCCGCTGCCGCCGAAGCCGCCCTGCGCCGCGCCCGCGAGATCGCGCCGCTGGCCGCCCGCCCGCTGGTGCAGCAGGCGCAGCGCCTGGTGAAGCAGGGCCGGCCGGCCGAGGCGCTGGCGGTGTTCGCTGAGCTTCGCCAGCGCAACCCGCAGGCCTTCGGCCGCCTCGCCGAGGACTACGTGGCCTGTGCCCAGGCCGCGGGTCAGCCGGCGCTGGCGCGCAGCACGCTGGAAGAGCTGTTTGGCACCCAGCCGCGCATCGACGTGCTGCGGGCGCTGGCGCGGCTGGAGGGCTGCACGCCCGGCGAGTCGAGCCGGCTGCTGCCACTGCTGCGCGAGCAGCCCAGCCTCTCAGCCGCGCTGGCGCTGCTGGACAGCCCCGCGCCGGCCTGGCCGGAGGGTGCCCAGCCGGCGGTGCGCGATGCGGTGGCCCGCGCCGCCAAGCCGCTGCAGCGCTACCGCTGCGCGGCCTGCGGCTTCGAGGCGCAGCGGCATTTCTGGCAATGCCCGGGCTGCCTGAGCTGGGACAGCTTTCCCCAGCAGCACGTCGAAGAGCTCTGAGACCGGCTCAGCCCAGCGCCAGGTGGCGCTCCAGCTGCGCGAGGATCTGCTCGCGCGTCGGGCGCTGGCCCTTGCCGCCGAAGCTCGCCACCGGCCCCGGGCCGGTGATGCCGGCCAGGCCCGGCTCGTGGTCGCAGTAGATGCCGATGGTCGGCCGCCCGAAGGCCGCCGCCAGGTGCGAGAAGCCGGTGTCCAGGCCGACGATCTGGCGCGCCGCGCCCAGCACCGCCGCCATGTCGGCCACCGACAAAAAGGGCGGCACCATGCCGCCGCAGCCCGCGGCGATGCGCTCGGCGCGCTCGCGCTCCTCGGCGCTGCCCCAGACCACCACCGGCGTCAGCCCGGCCTCGCGCAGGCGCAGGCCGAGTGCGATCCAGTCGGCCTCGGGCCAGAGCTTCTCCGGCCGGCTGGCGCAGGGGATCAGCGCGGCCGAGGGCTGCGGCGCCTGCCAGCTGCCCGCGGCGGGCCGCAGGCCGAAGTCGGGCGGCGTGTCCGGCAACGGGTAGCCCAGCTGGG
>Ga0228698_1000229_pt1 | contig 48266 bp, 57 predicted proteins | sample McNCre117_Aug_MG_FD_178015 | JGI IMG/M metagenome (GOLD analysis project Ga0228698, IMG submission 178015) | Freshwater microbial communities from McNutts Creek, Athens, Georgia, United States - 1-17_Aug_MG | ecosystem: Environmental > Aquatic > Freshwater > Creek | place: USA: Georgia... | reverse complement strand
GGCCTTCGAGGATGGGGTCCGAGGCTTCACAGCTTTCGGTTTCTGCTTCGCAGGCCGGACGTACCCGTCGCCTCCGCAGACTTCGACACCGTCGGTTCGACGGCTGAGAATGACTTTTGCGGCGTTGAGATCGGCATGATCTTCGTGACCGCAACCGGTGCAGCGAAACCGCGACTGGCTGACCCTGGACGCGGCATCGACGTGGTGACACCTCGCACATTCCTGCGAGGAATACGCGGCCTTCACCAGCACCAGCCGCGTCCCATACTGCTCGCACTTCTGGATCAAGTACGTGAGGAACGTGCTCCAACCCATCGCGAGGATGTTGCGGTTGAGGCCACGCTTCTGCGCCACCCGCGTCCCAGGTTCCTCCACCGTACCAGTCGCGGATCTCGTCATCTGCTTGACCCGCAAGTCTTCGAGCACAACGACGCCGTGGTTCTTGGCGTAGCGGTGCGCGTGGGTCCGCAGCAGGTGCTCTCGCTGCCGCCTCACCTTGCGGTGCGCGCGGGCCAGTTTGACCTTGGCCTTCTCCTTGTTCCTGGAGCCTTTCTGCTTCTTGGCAATTTGCCGGGAGAGGCGGGTGATTTTCTTGGCACCCGCTTCGAGGAAGGCGGGATGCTCGATGAGGGTACCGTTGGTGTCGGCGAGCAGGTTGGCGACACCACGGTCGATGCCCACCGCAGGCTTCGCGGCCTGCTCGGCGCGGGCCTCCGCGGTCACCGTGTCCGCCACCTCGATGACGATCGACACGTACCAAGCGTCCACGTCTCGCGTGATGGTGGCCGTTCCTCGCTTCCCCTCGGGCAGCGGACGGTGAAGGACGACGGGTATGTTGCCCAACTTGGGGAACCGCAGGAAGTGCCGGCCCTCATCCTTGGTCAGTCGCCAACCGCTCCTTGTGTCCGGTTCCGATATGCCGATCGCATCGCGGCCACGCCGCTTGAACTTCGGCCTGCCCTTGATCTTGGCGAAGCAGTCTTGCCAGGCGGTGTCGAGGTGACGGAGAACTTGCTGGCACGCATTGCAGGGGACGTCGTTGATCCACGGCACCTCCGCCCGCAGGTCCGTGAGTTCTTTCTGCTGATCGACAGCGGAGCAGTACCGCTTGGCGGTGCCGAGGCGGGCGAGGCCAGTGAGACGCTGCTCGTGGGCCAGGTTCCACAGTGTTCGCAGCGCGCCTTCCCAGCGACACAGCCTTTTGGCTTGCTCCTCGCTCGGATAGATTCGATACTGCGCGACCAGATGACCCACAAAAGGCACCATGCCAGATCAGCGGTCGGCAGTCAACGGCCAGTGCGGTCAGAGAATGACCGCAGGACCGCGCGCCGCTTCCTCCCCGACCTAAAGGACGGGGCCCCCGCGGCGGAGACACGGTGGAACGAAGTCGTGGCGAATAACCCTGGATGTGGTGGCTGATCGTGAACGAGAACGATAAGAAAATCCAAATCTTCGACGTGGTGTCGATGGCGGTGGCTCTCGTCGCTCTCTACCTGGGATACCGCGTCTCCTACCTTTCCTCGTGGAAGGATTCGCACGAGCAGGAGTACAGGCGAGTCCTTGAAGAGTCTGATCAGCGCGTCCAGCGGGCCCGCGACGCGTGCCTCGCTCGCGATAGTCAGCAGTGGTACGTGACGCCTCCCGCCCTGAGCGCGGACGCGCAGGGCATGGCGGGCGCCGATGCGGCCCCGAAGGCCCAGGCCAAGGCCGAGTCCTGCGAGAACATCCTGATGACCGGCCCGAGCGGGCCCCACCCCTGCCCGGGGGAAGGCCACCGCCTCGTCGTCGTCGGCGACCACGTCGTCTGCGCCTGCCAGGGCGTCCCGGTCGAGATCAAGTAACCGATCGCCCGGGGAGTCGGGGGGCGGGTTGACGACCGGCAAGAATTTTTCCCCGATCTTGGCGATGCTCTGGGCGTCCTCCTCGATCATGTCGCGAATGCGATGGAAGAACGCCCGGAGGTACTGCTCGTTGGCGAAAAGGATGAACTCTCCCGCCGAACATGACTCTTGCTCGGTGGAGGCGATGACCCCTTCGCCAAGGATCATCGTGCTTCGCGATTCAATCCTGCGAATCGTGTGGCGAAATGGCGAATTGCCGGGGACGTACAAGATCCTGGTCGGCAGGTACTCCGCAGCGTTTGTGGCATCTTTGCCGGATCCGGGAAAGAAGAGGCGGGCCTGTTGCTTGAGGTCTTGCAACTCTTCCGCAGACAGGTTCTTGCGCTCTTCGGGATCGTAGACGTTTGGCTGAAACATCGTTCTGGTGGGGGGCGTACCGTCAAACAGAAGCGGCCGACCGATGATTATGTCGGCATCCTTCTCGATGGGGGTGTTGGTCAGGATGGCGTAGATGTAGCGACGGTGACCGAAGATGTGCATGGTGCCTGGATGGTTGCGTGCTACATGGCGCGAGCGCAATTGAATTTTCCCCGCTGTCACCCGTCCTGAAGCCAGGTGATCGCGGGCGCCAGAGGTCTGTCCTGGGCGGGCTCCGGCGCGGTAGGATCTGCGCCTGATGGCCGCCACCTTTCCGCCCCTCTCCGAGCGTTTCCTCCGCCGCCTGCTTGGCCCCGTGGCCTTTGCCCGCGGGCAGGAGATCGCGGCGAGCGGGGGCGTCGCCCTCGTCCGGGCGGACGGCCACGGCGTCGAGGGCCACGGAACCGGCACGGGGCCCGCGGGAGACGCGTGGGAGGCGAGCGCCCTCGTGAGCGGGGAGGAGATCCGCGGCGCCCGCTGCTCGTGCGCTGCGTTCGCCCGGTCGGGTCAGCCCTGCAAGCACCTCGCGGCGCTCCTCCTCGCCGCCGGCCGTGACGAAGCCCCGCCCGCCCTCGCCCCGCCTCCCTCCGCCGCCCAGGGTTCCGCGGACTCGCCCGAGGGCGCCGGAGAGGCCAGCGGCGAGGCGCTGGAACCCGACGTCCCCGCCCCCGCTCCGCCCCGCGTCACCGACGTGGGCGCGTGGCTACCGGCGGAGGAGGCGCCCGCCGTGCCCCGGCAACTGGACATGTGGATCCTCGCCGAGGGGAACGCCCTCCTCGTCCAGGTCCTCGCCATCGAGGGGGCCGACAAGGATCCCGTGGCGATCGACCCCCGGGCGGCGATGGCAAGCCAGGCAACGAGGCCCACCCCCGACCGGCCGGCGCTGCGCGTGCTCTCGGAGGCCGCGCTCCGCGGGCACCTCTCTCCGGGCGGCGAGGTCCGGGTGGAAGGGGAGGACGCGGCCGAGCTACTCGGGGCCCTCGCGGGGAGGCGCGTCTTCTTCGGCCCGGACAGGCGCCCCCTGCGCTACCTGACCGACGTGCTGCGCCCGAGGATCGATCTCGCGCCCCTGCCCTCGGGGGGCCTCGGGGCGTCCGTCTCCTTCGAGCGGAAGTCCGACGCCTCGCGCCTCTCTCCGGGCCACGGCCTCTGGTTCCCCGGCGCCCCGGGCTGGCACCTCGACCCGGACGGCCCAGGCGGCCCAGGCGGCCCGGTCGCGCAGCCGGTGGACCGGCGCGTCTCCCCCTCGGCCCTTGGCCGCATCCTCGGGGCACCTGCCATCGAAGAGACGCCGGACCGCCTGGTCACCTTCCTGACCACGCTCCTGCCCCGGGTGGCCTCCGAGATCGGGGCCGAGATGCCGCGCCTCGACCAGGCGCTCGATCTCCGCCCGCCGGTGCCGACCTTCTGCCTCGAAGCCAGCGGCACCCTCACGGCCGCCCAGGTGACCCTGACGGCCCTCTACGACGACGTCGGCGTCCCGGTCAGCCCGACCTCTCCAGGAGTCCCTCTCGTGGTCGTTCCGCCCCGTGGAGACGACCCGAGGCCCGGCGCCGTCCGGTGCGACCTCGCCGCCCACCGCGACGCGGCCTCCCGCCTCCGGGCGCTCGGGTTCCGCCCGGCGGCCGAGGGGAGCAACGCCTGGGAGGCGCTCGCGGACAAGGCCATCGCGTTCTGGGGGGAGGGGATCTCCCTCCTCCCCGACACCTGGGATCTGCTGATGCCCAGCGAGCTAGGCGAGACCGTGATCCGCGAGCAGGCCCTCGCCCCCCGGGCCCGCGTCTCGGGCGGCACGGAGGCGCTCTTCCTCGACCTGCACTTCGAGAGCGAGGGTGTCCGCTGCCGGCGCGAGGATCTGCTCCTCGCGGTGGAAGAGGGTCGCCGGTACGTGCCGCTCGAAGACCGGTCCTTTGCCTCGTTCGACCTCGACTTCATCCGCGGCCTGCTCGATCGCGAGCGGGAGATCCGTCGCGGCGCGCGGCCCGACGGCGGGATCAACCTGACGCAGGGCGGCCGCATTCAGGAACTACTGGAGCAATTCGACGACTTCGTGATCGACGACGAGGCGCGCGGCACCTTCCACACGATCGCCAACATCCACTCGCTCGCCCTTCTCCGCAAACCGCGCTGCTTGCAAGCGACGCTTCGTCCGTACCAGCAGCAAGGACTCGCGTGGCTCAAGTTCATTCACGACATGCGTTCTGGTGGCATTTTGGCGGACCAGATGGGCATGGGCAAAAGCCTGCAAACAATAGCAATTCTTGGATTGGTGAAGCAAATTGATGCAAATCTAAGGGCGCTTATCGTGTGCCCAACGAGTCTAACGAGCCAGTGGATTGGTGAGATTGCTAAATTCACGCCGTCCATAAGAACGTTCCTCTGGCACGGTGCAGAACGAGCGTCGTTCAAGGAAGAGGCCATGTCGGCCGAGATCCTGGTGACGAGTTACCCGATCCTCGTTCGTGACGAGGACTTCTTTCGCGATTTGCCCTTCGACTACGTCGTCCTTGACGAGGCGCAGGTGATCAAAAATCCGCGAGGTGCCACGGCCAAGGCGGCCAAGAAGCTGCGCTCGGTCCGGCGCCTGGCCCTCACCGGCACGCCCGTCTCCAATCGACTGTCCGATCTCTGGGCCCTGTTCGATTTCGTCAACCCCGATCTCCTCGGGTCCGCGCAGGACTTCGAGGAGCGGTACGCCGGGCCCATCGGGGAGGGTGACTCGGTGATGGCCTACCGCCTTCGCCAGGCCGTGCGACCCTTCATGCTGCGGCGCACGAAGGAGGAGGTGAACATCGATCTGCCCAGCAAGGTGGAGATCGATCGCTTCTGCGACATGACCGAGACGCAGCGGCAGTTCTACGACGCGATCCACCGCGAGGTCGTCGCGTGGGTCAAGGGCGAGATCCAGCGGTCCGAGGGCAAGTCGGCGCACATGCACATCCTCACCGGCATCACGCGGCTGCGGCAGGCCGCGTGCGACATCCGCCTGATCGATCGCGAGGGGACGTACGATCCGGGCGAGTCGAGCGGCAAGATGCGCGTCCTGCGCGAGATCGTGGAGTCCTGCGTGGCCGGGGGGCACAAGGTGCTCATCTTCAGCTCGTTCACCGAGGTGCTGGGCATCGTGCGCCAGACGCTCGACCAGGACGGCGTCTCCTACGAGTACCTTGACGGTTCGACGAAGGACCGCGGCGACCGGGTCGACCACTTCCAGAACGACCCCTCCTGCTCGGCCTTCCTCATCTCGCTCAAGGCCGGCGGCACGGGATTGAACCTCACCGCCGCCGACGTGGTCATCCACATGGATCCGTGGTGGAACCCCGCCGCCGAGGACCAGGCCACCGACCGCGCCCACCGCATCGGACAGCAGCGATCGGTGACCGTCTACCGCCTCTACTCCCAGGGCACGATCGAGGACAAGATCATCCTCCTCAAGGCCAAGAAGCGCGACATCGCCGCCAGCGTCCTCACGAGCAACGTGGGCGCGAGCGGCGCGGTCACCAGCCAGGACTACCTGGAGATGCTGGGCGTCACCGACGTGTCGATCGTCTCGGACGTCTCCGACGTGCCGGTGGGTGAATCGTCGGTCGACTTGCTTCCTTCCGAGACGGGTGACGTGTTGTAGCGAGGCGCAGCGACAAAGAAGACGCCAGTCATCGTCTCACGCTGCACCGGCCGCGAGGCCGCGAGCAGGCGCTGCTCGACATCGAGCAGGTGGGGCAGGTTCTCGACGCCCTCAACCCACGCGAGCGGGATCGGGTGGACGATGGCGGCCCAGCCGCCGACGATGGAGGCGCGCGAGTCGGTGTCCCCGCCCAGGCGAATGGCACGGACCACGGCCTCCTCGTACGAGGTCGCGTTCACCAGGCAGGCCATGGCGGTCGCCACGACCTCCGACGCTCGGCTGCTCGTTCCGAGGGATCGGATCTCCTCGTCGGTCGTGAAGGCCCACGATCTGGTGAGCAGATCGTAGGTGACGCTGTCGGGGTTGAAATGCTTGTAAATCATCAGCACGGACTGGATGCGATCCGTGACGGACCAGTCCTTGAGTTCCTCCGTGTAATACTTGTTGTTGACCAAATGGAACAGCGATGACGCGACGCTCGCGACGATGTAACTCGCGTCCTCGGCCTCCTCGCTGCGGTGGGTGATGCGAGCGTCGCGGTGGGCGTGCCGCTCCAGGTTGGCGAGGTTCCAGTAGGGCCCGTTGCCTCCCCGGGCGTAGACCCCGAGCGGGATGGCCCTCATCGCCGTGCCGCAACCACGGCCACCAACGATGCCGGCGAGGTGCGGATCGCCGTGTTTGCCTAGCTCGGTGAGCGCCGCGCGCACGGTGCCGCCGACGCCCCTGGCGGTGCCCGAGAGGAACCAGGCGAGGTACCGCTCGGCCGCGTCGGTGACCTGGTAGGCGCCGCGAGCGATGAGGCTCTCGGCGAGGCAGAGAGACATCTGCGTGTCGTCCGTCCATTGGCCCGGCCTGAGACCGTGGTGCTCGCACGCGAGGAAGGTCTCGCCGTCCCACCCCGCGAGGATCGGGTTATCGTGGGTCATCGTCTCGAAGGGCATCCCCAAGGCATCGGCCACGGCCAGGCCCAGGATGGGGTGCGGGTGGCGGACATCGGCATCGGGCGGATCGAAGTAGCGCATGCCGGCGAGGTTCTGCCTGTTGCCAGTCGCCCGTCAAGCGATAGTCGCTGGCGTGTCGTAAGGCTGGTACGAAGAGGTGATGGACATCCCGCTGCTCACCGAGTTCGACCTAAACGAGGTGCAAAGTTATCGCGACATGGTGATGCAGCATTGGCAAAAGCAATTCAGCGACTTCGACCCGCCTACCGAGGACGAGGTGCGGACGCTGATGCCCATCACGGCCCTGACCACGTTTTATTCCATTGATGACATAATGGGCCCCAAAGACAAGGTTCTTGCGCTGCTTCTCGGGAGCCAGGAGGGCGTGGCCGCAGTCGTTCAGGGACAGAGCGATCTCGTCACGTATCTGTTCAAGAACGACGTAAACTTCACCGACAAGTACGGGAAACCGCTGTCGTCCTTCGAGGTCACGAGTCTGTTCAACGCCTTCATGTTCGCGGCCGATGATGTCGCCTCGGGCAAGATTCGCCGCGAGCACATCATCCTGCGCAGCGGCGGCGCCGTAAACGAGGACTACGAGGCTTACAGTCGGCGTCAGAACTTCCTGTTCGGCGGGGCCATTGCTGGCGGCGTGGCCCTGGTCGGCCTCGGGATCTACGGGGCCGTGCGCCTCGTGCGCCGCGTGCGCCGCTAACCGGTCGGGCGTGATCGGACGCTCGAAGCGGCCCAGGTGGTCGAGGAGGTCGTCGACCTCTTCCTGGGCCCGGGTGAGCAGGAACGCGGCCTCGCGGGAGCACGGCTCCCGCTGCGCGCGTTCCTCGGCGTCCCGCAGGACGCGGACGGCCTGGGCGAGCTGCGCCGAGAAGAAGACCCAGCGGGCCAGGCGCCCCGCGCTGCGGCCAGGGATCTTGCACGCGGCCGCATGCAGCGCGGCGAAGGGGCCGAGAGGGGAGGCGGCGGCCGGGCGGCTCATCGCTGGTACACCATCGGGCGACCCTCTCGCCTGGCGATTCCACGCTCGATGTTGTGGCACTGCCGGCACCAGCCGCCCATGTAGTGCGGCTTCGCGGGGTCGTGGCAGCGCCGGCACGAGGGCGGGCGACCCTTCACGCCCCAGAGGGCCCGCGGTGCCCGCTGCATCCCCTCGCGGTAGAGGATCGCGTGGTCCGTGTGCTCCTCCTTGAAGTACCGCACCAGGCGTTCGTAGTCGGCCGGCCCGATCCCGAGGCGTACCTTGCCGCCGGAAAACCGAGCGCGGATTCGCGGGACGATCTGGTCCGCGTCGAGGGCGGGCCATTTTTGCATCGCGATCCCGAGGCGCTCGATGGCCCGGGCGACGGTCGCGTGAGTGTACCCGATCTCAGCGGCGACCTCGCGGATTGAGCGCAGGTTGATCGAGGACGCGCCCAGGCCGATCTCGCGGGCCTTGGTGGCGACGCTCGACGGGGTGCGAACAAGCTGGCGGGCGATGGCCTCGATCGTCTTCTCGCCAAAGAGCACGGTGAGGATCTCGATCTCGTCCTTCGTCCAGCGTCGGTACATCGTTTTCGGCATCCTGAACGCCGAAGGCCCGGAGCCAAGGTTTTCCTCGGTCGTCCGGGCCTTCGTGGTGGCAGGGGGATCAGGTCGCGCGCTTCCTGGTCTGGCCGGGGATGCGGGGGCTGCTCTTGCTGGCCTTGGATTTCGCGGCGCGGGCCTTGAGCGACGCGGCCTTCGACTTGTCCTTCGCGGCCTTCGCCTTGTCCTTCGCGGCCGCTGCCTCCTTCGCCTTGGCCTTCTTCGCCGCCGCCGCCTCGGCCTTCTTCTTGGCCGCCTCGCGGGCCTTGGCGATGGCCGGATCCTCGCCGATCTCCCAGCCACCCTTGTTCCCCGCGCCCTTCGTGAAGCGGATCACGCCGGCCTTCTTCGCCTTGAGCAGGGCGCTGTCGAGGTCGCGGAGGCCGGCGCTCTTGTAGGCCGGAATCTCGGTGATGAAAGAATGGATCGCAGCGGCGCGGCGGTGGCCCTTCTTGATTGCGCTGGCGATGTCCTTGGTGTCGATGGTCGTGACGCTACGAATCTTGCTTGCCATGGTGTCTCCTCGAATCACCTATGCGACAAGAAATCGTCCTTCGTCAACGGTTATTTTACGGAAGGAAACAACTCGTCGAGGCTGGCCTTGGTGAAGTGCGGCGGCGGGTTTCCCATCCACGGCAGCATGACGTTCCCCTGCATCTGGAACAGCTTGGCGGTGGGGTAGATCCACGGCACCTTCACGTTCTTCCCCGCCGTCGCCGCATCGCGCGACCGGATTTCGCGAAAGCCCACGACCGCCAAACCCTTGCCGATCAGGTTGCGCAGTTCCATCCGGCCGGTCGCGACGACCTTGTCGTTCGGGAGTTGCGGGTTGCGGAATTCCACCTTCTGTGGCGAGAGCAACTGGCCCCCTGCCTTGTAGAGGGGGCTCGTCAGGACTTCTTCGAGATCGCTGGGGGTAGCCATGACCTGCAGGCTATCACCGCACGGGCCGGGCCGGTATCATGGGCCTGGCGAGGATCGGACAGGATCGAGGATGGTCCAGTGGCCACCGCCCCTGGGTAGCCCGTAGAGGAACCACGCGTAGTCGCAGGCGTCGCTCTTCCCGTCGCCGGTAAAACTGGGGCGCTTGGCGAGGATGAAGACGTCGGCGGGGCGAGCGCGGTGGAAGGCCGAGCGGCGGAGGCTGGCGATGAACCCGAGGCGCAGGAGGAGCGCCACGACGCCGCGCTGCCCGGCCACGGCGAGGCACGCCTCTGCGAACTCCTGGGCGAGTTTGTAGGGCGGGTTGGTGATGATGAGGCCCGGCCGGCCTCCAGGGATCACAAGCTGCGGGAGGATCGCGAGCGCGTCCCCTCGGACCACTCGCCCGACGCACTCGGTGCGCGTGGCCTGCTCGGCCCGCGCGGGATCGAGTTCGATCCCCGTGATGTGCGACGGCTCCGCCCCGGCCGCGACCAGGGCCCGGGCGATGTCTCCCGTCCCGACGGACGGTTCGAGGATGTGTCCCCCGAGGTAGGGCCGGAGGATCGGCACGATGGGTTCCACGGCCTCCCTGGGGGTCGCGTAGAAGTCGAGCGCCACGCGCTCCTTGCCACGTCCGGTGGCGCTCATTTGTCCCCGAAGAGGCTGAGTTGTCGCGGATCGACGGCCGGCGCCGCGGGGGCCGCGGTGTCTCCCGCAGGGGCATTCTTCGCAGCTTCGCGGAGGGTCTCTGCGAGCGTACCGGCGAGTTTCGGCCTGCGCCCTGGCTTGATCCTGATGTTCGGAAGAGAGAGACTCGGGCCCGTGGTCTGCTCCGGCGGCGGCGCGGGGGCGGGCGGAGGCGGCGCGGGGGCCGGCGGCGGCGCGGGGGCCGGAGGGGCGGGCGGTGGATCGCGGAAAGGTCTGCCAAACCGCTCGGGCACCACGACGCCCCCGTAGCGAGCGGCCAGTTCGAGGGCCCGGGGCTCGGGGGGCGAACCAGGGAGGCCAGTGAAGAGCACCGTCCACGGCCCCTGTCCCTTGCGCCACGCGTAGGTGTCTGGCGTCGCCTCGCGCATGAGCCACTCGCCCGTGACCGGATGCTGGATCTGGTAGAGCGGCACCTCTCCCTGGCGAGCGCGCTCGCGGTACTCTTCCGTGATTCGCTCGGCCTCTTCGCTGCGATCAAGCGAGACGACCATCGAATCGAGGAACGCGCGGAGCGAGGGGATCTCCTCGCTCTCGGCCTTGCCCTCTGCGGGCGGCGGCGGCGCGGGAGGCGGCGGCGCGGGAGGTGGTGCGGGGGCAGGAGCGGGGGCGGGCGGCGCGGGAGGTGGTGCGGGGGCAGGAGCGGGGGTTGCGGCAGGGGCGAAGGCCGCCGCCATGGCCTGGCGAATGATCTCGGCCTGGTCGGTCACGAAACTCGGCGAGGGAGGCGGAGGGGGCACAGGGGCGGTGGCCGAAGGCGGCGGAGGGGGCGCGGAAGGCACCTTGGCGGGAGGGTGACTGGCCTGCGCTGCTTGGAGCACGGCGACGACAGCAGGCTCGGCGAGGGCCTCGTCCACGCTCTCGGCGAGCGAGGCGAGATCTTCCTCCGAGAGGGCCCGGCGGGTGGCGGCTTTCTTTCCGCGCGGCGGAGGCATGACCACGGGAGGCGGCGGGGGGGGCGGGGGCGGGGGCGTCTCAACCGGGGGCTCGGGCAGATCGATCGGCAAGAGGGTCGAGAGGTCGGGCGGTGTGACCACGACCTCGGCCTCTTGGCTGTGATCGGGCGGGGTGATGACGTTGCCAGCGTCGCGGCCGTCAAGGTACAGCGCCTTGCCGCCGGGGAGCGGGTTCTCGACGAGCCACCCCGCGCTGGTCGCCCCGAGGAGCAGGGCGGACCATTCCTCATCGCTGGGCGCGTCGATGCCGTCCTCGTCGAGCGCCTGCTCGAACCACGTCCGCAGATCCTCGCCACGCATCGCCCGCATCCCGGCCACGATGTAGTCAAGGTGCTCCAGGAGGCTCTTGTACCGCGCGGCCGCGTCTCCATCCTCGGCCTCGGCATCCTCGGCCTGCTCCAGCGAGGCCAGAGGGGGCGCGCTGTCGCCTCCGCCGAGCGACGACGGTTCTTCGGACGCCTCGGGTCCAAGGAACGGCGCGCGGGCGAGTTGCGCCGGGTCGGGGGCGGCGGGGAAGTCCGACCAGATCGGCATCGACGCGAAGGGGAGGCCGCGGGCCTTCGCGCAGAGCACCGTGTACGTGTCGGGCCCGAGGTCGTTCCACCGCTCCTCGGCCGGGGCCGAGGCAATCTTCGCGTCGAGCATGCGGGTGTCGACGATCGTGAGCAGCAGGCAGAGCGGGATGATGCGGCGCACCGTCGGGAGGCCGTCCGAGACGAGGATGGCCTCCACGGTGGCGACGGCGTCCGGGTCACTGCCGATGAAGGGCGAGACCTTCTCGCCCTGCACGAAGGCGAAGACCGGTCGCTCGCCCTCCTTCACCCGCAGGATCCAGACCGAGGGCTGCGCGCTCGCGCCGAGCCGGCGGGGGACCGTGTCCCAGGAGGCGATGGACGCCTCGGGGAAGGAGACGCGCCCGGTCCAGGACTCATGGGCGAGGATCCAGGGATAAAACGGCGAGGAAGGGTCGGGTTGCATCGGCCGAGAATGAAAAGAAAAGCGACTCATGTCAAGGGTTTATTGTATTTGCTACTTTCGATCGCGATCGATCGATTCAGACCTATTCCGCGGCGCGGTGGCGGTACGCGCCCGGGCGGCTACGATCAGGTCATGAGCGCCTCCGATTCGTATCCGGTTCGCGGCATCGACGTCTCGCAGTACCAGGGCACCCCGGACTGGGGCACCGTCCGGGCCTCGGGCATCTCGTTCGCCTTCGCCCGCGTCGCCGACGGCATGTCGATCGATCGCACCTTCGACCGCAACTGGCAGGAGATCCGCAAGGCGGGCCTCGTGCGGGGCGTGTACCTGTTCTTCCGTTCAGGTCGCGATCCGGTTGACCAGGCCGATCTCCTGCTCGACCACACCGGGCCCTTCGACTCAAACGACCTGCCCCCGGTCCTCGACGTTGAGGCGAACAACGGCGCCTCGCCCGCCGAGATGGTGGCCGGGATCCGCGCCTTCCGCGACCGGATCACCGAGCGCACGGGCGGCCTCACCACGATGATCTACGCCGGCCCCGGGTTCTGGTCGTCGTCGGTGAGGAGCGCGGTCTTCGCAGATCTGCCGCTCTGGGTCGCGCACTACACGACGGGCGCCCCGCTCCTGCCCCTCGGGTGGATGTCGTGGGACTTCTGGCAATTCAGCGGCTCCGGGCGCTGCCCAGGCGTGAACGGCGACGTCGACCTTGACGTGTTCCGCGGATCCCCTGACCAGCTTCGCGCCATGACCGTCGGCCAGCAGGACGCCGTCTCCGGCGGCCCCGCCTCGCCTGGCTGGTCTCCCGCGCCCAGGGGTTGAGCCGCGTCCTCTGGCCGACAGCAGCGACACGGCGGGCCGCGGGCGGCGCGATGTGCGGTATCGTGGCGCCCATGTCCTCGCGCCGCGCCCGCACCCTCGTCATCCCATCCCCGGCCTCTTCCCGCGGTCGCCCTTCGCCCACGGGCGAAGATCGATCGCCTGGCCCTGCGGCCTCCGGGCGCAGCAAGGTCACGGTCTCGCCGATGATCACCGGGGCAACCTCCGCCCAGCGGCCCCGGGGCGAGTCCCCGATCCGCCGGCCACCGTCTTCGCCTTCCGGCCCGGCCGAGGGCATTGGCGAGCCCGGGTCTGCCGAGGTGCCGGTCGTCTACCGGCTGCGTGGCGCAGGTTCCTCGCCGCCCGCCGCGCCCGCCGCGCCCGCCGCGCCCGCCGCGCCGTCGTACCCCGACGGCCCCTCCTACCCACAGGGGCCAGCGGGCCGCGCCTCGCCACCGCCCGTCCCGGTCGAGGAGCCTGCGCCGTCCACGATCCTGGGGACGATGGGCCTCATCCGTCATGCGGACGGCCGGGGCGAGTGGGTCCTCTACTCCACCGATCCGCAGGCCATTTACTTTGCGCTGCGCCTGCCCAGTCACCCGCTCGTGAGGGTCCAGAGCGGCAACGCGAACGGCACCATCGCGCAGGTGTGGATCAGCCTGAGCGACGCGATCCCGTCGAGCATCGTCGGGGCCTTCTTCGACGCCTGGCTCGGCCGGGTGCCCAGGGAGAAGTTCCTCGCGATCACCTTCCTGTCGCTCGTCGAGAGCGCCGCGGGACGGCGGTGAACCCTGAAAAGTCAGAAGGCGCCCTCCTTTTGAGAGGGCGCCTTCTGGGTTGCCGACCGACCACCTAACCGACCCGACCGCGTGTCCAGCGAGAACACCACCCTACCTCGCGTCGTTTCCTCGCGCAACTCAATTCGAGAGAGCCCTCGTTTCGCGGGGCCTCATCGCGGCGAGCCAGCGGTCAACGGCCAGGACGAGGTCCGCCGGGAGCGCGGCGCGGAGGCGGGAGGAGAACCAGCGCGTCCTCACCTCCGAGGCGCACGGGATCTCGATCGAGACGACGTCGTCGCCGTGGCCCAGATGCAGGATGGCCCCGAACTCGCGCGCCACCGCCGCACGCTGCGCCTGCGAGGAGCGCGCGGAGTAGATGGTGAGCGTATCGCGTTCGGCGACGTACATGTTCGTCTTCCTCGAAGGTTATCCTTTCAAGAAGACGACGCAACCTGTTTCATTTGGACATCCTCTTCGGATGTTCGCGTCCGAGGTACAGGTGACCACGCCGCGTCAGGCGCAGCGCGAGCGCCCCAGGATCGTCGGGCGCGTCGACAAACACGACCACGCCCGCGAGCCACGGCCCCTGCGCGAGGCTGATGTCCGCCCCGCTGGCCTTGACGATCCCTTGATCGCGGATCGTGAGGAGCAGAACCTCGGCGTCGTGGGAGAACCCGATCGCGAGGCGAAGATCCGCCGTGGCCCGCTGGAATTCATCGAGGCGGCGGTGGAGGCGCGCTCGCTCGACGGTCTCCTGCTCCTTCAGGTGCGTCCTCATCGCCGAATCCTCGGGGAACGCCCGCCGTGCCCCGTCGATCTCGCTCAGGGCAAGGCGCGAGCGTGCGATCTTGCGCTCGGCGAGTTGGATGGCACAGGTAGCCCGCAGGCGAGCGGCGCTCTCGTCGAAGGGGCGTTTCTTCATGGTCCGGTCGCGGCGGCCGAGCGCAGCACGGCCTCGGTGACGGCGTCCTTGACCTCGGGCGACGCAGCGACGGACGCCGCGATCTCCTGGGCGGACGCTGCCGCCGCCCGCTCGGCGGCCTTGGCGGCGTGGGCGCGGCGCCCCCGGGGCACCGGCGGCGGGAGAGCCCCGAGAACCAGCGGGGGAACCTCCCCGCGGAGCAGGAGCGCGACGGGCATGTAGAGCGAGGCGGCCAGTAGCTCGGTCCGCTCCCGCGAAAGGGTGGCGTACAGGCGACTGGCGATGACCAGCGGGCGCGGGATACCCATGATCTTGGCGAGGTTCGTCGGCCCGGTCTTCTCGTAGATGAGATCAAAGGCTTTCTTGGCCAGGATACCCTCCTGGCGGGTGATCTTCGGGGGGGTCACACGGACCTTGGCCCCCGCGAAGAAGGCGCTTGCCTGTGCCTCGTCGCCCAGGGCCGACGGGTGGACACCGAGGTACCTCGCGAGGGAGAGGACGACCTCGTCAGAGAAGAGGGATCGGTCGCTGCGGATACTCCCGCACCCGATCGCGCGGGCCATCTGCGGCCTGCCCCCGAAGTGCGCCTTGGCCCGGTGCGCGACGCCGTCGTAGACCTCCATCTCGGCCGGCGAGAAGAGTCGACGGGTCGCCCATTCGAGGTCGCATCCTTCGTCGAGGCGTGCGATCGAGTGAGGGTTGCGCACCCCGACGAGGACGCACATCTCCCTCCTGGTCATCCCGATGCGCTTCATCGCGTCCACGTCCGGCGGCGTCGTCCACGGATCGAGGCCCGTGACGCGAGCGAGTTCCTCGCGCTCGGAGCGGTTCAGGTGGCCGTTGCCGGCGGGGCGAGTCTTGCGTGCAAGGTTTCGTCCGTCACCTTCCCCGTGAGCACTTCCTCGGGAAGCACGCCAAGCAGTGAGGCGATTTTTTCGATCTTGCTCGGCCCGAGACGTTCCCCCCGGTGCATCGCCCAGATCGCCTGGGGTGAGATTCCCAGCATCCGGGCAAGAGGAGTTGTCCCTGCCCGTTTCTGGCAGCGCCGCAGGAGGGAGAGCAGGTTCTCCTTCTCCGCCGGGGTCAGGGTGCGGGGGCTCGACCAGGGGAGCGTGGTCGGAAACCGGCCGCGCAGGTGACGGGTCGCCTCCTCCGTCCCGAGGAGCGAGGGGTGCAGATCCAGCATCTTCGCGACGGAAAGCGTGAAGCTGTTGGAGAAGATCGTCGATCGCCACCGGTGGATCGAGGAGACCCCGAGCCGGGAGCACAACTGGCGATGACCTCCCACCGTCCTCTCCAGATCGAGGATCAGATTCGCGTACTGCAGCCTCTCTTCCGGGCGAAACAGGCGCAGCGCCCTCGCCGACAGGCTGCCCCCCCGCTGGATCGTGCGGGTCACCCCCGAGACCGAGATCCCGACGAGCGCCCCGATCTCCCCGTTGCTCATCCCGAGTGACCGCAGCGTCGTCGGGGAGAGATCTTCCAGCCACGGGTCGAGGCCCTCCTTCGGCCACGCTCGCTGCGCCACCTTCTCCTGCGCCTCCGGATCGCTCAGCGACGCCGCGGTGGTCCGGAGGACACGGCAGATCGCCTCCGTCGTGAGCCTCGTGCTCTCGGGGTCGCTCCGGTCCAGGGTCTCCCGCGGGAGACGCAAGAGGATCGGGACCAGATCCGGATCCCCGAGTCTCTGGCCCAGGATCGCTCGCCACGAGGCGATCGTCTCCGCCGTCGGCGTCGTCTCGGGCAGTGGCACCTCGCGCTCCACGATCGGAGCGGGGAGACCCGGCGCCCGGGTCGCCTCCGTCGTCTGTGTGACCTCCTCGGGCGGGGGAGGGAGCGGGTTTTTTCGCGGCCTTCCGGGCCTTCGCTTCGGCGGGGGACACGTCTCTCCCTGCGAGATCGTCAGGGCCAGCGGTCGTTGTTCGAGGAGCGGCGTTTCGAGAAGCGTTGGTGGTTCGAGATCCATGTTTCGCGTTGTCATGCTTTGCCACGTCGAAGAGACGCATAGCATGTCACAACCTTTTCTGTCGACACCGCTCGCGCAAGGTGTCGCCTCGCGTGGCTACGCCCGATCAGATCGCCCAGGCGCCGCCGCCGGCCGGGTCGACGTAGTCCTCGTCCCTCTCGGTGGCCTGCCTATCGTCGCCCTCGATCTCGATGCGGACCCCCTGCGGGGTCTTCGCCGGGCGCGAGGTCTCCTGCCGGTAGGCAAAGGACAGGCCCGGGTCGCCGTCGTCGACCGCGAGCCAGCGGCAGACCTGGTCGACGGTGACCTTGAAGGCCGAGGGCAGGTTGTCGTGGCTGTCCATCCTGGCCGAGGCGAGGCGGGTGATCGTGATGCGCAGGGGGCGCTTTCGTCCCACGTCCTTGCCCGAGACCCGGCTCGCCAGGAGGTGCGCGAGGACGGTGACCTTCTGCTGCTTCTTGCGGCGCATGGCCTCCTTCTTGGAGCCGCGGATGTTCAACTCGGAGACGGTCTGCATGTCGAAGGTGAGGTCGAGGTATTTCACGCATGCGATCGTAGGCGACGCGACCAGCGTCTCGCAACGATCGTCGCTCGGGCGAGTGCGCTTGCGCGGGGGCCGACAACCGTCGAATTCGGGGTGGACTCGGGCGGTGAAGCGGAAGAGACTCGTGGCCCATGTCGGATGACGAACCGGAGAGCCTCTCCATCCCCACCACGAAGCGCAGTTCCACACCCGCCGGGGATTTCTTTCGCTGGATGCAGAAGCGCCAGGTTCCCGCCGGAGAACGATCCGTCGAAGCATGGGGAGCCGAGACAGGGTTCGGGCGCGACTCGGCCATCGTCCTCGCCGAGCGACTGGCGCAGGCGGGGTACCTCGCGCAGGAAGGCACTGCCCTTGACCGGCGCCGCTGGTCGCTCGCCGAGGGGGCCACCTGCCCCCCAGAGAGCATCACCAGGGGAGGCGTCGACCGACGCAGCAACCGTTCCTTTCCCAAAATCAGCCAGGAACTCGCGGGCCAGAGGAGGCAAACCCTCCTCCAGAGCCGACCCAGGGGCGCGAGGCGGGACGCCGCGACCGAGGATCCGACGAGTACCAGCGCCCGCGTCCTCGGGGCGACGAGTAGCGAGGAGCCGCGCACCCTCGCGCAGATCGCGCAGATCGCCGGGCTACCGATCTCGACAGCCCGTTACGCCCTCAAGAAGCTGATCGTCGCCAAGGACGTGCTCCGTCGAAAGAAGGGCGAGTACGTGCGAGGTCGCAGTGGCGGGAAGGCGGGCGCATGACCGGCCAGCGTTCCTCGCCCCATAAACCACGCCCGGGGAGCGCCCTCGTCCTCCTCTTTTCACGCTCCAAGCAGGACCATTCTCGCGCGATCAGTGAAGAACCGATGCCACCTTCCTCCCAGATCATCCGCAGGCGAAAAGCGAAGTCGTCCACCGGGGCCACGGAACCTTCGTCCGCGCCCGCCGCGCCCGCCGCGCCCGCCGCGCCACCTCCGCGACGACTCTCGGTCGTTCAGCCCCGGACAACCTTCCCAGCCACGCGGGGGGACTGCGAGCAGGGGCCTCGCCCGTGCCCGTGGAAGACGTGCAGGCACCACATGTACGCAGACTTGCGGGTAAGAGACCCATCACTGCGGGTCGAGGACATGAAGCACTCCTGCTCGCTCGATCTCGCCGAGGACGGATCGATGACCCTCGAAGACATCGCGGACGTGTTCCAGCTTACCCGCGAGCGTGTCCGCCAGATCGAGGTCAAGGCCCGCGCCAAAGCGCGCCGGATGGGCGTCGACCTCGACGCGATGGCGAGCGATCTCGGTCACGGCCTGAACACCCGCTCGCGCCGCCGCATCCCAACCTCCACCCTCGCGCCGCCCTCCGCTCCCCTCGCTCCGACCGACGCAGGTCGCCCCGCCTCCTCAGCCGATGGCGACGGGCCGCTGAGCGACGAGGACATCGTTCACTCGCCCCCGCGGACCTTCTCTTCGGCTTCCCTTGGCCGCACGCCGGGGCTGCTCTCCTCGGTGATGGTTCCCCTTCATCTCGGGTGGGCCGGCGGCGAGAAGGACGACGAGGACAGCGAGGAAGAGGATCTCGACGAGGAAGACGAGGACGGCGGCGAGGTCGAGGACGGCGGTCAGGAAGACGACGAGGACGAGGACGACTGACGACGCGAGGCCGGCGGTCAGGCCGCCTTCTTCTTGCCCTTCTTCTTGGCCTGGCTCGTCGTCTTCTTGGCTTCCTTGCCCTTGCCCTCGATGGCCGTGACGGTGGCTTTCTTCCCCGAGAGCAGGCGCTTCATGTAGTCGCCGACCTGCTCGATCTGCTTCGTCGATAGCTCGTACCAGGCCCGGGTGATCTCGGCGCCGACCTCCAGATCCTCCTGGCTCGTCGTCCCGATCGCGAGGTCGTAGCGCCCGCGTCCCTTGCCCGAGGCGAGCAGGAGGGGCATCGGGTCGACGCCCAGGAATTTGCAGACCAGGATGGACTTCTCTGACGACATCGGCGTCCGCTGCGAGAGTTCGACGTCCGAGATGAACACATCGGTGACGCCCAGCGCCGTCGCGAGTTGCTGCTGCGTCACGCCGAAACTCTCGCGCAATTCCCGCAGCATATCGCCGTAGACCCGGTTGGTGCGGTTGCGCCCGCGCAGGGAGCGAAAGGGGGGAGTCGCCATGGCAGCACCGTGCCACAGGCCCGCAGGCGCGGCGAGTAGCGACTCAGAACGCGAAGGTCAACTGCTTCGACTTCTTGCCCGATTTGGACGCTTCGAGTTCCTGGGCTTCGGCGACCTTCACCAGCATCGAGTTCCGCCAGCGAATCGCGAACTCAATGCAGGACGAGCATTTTTGGTGGCCCTTCTTTCGCAGAAAGACCTCCTTGCTGTTCGGCGCGCTCGGGTGGCTGTGCCCGGGCAGGCAGATGCCCTCGCGGCGAGCTTTGACCGACCAGGCCATCGAGTCGGCCGAGACCAGCAGATCCTTGGCCAGCATCAGACCCTGGGTCTTGAACCCGAACCCGTGCAGGCGGGCCTGCGGGATCTCGTGCAGGACCGCGCGCAGGATGCCGACGGCCTGCGCGGTGCCTTGCCGGCGGCAGACGCTGCCCACGCCCACGATCGGGAGGCGCTCCAGGTTGACCCCGTTCTTGTCGTACAACTCGATCGTCCGGCGGTAGTCGTCGGGTTGCCAGCCCTGCACGACCGGGCACCACGGGATCTCGGGAGCCAGGTCGCGCAGCGTCAGGTAGGACTGCACGGTGCGCTTGCGGTGCTCTTCGACGGTAAGGCCAGTTATTTTGAGCACATGCGGCTCAGACATAAAATCTTGGATGGAGGCGAACTGCATGCGCCCGAAGTTGTCCCGGTACTTGCGCACCGCCTTCACGTAGTCGGCGGGCGACGTGAGGAAGCGTCCGTGGGTCGTGATATCCGTGAACGCCCCCGAGTCGAGCGCCCAGTCGACGATGGCCCGGCCTCCACCATCCCCCTTGATCCGCCGCAGGCGCGAGTGGCTCACGAACAGGGGGACCGGCGAGATCCGGAGCCAGGCGGGGTTGTCGGTGCCCAGGAAGAATTCCACGACCCACCTTCGCCGGTTTCGCGGTCCTCGTCCAGCGCAGCAGCCGGCGGAGGCTCTGGCGACGATTTCGACCGCCACAGGGGGCGCGGACCTCGCAACGGTTTGGCATCCTCTCTCGCCATGAAGAAGACCGTCAAACCCGTCCTCCCCGTCCTCCCCGTCCTCCCCGTCGCCACCGAGCAGGTCGCCGCCGAGCAGGCCGCGCCCTCCCGCCGCGTCAAGAAGGCCAAGGAGTCCTCGCCGTCCCAGGACCCCTTCGCGGATCTCGCGATCGGCCCCCACCATCACCACGCCGTCGACCACGACGGCAACCCGATGTTCATCCACCTCGGGGGGTACAAGCGGCAGGAGAAGGACGAGCGGGACGCGAAGTACGCCCTCCGCATCCACACCGCCTTCTCCTCGGGCTCGTTCGGCGCAGCTCCCCCCGAGGTCGACAACACGCCCGACTGCACGCCCATCAGCGACCAGGGGCGCCTCGGAAGCTGCACCGCGCACGCCGTCTCGGCCCTGATCGAGCACAACGAGATCCTCGCCCAGCGGCGGTCGTCGTGGGGGTGCGAGGAGGAACCCCGCCCGCTCTCCTTCTTCCAGCGGTTCGGCAAGAACTTCGCGAGTCTCCTGGCGCAGGCCAAGGTTGAGTCGGGCCCCGAGGGGCTGGTCTTCAAGATCCCCGTCACGCCCGTGGAGCAGGCCGCTCCTGCCGGCCCGAGCGTGATCCGCGTCTCGCGGGACTTCCAGTATTACAACACGACCAAGATCCTGGGTTACCCCGGCAAGGACCAGGGCGGGACGCTGCGCAGCGCCGTGCAGGTCGGGAGCCTGTACGGGTTCCTCGACGAGCGCATCCTGCCCTACACGGACGACCCCCGTTCCTTCGCCAAGGCGCCGCCGAAGGCCGACTACACCCTCGCGCGCCAGCACCGGATCACCTCGTACCACGCGATTGCCGACGGCGATCTCCAGACGATGAAGTCTGTCCTGGCGATGGGGAAAATCATCTGCTTCGGCTTCGACGTCTACGAGAACATGATGACCCAGACGATGGCCCTCAAGGGTCACCTGAGCCGGCCCGCGAAGACCGACAAACTCCTGGGCGGCCACGCCGTCGCGCTGGTCGGTTACTCGGACGCGAAGCAGGCGTTTCTCGTCCGCAACTCCTGGGGCGTGAACTGGGGGAATGCTGGTTACTTTCTCATGGACTACGATTACGTCGGTGACCCCAAGATGGCGAGCGACTTCTGGGTGATCGAGTCCAACGCGTTCGCCTGATCCGCAACCCATCCGACCGAGAGGACAGAGCGCCCATGTCGACATACCCACGCGGACCGATGAGAGACACGATCTGCGACCCCTGCTTCCGTGCCCTGGGCCCGTGTGAGGAGAAGACCCTCGGCCGAGGCGGTGGGTTCCTGGTCTTCTGCGAGAAGTGCGGAACCCCCGTCGACAACGGGACGATGCACCTGCTCGGCAGCAACCCGGTCCAGGCCCGCGCGGGGGAGGAGGCGTGCGGCGCCGAGTTCTCGATCGGGTTCTCGCCGCACCGCCACGAGGATGGCAGGCTGCAGGTCGAGAAGGCGCTGCACTGCCAGCGGCCGAAGGACCACCCGCCTGGCACCTACCACCGGGCGGGCGACATGGACTGGAAGCACCCCTGCCATGCCCGCGTCCTCGCGTCGGGCACGGTCTCGGCCTGCTACCACCACCTCGGCCACGGCCACGAGGGCGATCACGTCGATGCCGACGGCACCCCGACGCCTGCCTACGGCGATGGCAAGACGTCCGGCTGCGGTGCCGCGCACGTCGAGGACAACCGCTTCCTGCGCCTCTGCGTCCTCGACGACGACGGTCACCAGACCAAGCGAGAAGCCCCGTCCTTCAGGGCGGGGAGGAAAGCGAGTCGGCTGACATTCTTTGGCATTGATCATCGGTCTCCTGCGTGCGAGTCTTCTCTGGCATGAAGCTGGTGGCAGTGATCAAGGTGGCAGCGACAGAAGAGCAGAAGGCTGCTCTCCTGGCCACCCTGCGTCGCTGCAACGAGGCAGCCTCCTGGCTTTCTCTCCGTGCCTTTGAGAGCAAGACCTTCGACAAGTTCAAGTTGCAGAAGCTGCACTACGCCGAACTGCGCGCTCGCTTCGGTGTCAAGGCGCAACTGGCCATCCGCGTCCTCGCCAAGGTCGCCGACAGCTACAAGAAGGACCAGAAGACGGTCCGCCACTTCCGTCCCCTCGGCGCCATCGCCTTCGACAAGAAACTGTACTGTTTCAAGGACGGCCTGGCGAATATCAGTCTGATGACCATCGACGGGAGAATTCTCTGCCCCACGGTCATCGGCCCCTACTTCGCCGATCTGCTCAAGGGCGAGCGCGGCGAGGCGGAACTGGTCTGCCGCAAAGGCAAACTGTTCTTCCACGTCTCCGTCGAGGCGGCCGAGCAGCCGCAGCGGCCCGTGACAGCCTTCCTCGGCGTCGACCTCGGCATCGTCAACCTCGCCACCGACAGCGACAGGAACCACTACACCGGCGAGCAGGTCGAGAAGGTCCGCGCTCGCTACGCTTCCCTCCGCCGACGCCTCCAGCAAGTCGGCACCACGTCGGCGAAGAAGCACCTCAAGAAACTCGCGGGCAAAGAGGCCCGCTTCCGGCAGATCGAGAACCATCGGATCAGCAAGGCCCTCGTCAAGCGCGCCCATGACACCGGTCGAGGCATTGCCATGGAAGACCTCCATGGCCTTCGCGATCGGGTAAAGGTCCGGCGCCACCAGCGTGCTCGTCATGCCGGGTGGGCCTTCTTCCAGCTTCGGCAGATGACGACGTACAAGGCACTCCACGCAGGGGTGCCGCTGGCGATCGTCGACCCGCGGAACACGTCGAGAGAGTGCCTCCTGTGCCACCACATCGCGAAAGAGAACCGCCGGAGCCAGTCTGAGTTCTGCTGCGTGGCGTGCGGGTTCGAGGAGCATGCGGACGTGGTCGGGGCCAAGAATGTTTCGTCCAGGGCCGCTGTAAACCGGCCCATGGTCTCCTCCCCGTTGCCCAAAGCGCCGGGCCGAGAGAGGCAAGTCCCCACCCCGAAGCGCAGGGCTAAAAGCCCCGTCCTTCAGGGCGTGGATAGTTTACGAGATCCACGTCGACCAGCAGGGCACCCGCTGGTCGAGGACCGCGCGCTGATCGGCCGGCGGACCTATCCCGCCCTACGCGTCCTTCTCGGGCGCGGCGGCGGGCAGGGCGGGCAGCGCGAGGTAGGCGACGCGCTCGCGGGCACGCCACGAGAGGTCGGGGAAGGCCACGGTGGCCTTCGAGATGAGATCCTGCCAGGTGCGCCACCGTTCCTTGCTGCGCGCGGGTTCACGCTCCCATTCGCCGCTCGCGAGGCGGTGCAGACTCGTCTTGCTCGCCTCGACAAGAGCAAGGAGCGCCGCCGGCATGGGCCCCATGTGGCCGAGGGGCGGCGAGAATACGATCTGGTCGCCGACGGTGCCCGAGAGCATCCAGTCAGCCCTTCTGAGCGCGAGGTAGGCGCGGACGTCGTCGCGGTCGAAGGGGTCGGCGGCTTGCGTAGCCGCAGACTCGGGCGGCGCAGGCGACCGAGCGAGGCAAGGGAAGGGCGGCTCGTCGATGCGAGTGACGACCTTCTCGCGCTGGGCGATGGCGTTCTCGATGAAGTCGACGAGAGACGACGGATCAGCGTCGCCATCGCTCTCGTCGAGGAAGAACCCGTGCCAGGCGTCACCACGGGCGACGCGCAGGTCGATGCGCTTGCCGTCTTGGGCGAGCGATAGGTTGTGCTTGCTGCCGCTGGGCGGGGGGAGGCGGGCGTCAAGGAGGTTGAGAAACGCGATCAGTTGCTTCATGCTGTCCGCAACCTACACCCTCGCATCACCTGGCGGAACCGAAAATGACCACCATGAACGACACCTTGCCCGGTATTCCCTGCGGGCCGTGCGACAGTCCAGAGAAGCGCATCCTGGCGCTGCCCGCGGACCGCGCGGCGATCGAGATGGCCTTCTATATCGGGGCCGCGCGTCTCCGTGAGCGCGGTGTCACGCTGTTCTCGTCGGGCGACATGCTGGCAAATTCTCTCACGAGAGACCCGCTCGTCGAGTGGGACGTCGTCTTCTGCCAGGCATCCGCGGATGTGGTCTTCGCCGACTGGATCAAGAGGAACCAGAGCCCGCGCGCCACGCATCCTGCGCTCGCCATGGGCATTGGCCTCTGGCCCGTGAGGCCGCACCTCGACCGCTGGGAGTTTGTCGACGACGAGACCGCGCGCTGGCTACGCGAGAAATACGAAGAGCCTGGCGAAAATGGCCCGCTTGAGAGTTGGGCGAGGTACATTTTCTACCACATCGTCGAAAAGTTTGGCCGCCGCCCGTTCGACACGCGTAACATGCTCGCTGTCTTTGGGAGAGGCGAACAAAATACCACAAAAATACTCTCTTGCCTCGTGGCCCGAGGACCCCTCGTGGTGACCGACGCGAGCGAGGAGACGTGGGGTGGTGAAGGCGTGTTCGCGCTCAACGAGAATTACCCGGCCGACATGATGGCGCCGTCGCTCTGGTGTCCCTGAACGATGGGTGGTAGCAATCGCCATGGCCAACAAAAATCCGCCTCCCTTTTGCCTCCCCTACGCCGTCTACCTGTCCGCCTACGCTGCCTGGGCGGACGACGAGGTCACCGAGATCTTTGTTCACCTGGTCGATCGGGATCTGATTGTCATCTTCTGCGTCAGCGATCCCATTATCGGCCTGGGAATGCGAGAAGGTGTTGAGAAGGACAAACTCCAGCGGCAAATGGTTGATGTCTTCGGCCAATACGCCCCGGAGGTTCACCTGCTCTACACGACGACCGAGGACGCTGCATGGTACATGAGAGACAAGGCAACACGCCTACGGATGGTCGACGTGCCTGCGTTTCTCGAAGCCGCACGTCCCTACCACCTGAACATCGGCATGCTGCTCGACTGGTCGAAGGAACATCCCAGCGACACTTGCATGAAGACCCCGTCGTGGAACGGTGCGAGGAATGCGGACAACATCCGCTTCTTTCAGAGGTGGCTTCCCAATTGCAAGGCCATCGGCGATCCGGTGAACGTGCGCCCGACATGGCGCCCGCCGGGCAAGGACGAAAACTGCTGGGAATGTTCCATGTTCGACTGCCAGTTGAATGCCCGATGCGTTGCCTCGGGGTGGAGGCGCGCTGCGGTGTCTTCGGCCGACCAAGCACGGTATCCGAACACCGAATCATGAGCCGCCAGAAAGTCGATCCTTCCTTTTACGCACGCGCCGCCTTCGTTGCCGCAAAAGTGGCGCGCGACGTCGCAGGCGTCACCGACGTGGTCGTGCTTTTCCGACTCGGCGGACACGACTCTGTCGACGTGTTCTTCGTCGGGATCAAGCCGATAAACCAGTGGCACGAGATGGCGATGGCGGAGCGTCACGGTGACGCGATCAACGACATCTTGGAAGACGAGTTCCAGGATCGATGCCTGTACGCCTACGTCGAATACGTCGCCTGCATGGAAGATCTTGTGGAAGATCACAGGCGCGAGGGGGTTCACATCTGCATGGCCGATTTTGACGAGTTCTCCGCGCAGTTCGCTGCCTGGAAGAATCGCCAACGAGACGCCGAGATGCCCGGTGATTGACCAGCCGATCCTCTTCCTCGACTTCGACGGCGTCCTGAACAGCACCAGCCACCTGCTGAGCGCCGCCAAGGTGCCCGGCGGCTACGTCGACACCGACGAAGGGCAGGTCGACCCCGCCGCCGTGGCGCAGCTCAGCCGCGTCGTGGCCGCTACCGGGTGCGAGGTCGTCGTGACCTCGACGTGGCGCCTCCTGCACGACACCACGTACCTCTGGAACCTGCTGCGTGGCCACGGATACACGGGCGGCCCGTTCCTGGGCGCAACGCCTGATTTGTACGGCATGACCAGGGCCCAGGAGATCGATCACTGGCGCTGGGAAAACGGTCGACCGAAGGTGTACGCGATCGTCGATGACGACCTAGACGCCGATGACAAGACGGGCCGCTTCGTGAAGACCGATTTCGACGACGGACTCACCGCCGAGAAGGCGGATGAGTTGATCGGCGTCCTGATTGGTGGCGGTCGCTACCATCTCTTAGGTCGCAGCCTTGCGCAGGACGGCGAGCGCGTTCGCGAACTCGTCGGCGTGATCCCGTACGAAATGCCATGCCGCCGCCTCCAGAGCCTCGACCAGCGTGCTACCCGTGCCGGTGCCCGCGTGCCAGACGCCGTTTTCGACACTGATCTCTGGCCTGCCGAGGAGGGTGGTGAGCGCCTTGACCAGCAGCATGGCCCGCTCGTTGTCGTCGACTGGCAGCACGATCTTGTCGACCAGCGACTCCTGGGCAGCGATGCGCGGGTCTATGACATCCCTGGGAGAAGGCGTCTGCGCGAAGGGTAGCGATACTCCGGCGGTCGTTTGGTACGTGATCCCATGATCCTTGAGCCACAAATACCCTCGGTCTGATATCCAAAGACCGTTCTTTTTGCTTGCGTCGATCAGGCCAAGAAGCCCCAAACGCACGGCGTCTGGGTTCTTTTCCATGAAACTATCGTCGACTGCGAAATCGCTGTACCGAAAATCGCGAACCGCAACGAGCAAGGCGATCTGGGCGGGGGTGAGATCAACGGTTGGCATGTCGTTGATATTGCCAATTCTGCCTTGAGAGGCAAGCAATTTTCGCGTATGCATCGAGGATGCAAGCCTACCTCGACCTCCTCAAGCAAGTCCTCGCCGAGGGCGTCCACAAGCCGACGGGCGCCGTGCTGCCATCGACCGGCAAGAACGCCCACGCGATCAGCCTGTTCGCGCCGCAGATCCGCTTCGACTTGCAGGTCGGCTTCCCCGCGGTGACCACCAAGCGCCTCTTCTTTCGCGGCGTCGTGGCCGAGTTGCTCTGGTTCCTCTCGGGCTCGACGAACGTGCAGGATCTCCAGCGCCAGGGGGTACATATCTGGGATCAGTGGGCTGACGAGTTCGGCGACGTGGGCCCCACCTACGGGCAGGTGTGGAGGGACTTTGGCATCCCCGGCACCGATCAGATTGCGAAAATCGTGGGCCAAATCCGTGCCGTGAAGGCCAACCCATTCGACCGAAGCGCACGGCGGATCATCCTGACGGCCTGGGACCCGACCATGGTCGACAACTGCGCGCTGCCGCCGTGCCACGTCATGGCCCAGTGGGTGCTCACGCAGGGCAAACTGTCCTGCCACCTGCTGATGCGCTCGACGGACCTCTTCATCGGGGCGCCTTTCAATATCGCCAGCTACGCGCTGCTCACGCACCTGTTCGCCCAGGTGTGCGAGGTCGACGTGGGGACGCTGGCCTGCACCTTCGTTGACTGCCACCTCTACGAGAACCACCTCGACCAGGTCGCCGAGCAACTCCGCCGCGAGCCGCTACCGCCGCCGAGGCTGTGGCTCAACCCCAGCGTCCGCCGCATGGAGGGCTTCACCGTCGAGGATGCGAAATTGCTCGACTACCAGCACCACCCGGCCCTCCCTGGCGAGGTCGCGGTCTGATGGCCGACCTTCTTCTCTGCTGCGCCCTGTGCAAGACCAAGGAGGGTTTCGACGGCCCACCGGTCACTGCAGACGACGCGTACGAGTCGGCTCAAGTCGCTGCGAAGGGCACGGTGCGACGCGCCAAGAAAATCGCCGCAGAGGCTCGCTGGCGCTTCCTCGACGAGACGACCGGCAGCCCCGTGAACGAGAGCGTGTGCGACAGATGCGCCGGGCTCTTGCACCAGCTAGCTCGGTTCCCGTTCCCCGCCTCAGCGTACAAGTGGCGACCACACCTGGCTGGGTTCGAGCACGGGGACGTCGTCGTTGTGTTGCGCGCGGAAGGCGTTTACGGGAAGGAGGTGAGCCGGCTCATCGTCGCTGGCAAGGACGAGCGATCCATCACGTCCGCCTGCCTGGCGCTCGCAGAACGGTTCGACTGCTCTTCGACAGTCATCTGCCGGGCCAGACCGATCTCGCCTGATCTCTTGGCGCATGTGCTTCGGACGCATGACCGTGACTGCGTCGTCGTTCCGCGGGTTGCTCTCACCATGGACGACGTGATCGCCCAGCGGATCGTCGATGGCATCGGCCTCGTCGTTGGTGACGATGACACCTCGGCGCTGCTCTGGCATGTCCGCGGCCTGGTCGAGCAGGCGATGGAGAAGACGTCGTTGGTCGACCGTGCCACCCACGTCTACGACGGGGTCGATCGCATGATCTTTCGCCGACAGGTGCATTTGTATCAGGTCTACCAGAGGCTGTTCGAGGTGATCGCGGAGGCTCTGTCCATGCGCCCGATCACCCCTCTCTGCGGCGGCACATGCAGGACTTCCATGTTCGGCGATCCGATCTCATGAACCCCTACGAGATTCGCCACCAATTGCAGACGATCCGGGACTTCGTCATGGCCTACCCGAAGGGTGGTACGAGGCACCAGGTCGACCAGATCCTTCCGGACATCGCGAAGAGCGCGTGCATGCGGATCAGGGAGACGACCGGTCGCGAGGTCTCCTGGTCGCAGGCCGTGCATGCATACGCGGCGCTGCGGGCGCTGCGGCGCGTGGCACCTGCGGCGGTGAGCGAACAGGTGGTGCTGGTGGAGGTCTTCGTGGCGGAGACGGCGTCTTGAAATGGCTTGCAAACCACCATGTCTCGCCGTATCCGTGGGGATGATGAGAAAAGAGGTTTGCCGATGAATGTGCCCATGGTCTACGTCATCCGCTGCACCACCAAGAATGGGAATCTGTACTGGGGTGACAGTCAGTTTGCGTCCAAGATCCTCTGCAAGCGGTTCGCGAATCACGACGCCGCCTTGGAGTTGGCGGCGAGACTCGTCCACCACGTTCCCGACACGTCTGCCAAGGGTACGATCCGCATCGTCGGCCTCCGTCCAAGGGTGCGGGCATGAGCGCCTCGTGGTCGGTGGCGTACGGCGACCAGGATCTCTGGCTCGACCACGCGGGACACCTCAGCAGCGACCCGCAGGCCGCCATTCGTTGGGAGTTGCGAGCAGATGCCGAGAAGCAGGCGGCCTACCGCGGCGAGCCGCACTGCGTCGTGCCCGCACCCGCACCCAGCGAGGTGGCCACCGTCGGGGACGACGCCCCCGATGACGGCGAGTTCGAGCGGGGGTGGGCCGCCGGGTTCGCCTGTGGCCGGGGCGAGCAAAAGGGGGAGTCGCCGGCCTCGCCGGATGACCGCGCCCGCGTCGAGCAGGCACTCGCCGAGAACGAGAAGCGGATCGCCGAGGCCCGCGCTGCGTGCGCCAGCCCGACCGAGCGCCGCAGTCGCGACCTCCTCGCCGGCATCGCCGAGGGCCGCCGGCTCCTCGCGGCGGACATCCGGCGGTCCCTCAACCCGGTGAGGGAGCGATGAGCCAACCCAAGGGTCTGCGACCATGAAACCCATCCCCCTCACGTCCCCATCAGGTGATGTCCTGGCCTACGCCTGCGGGCGTTGCTGCCGCGTCTTTCATCCCAACCAGCGCCTTCACTACGACACGCGGCCCGGGGCAGCTCTCCAGGAGGCCGTGGCGCGCAGCGAGCAGGGCCTGCTCGGGGCCAGCAACTGCTGCTCCTGCATGGAGTGCAAGTGGGAATTGCCAGAGGGCACCATGTTCGGCCAGTGCGCCTCCTGCCAGGCTGCGTTCGAGCGAAAGACGTCTGCTGCGCGGAAGTTCTTGAAAGCGCGCGAAGCGAAGGTAAAGCAAACCTTGTTGCAGGCGAAGGACAAGAGAATCGCCGTGATGCTCCGCGACGAGATGAGCGACTTCGTCTTTTACTGCCCGACGTGGGGGGAAGGGAGGGGCCTCTTCCTCTGGAACCTCGCGAACGGGGTCGGGCGCGCTGGCATTCTTTCGCAACAGGAGGCCGAACACCTGCTCAGGTTGAGTGAGAAGGCCGGCGGCTGGTGGCGGCACGACGATTCGATCCAGGCGGTGGTCTTCGTGCCGATGACCGAGTGGCTCGGGATGGTCACGAAGGATGGAGTTGCTTCGTGAGCCATTTCCTCTGCCACGAATCTCGCCTCGACTTCCTCGACGCCAACGCCGAAGCCGGCCTCGTCACCCGGGAGCAGGTGCGGGCCGTTCGGCGCGCGTGGAAGTCCCTGCGGCGCGCGTGCGGGACGCGGTTGCCGTTCCCCAGCATCACCCTCAACTCCCACAAGACCAAGGCCACCCCGATCCGGCTCAACTGGTACCGCGGCGAGGCGGCGGCGCTGATGGTGATCGATGACCGTTCCCGGATCAATTATTCCCTGAGTCTTCGAGAAGAGGCTCCCGTTCTGTACGCGTCAGGCGTGGAGCGGGTAGACTCCGCGTTCGTCGCCACGCTCCGAGCCGCCATCTGCCCCAAGGGCAAGCCACGGAAGCCGAAACCCATCCTTCACCGCGCAAACTGGAAACGGCGAAACGCTGCTCTCCTGGTGGACGTGGAGCGAGGTCTCCCGGCCCACATCGCCACCCGCAAACTCTGCGAAGCCCTCGATGCCGACAAGGCCAACGTCATCGTCGGCGTCGAACGGGCAGAGTGCGACGGCATCATGATCGAGTGGATCTGTCGGCGCAAGGATTCGTGGTGGGACTGCATCGTGGATATCTTGCCTTCGGGGGACATGGCCCTCGTCGACACCTGCCGATACGGCACGTTCGACTACAAGGACGACAGGCCATCCATTTCTGCCGATCCAGTCAACCTGCTTGCTTGGCTCACCGCGAAGCACAAGGAAACATCTCGATGAAAAATGAACAGCATGGTGATTGCACATGCAACGAATTCGTCGAGGACTCCCTTGGCCGGAGAATCACTCGCGAGGCGCCAGCCTGGATCGTGCAAGCGATCGGGAGTTGGCGTGGCATGATCCAGGTCTTCGCCGGAAAGGGCGATCAGCACTTCGCAGTCGACGAGAACGAGGCCAGGTCGTTCATCGATCGCGCGGAGGCCGAGGCGTGCGCGGCCGACTACAACCAGCGGCACAAGAAGAACCGTTGGTCCGTAACTCCTCGTTCCTGCGATCGTTGCTGCATCGAGGAATGGTCCGACGGTTCGGCTGTAAGCCGCTGCGCTCTCCCTCGCGGACACGACCCTGGGCTGAGGCACGAAACGACGTACGGGTTCCGGTTTTCCTTGCCGGACTCGACAGAAGAAGATAGTTGGTGAACATCATGAATCGAGACATTCTACCTTCCGACACCAGACTTGGGCCGATCACCACGATGGACGTGGTCGACTACTACGACTTCCCGCGTGCATTTACCTGCTCGGATGCGAGTGGACAGCGGTACTTTGCCATGTGGCGCGACGAGAACAAGTGGCTCGTGGTCGCCGTCAGCGAAGCCAGGGAGGCTGCCTTCCTGCGAGGCGAGATTGGCTTTCGGGAGATGTTCACGGAGTCAGAGAGCGGCGAGTGCTTGTGGATCGACGCTTCGTGGCAGGATCTCGGTGAATCCTCCGTGCTCAACCGCTTTTCCTCGATCGACCTCGTGGGCGATGAAGACGGACCTCTTCCGCCAGCGGACGACTTCGTGCCCCAGCCCTTCCAGCCGCATCCGTGGCGAACGTGATCGCTCCCTTCATGAACAACGAACCGTGTTCAGGCGCATCGTCGCCGCCGTCCGATCCGTGTGGACCTGGGCCAGTGCCCTGCGGCGTGTGCAGGGGTGATGGGTGGGACGCGGACGGCATGTACCGCTGCGCCTTCTGCGAAGAAGGTGTGACGCTGTACAAGACGCCCGTCGTCGATCGCCACCTCGCGCCCGACCTGTGCCGTGCCTTCTGCGAGCCGTACTGGATCGCAAGCGAGCGCGCCAGATCGTGCAAGAATCGCGAGGCCGAGTGCTGCACGTTGGTCCCGGCAGCGAAATGCCCGCGCCTCACCGCCGCCACCCTTGGCCCGGCATGCCCGGCATGCTTTGGCATCGTCCCACGGCATCCGCCGTGGTGCGCGGCGTGCGGCAGCAGGCCGTTGCCACGGCCCGCGTCGGAGGCGTGCGGGCCTGCCCTTTCGACGACAATCGGATCGTGCGCTTCGACCCAAGGAAAACCCATGAACGCTGAATCGGCCAACCCCACGCAGATCGTGAATACCTCGCACTACAACTGGCACCCGTCTGGCATCGAGTGCCGCCAGTTTGTGCGCCTTCTGCCCTACAACCTCGGCACCGCCGTCGCGTACGTCTGGCGCGCGGGCCGCAAGAGCGGCGTGCCGGCCTGGGACGACCTGCGCAAGGCCGCACAGCACCTCGACTACATCGCCCAGGGCGACGAAGCCTCCCTGTTCCACGAGACCCGCGGCTTTGACCCGCGCACCGGCGACCTGGTCGAGAAGATCGATGCCGCGACGCCCACGCGCGAGGGCTGGCTCCGCGAGATCCTCTTCCTGGTCGCCAGCGTTTCCAAGGAGAGCAGCGTGCGCGGGGTCCGACTGATGCTGAACGACACGATCCGCTTCCTGCGCGACCAGGCCGATCGGGTGCAGGCCAGCGACGGAAAGGTCGAAGAACCCAAGCGAAGGCCGCGGATCCTGTTCACCGGCGACGAGAGGACGCTCTTCATGCCTCAGCACCAGACATCGATCAAGTGCGCCCTCGCCGTCGGCCTGAGCGAGCTTTTGCGCTACAGGGTGTCCTCGTTCACGGCCGACGACGTGGTCCGTGCGGCGCTCAAGACGAGCAACGGGATCGCCACGATCGACCCGGAATCGGCGCGCGTTGCCCTCGCGATCCTGGCAGAAGATCCGCAGACCGAGGAGATTTTTCGGCACCGGAAGATCCGCAAGATCGCCCAGGAACCCGAAGACCTATGGGCCTTCGCCGAGGGCCCCGATCAGACGTCGCAGTCTTCGCAGTCGCCGTCGGAGTCCTCCCCGTCCGAGTCCTCTTCGTCGAGGTAGTCGACCTCGCGGGCCACCGGCTCGGGCAGCAGCGACGCGCCTTCGTCCTCGATCTGGTCGACGATCGCGTTGGCCTGGGCGACCATCCGCTCCGCCGTCCAGTAATTCCGAAGGTCGCTGGTGAGCAGCCAGGGCTCGATCCGGTTCGGTGAGAGGTCGCCTGCGTGGCCCGCGTCGAAGCCAATCGCCCATCCGCCCTCGCGCCGAAAAACGCCGGTGATGCCGCCGTGGACACGGACGCCGGCCAGATCCTCCTCGTCCTTGCCGAAGAGCGGGTTGCCCGGCAAGAGTTCGATGTACCCGCACCAGACGCCGTTCGCTTTCTGGCGGATGAGGAAGCAGGAATACCCTCGATAGCGCCAGGAACGCTCGTCGCCCTCGGCCGCCACGATCGCGTGCAGCTTGGCCTCGGCCTCCGCCTGCTCGGCCGGAGTGAGTGGCCGGCCCGCGCCCAGCACGGACCGCAGGCCCTCTTCGACGGGGTTCCTCTTGCGTTCCCCTGCATACCAAGAACGTCTGGTCATCGGCGTACGGTACACGCACAGGCCGCGCCCCGCCATGGCGGCGACCGGTGCTGTCCGACCGACGAGTCCGGTGGTAACCTGCGGGTCATCATGATCGACCCCGAGGTTCTCCAGAAATACGCTCGCGACGCGCTCAAGTACCTCCCGCTCAACGAGCCAAGCACGGAACTTGGCGATCACCTGAGTTTTGGCCTGATCGAAGAGGTGGGCGAGCTTGCGGCTGCGTGCCGCACGGGAGATCGGTCAAATATCCGCGAGGAAATTGGTGACGTCCTCTGGTACCTGGTCAGCATGGAGTACCTCGTCTCGCGCGGCAAGAGCATCGGGAACATGCCGCGGGGCATCGTTCTCTCCGCCAACCTGCCCGTGATCGACGCCGTTCGCGCGCTGGCGAAGGATTCGTCGGCGATGCTCTGCGACTTCTCCTACCGCCAGGTGGACGAGTACCTGATCAACAACCTCGGCCGATCGTTCTCGGACCTGGAGACGATCATGGCCCACTACCGCTTTTCGCCGAAGGATATCCTCGACGAACACCTGGCCAAACTGCGCAGGCGTTACGGCGAGGGTTCGATCCACTCGATCGAGGACTGGAAGAAGAAGCGGATGCCCAGGTAAACCCCCGCCCTGAAGGACGGGTCCTCTCGCTTGGTCTGGTGACTTGACATCCTGCGGCAAGGGCCTCATCCTCGGAGTCGAATCAGCCATCCCGGAATCCGCTCCGGCGCCGTACGCTGCAGAGGTCGGCTCTTTCAGGAGGCTAAAAACACCGTGGCTTGGCATGGCACGGCGCACGAGGCGATACCCACGGCGGGTCGTTTCGGCGGATGCCCGAAACGAACCCTGGGGGCCACGGCCCGCCGGGGCGGTGTTCGTTCTAGCGGGCCCTCGTCGAGGTCTGCTGGCCGGGGATCGGGTCAAACCACTCCACGCCGCAGGCGCTGCGGTGGGGCAGCGCGGGGTCGTGACGGCCGAGGACGCAGACCACGAGCCGGTCGGCCTCGACGATGGTGCGGCAGATGCACCCGTCCTTCGCCGCTCGCTCGGTCTCGCTCGTCATGGACGCTCAGCCACCGGCCTTCGAGAGCCAGCCAGGGAGAACCCGCCCGTGACAGACTTGACCAGGCCCCTCTTGCGCAGGTTGAAGAGAGACGTCGAGACCCGGTCAGGCGAGGCATCCACGAGGCCAGCCATCACCTTGCGGTCGAAGACGTGGTCGGGGTGCTGGGAGAAGACCACCATGCAGCGCCGGTCGCACGAGAGATCCATCCACCCCGCCGGTCGCCGCACGCGGAGGGTTTCGGCCGGCGAGGCCGGGGGCGCTGCGATCTTGACCTTCCCCGGCGGAGTCTTGGTCACCGGGGCAGCGGGGGCGGCCGGGGCGGCCGGGGCGGCCGGGGCAGCAACAGAGGGAACCGCGAAGGGAGCGGGGCGGGGCGCCTGGGGAGCGGCAGGCGCGGCCTGGCCCTTCGTGGTGGATGCCATCGCGCCGCTGGAGAGGGACGATCGCCCCCGGCCTCGCACGAGGCGCCAGGCGTCTTCGATGAGGTCCTGGCGATCCTTCTGCACGGCGTTCAGGCGACCCGAGAGGGCCAGAACCTCGGCGTCCAGCGAGGCGAGGGCCCGCCGGATGTCGGCCGCCTGCTGAAGCTCCTCGACCGAGTACGACAGGATCTCGGGCATGGAGGGTGTCGCGACAGGCGGCGGGGCCTGCGGGGCCGCAGTCGGCGCTGGGGCCGACGGTGGCGGCGGAGGCAGCGGCACGGGCTCGGACGACTGCGCCCCCGCCCCCACGACCATCTCGGCCACCTGACGGATGGCATCGGGCGTCGGCGCCGGACCCTTGACCTCGGGCCGGCTCAGGATCTCGGGACGCAGGTCGAGGGGCGGCGTCGAGGGCACCTTGGGGGCGGGGGGAGGGGCCTGTAGGAGACCCGAGTCTGCGGTCTCCTCGTCCTTGCCGAACATGGCTTCCCACGCTTCCTCGTCGGACAGCGGGACGCTCGCGCCGACCTGCGGGTTGCCCGGCGCAGACGGCGCAGATGGCGCATCCGCCGTGCCCAGCACGAAGGACGGGACGTGGAACGGTGAGGACGGGCCGACGTCCTGCGCAGGGGTGATCGTCTCGGACGGGTCGTTCGCGGCCTCTGTGGCTGCCACGGAACTCCCCTCCGTGGCAGCGGGGGTCTTGCGGGTGACGACGGGAACGACGTGGACAGGTTCGGGCAGCGGGCCGGGGAGGGTGTCGCTGGGCTGGTCGAAGGGGTCGTTGATCGGCATGGACGGTCTCGCGTACTTTCCGGCGAGCGGCTTCTTCGCCTTCTTCGCCTTGTTGGGGGTGCGGTGGGTGATCGGCGGCGCGGGGATGCGCTTGGCGTGGTTCGGGTGACGGACGGGGTTTGGATCGGCCGGCGGGGGCGGCGGCGCTGCGCAGGAGATCAGGGTGCCCGAGGAGACGTCGTCCTCGGTGAGCAGGTAGAGCACCTTCACCTTGCTGGGCGACTCGCGGTACTCGGCCAGGCCCTCGGCCTCAACGTGGGCGATGGCGCTCGCGAAGTCGTCCTGCTTCCAGAAGTGCTTGGCGCGCAGCTTTTCGAGCGGACCCGGGCCCCACGAGGTCTGCTCCTGGAGGGCGCGGAGGAGCGCGGGGATGCTGACGTTTCCGATTTTCTGGACGGTGGCGGTGTCGGGCATGAACGATGGGTCTCCCTTGGAAAGCGAGTCTTGTCTCATAAACGAAACACCTGTCAACAGGTAACGAGCAGGTATCCTTCACGTTCGCGGCGACGACGGCCTGCGCGAGCGGAGGAGGAACGGAATTGCCGATTCTTGCGATCTTGTCGGCCTGCGTGCCCGTGAGGATGTACCCCTCCTCGAACCCCTGGCAGCGCGCGAGTTCCTCGGGCGAGAACATGCGCAGGCCAAGGTCGATGACGAGGTACAATTCCCCGCCGATCACGGTCGTCACGTAGCCCTGATCGGCCTCGGTGAGGAGCCGATCGATCCACGCCGGGAGCGGGCGGGGGGAGTCCTTGAAGTGCTCGCGCAGGAAGGACGCGACCTGGGCGATCCGGCCAGGATGCCAGTCCTCGGGGATCGTCGTGGTCGCGTCGCGGCCCGCGTCCGTCGCGCGCTGCATGCGCGCCTCGACCACCCCAAGGTGCTGCCCGGACGCGGTCACGGTGGGCATTGGTTCACGGAGGTCAGATCCCGTCGAGGTGCCGTAGAACTTCGTGATCGAGGCCGTCACGATCATGTGGTGATCGACCGTCGTGATCGTCGCCAGGGGGTCGGTGGCCTTGTTGCCCACGGACCCCTCGTAGGCTTTCGCGATCCAGGCATGAAGGAGCGCGTGCTTGCCCGTCGTGACCAGGGTGCTGATGGGCCGCTCGATGTCCCGCGTCCTGGGCGCCTGCGCCTCGGCCTCGCCGTACCCGACGCTCACGACCGAGGCGTTGACCAGCGCAAAGCCGTGCTTCTGGGTGATGGTCGGCATCGGCTCGCCCAGGTCGTTCGACCTGTCTCCGTCCCCTCCGTGGTTCACCTGCACGATCAGCGGGTTCACCAGCGCGAACTCGCCGCCCTTCGAGCAAGTGATCGTCCGCATGGGACGCTCCAGGGAGCGCGGCGTGTTTCCCCCGCCTGTCCAGGTCTTCACCGGTACGAGGAAGGGCTCCTGGGTGGTGAACAGGAACCGGCGCAGACCCTCGGCCACGCGGGCCAGGGTCTTCGGGGCCAGGGGGCGCCGCTTGCCGAAGATACTCGGGCAGGGGATCGACCAGTCGATGCAGGAGGCCGCCGATCGGTAGGGGTTCGGGCGCCCGGGGCCGTGGGTCGGAGCAGGCCAGACGATCGGCTGGCCGTCGGAGCGGGCGATCAGGATGAGGCGGCGCCGGTGCGTCGGAGCGCCGTAGTCGGCCGCGTCGAGGACGCGGTACTCGGTCTCGTACCCCAGGTCTTCGAGGGCCTTGCGCCAGGTCTCGAACTCCCGCCCGTTGCCGTCCTTCGGGGCCTCCTCGCCCTCGGGCACCCATTTCAGGAAGGCCGCGACGTTCTCGACGAAGATGACCGCCGGCCGGCGGGCCTGGGCCACCTTGATCACGACCCAGGCGTGCCCCCGGAGTTGCGGCGCGCACTCCTTGCCCCCGCGGGCCTGGGAGAACCCGACGCAGCTCGGCGAGAACCACGCCATCCCCACGGGCCCGGGCGGCAGGTTCTTCTCGGGGTCGACGTCGAACACGTCGGCGATGAAGTGCTTGCACTTCTCGTGGTTCCTCGCGTGCATCTCGATCGCCTTCGGATCGTGGTTGATCGCCACGTCCGGGCAGCGGCCGAGGGCTCGCTCGATCCCGTGGGAGACCCCGCCTCCCCCGGCGAAGTAGTCAAGGATGATCGGCGCCTGCGCCGCGAGGCGCTTCATCTGGGCGGCGCTCGGAGGCGCCCCGAAGAGCGCCATCTGGAACGGATCTTCCCCCGCCGTCCGCTGCGGCTTCTTGCCCTTGGGTTCCTTCGTTGCCCTCTGCTTTGCCGTGGTGCTCATGGGCCGAGACAACCACCAAAGCAGTCACCTGTCAACAGCTATCAACCAAGGATCAGGAGCCCCACGAGACGCGCCAGATGCCGTCTTTGCCGAGAAACATCCCCTCGAAAAAGATGTGATGAACGTCGACCCCGCCCAACCACTTGGCCTGCGAACGGGTCTCGATCTCGGTCTCGGCGATGACCACGGCGAGATCGCGCACCCGGAACGATCGTGCCGGACTCGCATCCCAGTGGACCACAAGGCAGGGATCATCTCCGTCGTCGGTGAGGGCGATCTTCTTCGTCCTGAATACGACCAGGTCGAGTTCCTCCTCGGTGATGGGCCGCTCCCACGGCACCACCATCTTTCCGCGCTTGTTCTTGACGGCCGGCGGCGTCTCGCCGACCGATTCGTAGGTGACCTGGAAGTCCATCTTCGCCGAGACGATCTTGGCCTTTGGATCGGCGATCAGGTTGACCAATCGCTTGGAAATAGGCTTCGCAGGCTTGCTCAGCTTGATCTCCAACTCGCCAAGAAGGCCCTGGAAGAACGCAAAGTTCTTCTTGTCGACGTACGCGGGCAGTTTCTTCTGTCGTGTGAAGGACATCGTGGTCTTTCGTGGCTCAGCGCCCGTCAGGGAGCGTGGGCGAGGACGGGCGCGGAGGAGGGTCGGTGGCGCGGTCCGTCCGGGACGGAAGCGCCGTTGTGAGGCGAGCGAGGATCCTGCCACGGTGGACGGTTTTCCGCAGTCTTCCCTCGAAGACGCGCAGGTAGCACAGGTCCGCTTCGAGGCTCTCGACCACGAAGATCGCGAGCGCGCCGTCGTGGACCAGCACGACCTGGTCGCCCAGGAGGAGGGGGCGCGAAGGCGCGTACCGCTCGACGGACAGGGTCCGCTCGCCGACGCGGAGGGTGGCGGTGGGTGGGGTAATCAAGGTGCCTTTCTGACGCGGCAGACGAAGACGTTTTCGACCGTGTCGTGGGCGGTCTCCTCGCCGACCAGGACGCCGTCGGGGTTGTGGCCGCCGTTCTTCCTCCCGATGTAGCGCGTGTGGGGTCGGCTGACCGTCTTCACGTCGCCGCGCTGGGCCAGCATGGCCTCGATCTCGGCGCGGGAGAGGAAGCCATCGTCGGAGAAAGAAACCACGATGACGCGGGCGGGCGCGGCCTCGATGACGCGGCGGAGGGCCTCCCCGCAGCGGTTCTTGGCGTTGAACTCGCTCTTCGGGATGCCCACTGGCTTGCGAGCGACCCCGCGCACCTCGGGATGCTCTCCGCTCACCAAGGTCTCCCAGATGTGGTAGTTGGCCGCGTAATTGTGGTGGTTGTACGGCGGATCGAGGTAGGCGATGTCGAAGCATTCGCCCTGCATCCGCAGCCTGGTCGCGGCCTCCTCGGCGTCCCCGCGCAGCGCCAGGCATCGCCCCGCGGGCGGCTGCGGGAGCAGGTGCGGGACGCGGAGGTCAAGGTCTCCGTGCGAGCGGGCCGACCAGTCCTTCACGTACGCGGCCTGGATGCCGCAGGTGGAGTCGACGCGGGAGGAGGCTTCGAGGAGGCTGGCGAGGGCGATGGCCCGCAGGAGGGGCGGGAGCCCTAGCTCGTCGATCCGGACCCGGACGCCCTCGATGCGGACGGCGTTCTTGGGCTGAAAGAAGCGGGCGTCGCGGGCGTAGGTCTGCGTGAACCACCCATCGACCGGCGGGGCCTCGCGCAGCTCGGCGATGAGGTCCTCGGCCGCGCCGGCCCACGGCACGTCGTCAGCCTCGACGAACCCCTGTGCCAGCGCGTGCGGCGCCGCGTTCATGTCGTTCATCACGACCCGGTGCCCGCTCGCCTTGATCGCGTACGCCAGCCGCGCAGACCCCGAGAACAACTCCAGGATCGAAAGCGACTTGCCCGGGAACTCCGCCTCAAAGGTCGGGATCAGAAGGTCGATCAGTTTCAACTTCGAGCCGATGTACTGGATCATGGAGTTCGTTCTATCCGGCCTGTCAGCAGAAAACGACGACGCCCTTGCCAGCGGCGACCGAGAGGAGGCGCTTGAAGTCGAGGTACATCTTGAGATTCCACTCATCGAACGAGACTCTGGCCTTCTCCTCGTGGGCCACGTAGTCTTCGAGGAGGCGCCTGGCGGTCTCCGGGCCAAGAAAGCCGTCCTCGGGCAAAATCCAGTGCTCGCGGAACGGCACGCCCTTGGAGGAAGCCGGCTTCACGCCGCCAAGGATCTGCTGGATGAGTTCTTGGAGAGAATTCAGGTAACCAGCGTAGTACACGTTGTTGGCGTACAACTCCGCTGCCCCACCGTCGGGTTTGACGCAGCGGTAGTAGCCAGGCACGAGACCGTCCGAGCAGTCATCGCACCCTTTGCCGTTGGCGAGGTAACAGATGTCCTCGTCCAACCTGTCGCTGCCGCGGTGCGTGACGGGGGGACAATCCTTCGTCCCCACCAGCGTGACCGACACGAATGCCTCGACGGAAATTCCCATGGCTTGCTCCTCGAAGTGGTCTGTGGACCCGGAGGACTATTTCTTCTTTTCCTCGACGACGCCAGCGTATTCTTTGCCCCTTGTCAGGGCGACGTAGAGCAGGTTCTGGTCGGCCGCGTGAAAGGTGTGCAGGAGGACGTAGACGCGGCGCGCTTCGAGGCCCTTGGCCTTGTGGACCGTCGTGAAGGTGACCTGGCGGGAGGTCGTCTTGTCGACGTGCGATCGGGTGAGGAGGCGCTCGACCTCCTCGATCGAGGAGCACCCGGCGAACAGCATCTGGTAGCACTCGATCCGGTCGACGAACTCGCCTGCGTCCTCCCCGATCTCCTCGGCGGCCTCGGCCTGCTCCTGCAAGTCGTGGATCAGACGGGCGCGGATCGCCTCCACGGTCTGCTTCGGGGTGCCGACGGTGCCGACCTCCTTCTTGGCCCTCGTGAGGGGCTCCAGCATCGCCTTGGCGAAGTCCTTGCCCAGGATGGCGCTCGGGATGCCCCGGCGCAGGGCCTCGATGCAGGCCGCGAGCAGCGGCGCGTTGGAACGCGAGATCACCATGTCGCCGGGGAGGAGAGCGGCCACGGGCAGCGCGGTAAAATGCTCGACCACGGCGGCGGGGTTGCTCGGGCCGGCCTCCAGCGGGATGTGCCAGAACCGCTTGCGCACCTCGTCCACGATCGCACGGCCGCAGCGGTAGGTGATCGAGAGCGGCAGCACCAAGGCGTCGAGCATCGCGATCAGACGGTCGAACGTGTCGTGTTTCACGCCGCGAAATTCATAGATCCGCTGGAATCTGTCACCGACCGCGACCACGCGGGCGCCAGCGCGGACCAGAGCCATGAGGAGGCGCAACTGGACCTCTGAGAGATCCTGCACCTCGTCGATGAAGACCACGTCGTAGCGCGGCATCGGGAGGCCCAACTCCGTCGGGAGCCAGAGCATGTCGTCCTGGTCGAAGACGCGGTGCCCCTCGGCGCGGTTCACGTCAAGGTAGCGCAGCACGGTCTGGTGGAGCGCGGTGAGCGCGCGGCCCTCGACGAGCGCCCGCACCTCGGGCGGAGCCCCCTCGATCGCCTCCCGGTCGCCGGGGGTGAGGAGGAAGGGATCGACCTCGGTGAACTCCACGACGCCGGGGAACTCCTCGCGCGACATGGCCAGCGTCGACTTCATGTGGGCGGCGAGTTTGCGCACGCCGCGCGCCTTGGCGATCTGGATGCGGTTGGCCATCTTGTCGCTGCCCGACGTGCCCGGAGAGAGGGGGAAGAACCCCTCGTCCGTCAGGCGCTTCATGGCGACGCGGGGGTCGACGATGGAGGCCGGGTAGGCGTGCTTCAAGAGGGTCATCCCGAACGCGTTGAGCGTGTGAACCTCAACCCCCTCCATCCGCTCGGCGAGTTCCCGCTTGATATCGCGGTTGAAGGCGAGGGCCAGCATCTTCTTCCCCTGCGCCGCGAGACGCCTGGCGCACTCGACGATCACCGTGGTCTTCGAGGCCCCGGCGAGCGCCTCGACGACGACGCTGCGCTTCATCCCCGGCGCGGTCACGGTCTCGAAGATCCGGACCTGCATCGGCGACCAGACCCTCGCCGGCCCCGTCTCCAGGCCGAGGCTGGACTGCGCCGGCCGCGCCTTGGTCGCCGCCTCGCGGGGCGCCTCCGGCAGCGGCGCGGTGAGCAGCGCCCCCGCGGTGACCAGCGGCGCGATCAGGAGCATGGCCGGCGAGGGCTGGGCCGGATCGGGCGTGGGGTCTGGTGGCGACGGCGCCCGGGCCGGGGCTGGCGCGAACTGCCGCGGGGCAGGCGGGGCCAGCGGGGCGGCAGCCGGCGCAGGGGGCCGGGCGCCGAAGAGATCCATCTGCGGGGCAGGCCCCTTCGCCTTCCCTTGCAGGCGGCCGAGCGCCTCCTCGGCCTTGGCTGCCCGGGCGAGGGCGGCGTCCCGCTCGGCGGTCACCGTCGCGAGGGTGGCCCGGAGGCGCCCCGCGGCGGCGATCTGCTCGGCGAGGGCGGCCCGGAGGTCGCGGACCTCGTCGCGGGCGGGGGTGGTGTTGCTGCTGGTCGTACTGCTGCTGGTCGTGCTGGTCATCGCGATCATCTCCTCGCCATCTTGTCGTTTGCCTCGAACCACCCGAGCCAGAAGTACCTGGCCGCCTGCTCCCACCGCACCGCTTCGAGGAAGGCCGTCTCAGCCAGCGGTCCCCTCGTCTCGCGGTGCCGGCGCCCGGCCTCCGTCGCTCCCCTGATCTCCTCCGGCCCCACCGGCCGGGGGGCGCCCTCCCCGAGGCGGGCCCGCAGGTCGGCGATCTCCTCTTCGAGGAGCGCGACGTGCTGGTACACCGTCCGCCGCTCGTCGCTCCCCACCGGCGGCGAGCGCAGAGGAAGCGGGGGCCTGGGGAACGCGCCTTCTGACGTGACGGCCGGCGCGGAGGGGGGCGGAATGCTCGCCCCTTCCACGGGTTCGCCTCTCTGCGGGGCAACCCGTGGGGCGCTCGCCGCCTGGGCGGCAGGAGGAGCGGGGCGCGCGGCCTGCGCTGTTTTCCCCGGCAAGCTGTACGGAACCAGCCACTCGTGCGGCGGCATGGAGTCAGGGCAGAGGCACATGGCCGCCAGGGCGATCTGCTCGGCGCGCTCCTGGGGGCCGTCATCGATCGCCCATGGGATCTCGTAGCGGGCGACGACGTGTTTCACCGCATCCTGCCCGTGATCGGGGTAGGCCCACCTGGCCCAGTGCATCACGTCGAGCCACGGCAGCGAAGGCGGCGAGAGGCGGCACCGCTTGCACCCCTGCACGACCGACACCTGCTCGGCGTCGTCGATCCCCACGATCGCCTGCGCGCCGCTCTCGCGGAACGCTTCCTTCCAGAGCAGCGGCCAGACCTCGCGGAACGGCAACTGACGCGAGAGAAGTGGCCAGTCAAGGTCTAGCTCGCGCAGGTGGCTCTCGTGCGGGATCTGGTCGGGTTTGAGGAGCCACGACCAGCGCCCGACGATCTCCTCGTCCACGACGAGGACGGCGCCCAGAGAGACCGCAAGATCGGGTCTCCCCCCCGGTAGATCCATCGACAGGGCCACGAACCTGTCGGGCAGCATCATTGTGCGGTCCATGGGCGGTACGTACCGCCCATAACCGTCACATGTCAACGATTATTCTGCGACCAGTTCCGCCGATCCTTGTCCACGTCGACCGAGACAACAAGGATCGACTGTGCCCTGGGCCGCAAGGTAGCAGGCAGATCGTCCTTGATCAGCGCGAAGACGCGGGCCCGGATGGCGCGGTACAGGGCGCTCGACAGATCCCAGGAAAACTCGCCGATGATGGCCTTGCGGAGGAACCCTTCCTCCGAGAGGAGGGTCTCGGTCTTGAGGCCCGTGTCCCGCAGGATGTCGCCCGCGAAGCGGAGGTGCCTGCCCGCGAGCAGCTTAGCGCAGGTCGAGGGCCCGAACGCCGTCGCCCGCTCGGCCATCACCATGCCGAACTTCTCGGCCTCGTTCAGCGCCGCGATCGACGCGATCTGGCAGAACTGCACGAGCGATGTCTCGCTCTTGATCGAGGCCACCTTGCTCGCGGCAAAGTCCTTCGCGGACGCGCCGCCCGTGTAGGCGAGGGCGAGGAACTGCTTGTTCAGGTTCTCGGCCGCATCCGCGACCTTTCCCTTGAGGTGCTCCTCGTGGATCATGTGCGCGAACGGCGGCTTGAGCGGGCTCACCGAGGCGACCTTCCCGTGCGCCTTGGTGGCCTTCTTCGCCGCGGTCTTCTTGCCGGCGGTCTTCTTGCCCGCGGCCTTCGTGGTCTTCTTCGAGGTCTTCATGTTCGTGGCTCTCAGTTGATCCGATTGGGCGACTGCGACTCGCGGTGCTTGACGTACGCCTTGGCGTCTTCCATGGACACGTCACCAGAATTTTCCAGATCAAAGGCGATCTGGAGACTGAAATGGCTTTGCATGCGCTTGGTCAGGTGCGAGAGGATCAGGCGACGGAACGCCTCGTGGATCTCCGGCAGGCGCGTCGTGTAGGACGTCGGCGAGAGGCCCACGTCGCGCAGGATGTCGTCGGCCGTGTGCGGCGAGAGCATGTAAGCCAGCATGCAGTAGTCGGTCTCCGGCATGCGGTCGTCGTCCGCGATCTCCAAGGCGATTTTCTGCGCCTCTCCGTAGACCAGGAAGGCGGCGGCGAAGATCAGGTCGAGGCCCTTGGCGCCGGTCTTCTTGGCCCTCTCCATGATGCTGGTGTGCGCCTGGCCCATCGCAAACCTCGCATGCTGGTTGATCGTGTCGGCCATCCGCTGCGTTTGCATGGGATGAAAGGGAATCGACGGACCAGACTTGCCGACAGTGAGGATGGACGGCTCGACAGCGTTGGTGTTCCACCAGTGGAACTTCCGCTCAAACGCCCTCATCAGCATGTTGTGCTTGTGGCCTCGGTTCGTGGTGGCGCCGCCCTTCTTCGTCTTCTTGGTGGCCTTCTTCACCTCGGCCTTGATCTTCTTGCCCGCGGCCTTCGCGGTCTTCGCGACCTTGCCAGCCACCTTCTTTGCCTCGGCCTTGAACTTCTTGCCGGCGCCCTTCGCGGACTTGCCGGAGAAGTGGCTGACGCCCCAGACGCCCTTGGTGCGCACGGCGTAAAAGCCTCGGTTTTTCTTGTTCAGGCTCACCATCCGGTCGATGACATTCTTTGGCGCACCGACCTTGCGCAGGAACGCGGGATCATCGCTGGTGACGGTGGTGTCCTGCGAGGCGTTGGCGTGGTCGACGAGGTCGTCACCCGTCGTGCCACGGGCCTTCTTCGGCGCACGCGACGCGGCCTTCTTCCCGGCCTTCTTCCCGGCCGACTTCGTGGCCTTCTTCCCGGCGCCCTTCGATGTCTTCTTGCCGGGGCGCGGCGTCGATGTCTTCGTGGTGGCGCCGAGGACGGCGTCGATGTCCTTGTCGATGCCCTTGAGGGCGGCGGGTGCGGTCTTGCTCGCGGTCTTGCTGGCCATGCAGCGACGCTACCATCCGGACCGCTGCCTCGACACTACGGCGTCGCTCAGGGATCCTGCACCTTGTCGAATCCCCAGACCCGCAGCCAGGGCATCCCGATCGCCGATGGCATGGACGTCCAGAGGGCCCGCGCCGCGCTCTCGGTCATGCCGTCCTTGCGGTACTCGACCTCATTCCAGTACACGGCGATGCGGCAGGTGTCCTTCGCGCCGGGGGTCTCCGCGACGAACCGCACCAGAGAAGCCCAGAGGCGACCGCTGTCGCCGATCGGCACCTGCGATGGATCGTTCGCCGCGACCAGGCTCTTCTCTTCGAGGGTGATGGCCTGCATGGCGATCACTTCGCGGCGTGGAGCGCGAAGGCCCCGAGGCCGACGGCGAGCGTGGTGCCGGCGACGCCCAGCGCGAACCCGAACCACGGCGACGAGAGGAGGGGCGGGTTGCGGGCCGCCGCTTCGAGGGCCTCGATGCGGGCCTGCTGCTGCGCGGCCCGCTGCTGGTAGTCCTCGGTGACCGCCTTGTACTTGTCCTTCTCGATCTGGAGCAGGGTCTGCGCGAGGGTGAGGTCGGCCTGGTCGACCTTCTTCTGGTAGTCGAGGTCGGCCCGGAGGCGCAGCTTGTACTGGCCGATCCAGTTCGCCCACCGGAGAGCTGTGGCTGGCTCGTAGAGTTGGCCCGAGAACGGCGCCCTGTCGCCTTCGCGGACGACGACGATCTTGTCCTCGCCCGGCGGGATGGCCGTCACATCCTGGGCACGCGCGGGCGACGGGGCGAGCAGGATGGCGAGGAGCAGGAGCAGGGAGAGGAGGCGCGCGGTCATTTGCGCACCTCTTTCCCCACGTCGAGCAGGGCCCGGTTGAGCGCGTCAAGGTCGTCGACCAGGAGAGGCGCCGCCTCCTGTTGCTGGGCGACCTGCTCGGCGAGCACCTTGTCCCGCTCAATCGAGGCGGTCTCGGCGTCCTTGTCGTGCTTCCACTGCGCCACCTCGGTCTTCTCCTCGGCCTTCTTCTCCTCCGTCTCCTCGACCGGACTCGGGACGACCGGCACCGGGGTGACCGGGTGCGCGCTGCTCTTGCCGACGAAGTACGCGATCACCATCGCGAGCAGGCCGAGGACGCCGCCGGCCAGCAGGGCCTTCTGATCGCCGGACATCACGCGTCCTCCTTGCTGTCGCTGGCCTTCGCCGGAGCGGGGGCGTCGGCCGGGTGGGGGGCCGCAGGCGGAGGCGCGGCGGGCGGCGCGGCAGGCGCAGGAGTCGGTGGCGCCGCTGCAGGCGCCGCGTTGGGCGCTCCCTCGATCGCGTCATCAAGAGCAGCGGGCAGCGTCACCCCGAACTTCTGCTCGACCGACTTCCGGGCGATGGTCATGCCGATCCGGTAGAGGGTGCCCGAGAGGCCGCCGAACGGCAGGCCGAAGAGGACGACCCGCGAGAAGGTGCTCTGGAACACCTTGGGGAAGAGCATGTCCGCGCCCTCGAAGCGGGCGGTGACGTAGGCGAGTCCAGCGCCGGTCGCCATCGGCAGAACGACGAGGGTGAGGTCGCGCCACCACCACCGCTGCACGACGCCCGGACTCGCCCCCTCGACCGCGCGGCGCACGGCAGAGACGATCAGCGAGATCACCACGATGAACGAGAAGACCGGGAGAGCGGCCACGAGGGAGTCCATGCGAGGAGGGTATCACGCGCGCTTTTGCCTTGCGACGAGGCGGCGTGGTCGCCGACGATGCCGCATGCCAAACGCGATCCGCTACGTCGTCGGCGACGCCACGAGGCCCGAGGGGCCAGGGCCGAAGATCATCGCTCACGTCTGCAACGACGCCGGACGCTGGGGAGCCGGGTTCTCGGGCGCGGTGACAAGGAGATTCGGGCGAGCCCCTTGCGAGCAGTACCGCGACTGGTTCTGGACGGGATCCACGTTCGCGCTCGGGGAGGTGCAACTCGTTGAGGTGCGACCCGCGCTCTGGGTCGCGAACATGATCGGCCAGCACGGCGTCGGCCGCGGGGGTCCGGATGGCCCGCCCGTCCGCTACGAGGCCATCGGCCAGGCGCTGAGCAAGGTCGCAGGACACGCCCAGCGCCTCGAAGCCAGCGTTCACATGCCCCGGATCGGCGCCGGCCTGGCAGGCGGGCGGTGGGAGCAGATCGAGCCGCTGATCCTGCATGCCCTGGTCGAGCGAGGTGTCGAGGTCACGGTCTACGATCTCGGCGACCCCTGAGTCGTGGCCGCCACCGGCGCGGACGCTGCTTGCCGAAGGAACTCTGCATTCAGTACATTCGCGCGATGAGCCACGCCACCAGCGAGACGCTTCACGTTCCCCACTACGTCTCCGTCGACCAGGCACGAGGCGCCGCCGACGCGGCGTGGGGACAGTACGCCAAGCAGTTCGCCTCCTACAAGCCGACATGCGCCTGGGAGGGCAACCAGGCCAAGGTCTCCTTCACGGTGATGGCGCAGTCCGTGTCGGGCACGCTCACGATCAGCGATCACGAGATCGTCGTTCACCTCTCCTTCCCCTACATCCTGCGTCCCTACCGCAAGATGGCGATCGATGCGATCCGCAAGGAGATCCACAACCGCCTCGACAACCTGCCGTCGACCTGATCGCCCGCGCCGAGCGTGAGGCTGGGCAGGCGGCGACCTTGCGCCGCGCGTGAGGCTTGGCCCGGCCAGCGCCGAGCAGGCGCCCGGCGCGAAGTCGTCGCTGCGCTTCGCGCGTGAGGCTTGCCGGCCCAGCGCCGAGCAGCTCGGCCTCCGGCCTCGGGGCCCGCGGCCCGCGGCCCGCGGCCGAGTTGCTGGCGCCCGAGGCGCTGGCAT